>Ga0209013_10001466_pt1 | contig 21788 bp, 22 predicted proteins | sample Cruoilmetagenom2_FD_187291 | JGI IMG/M metagenome (GOLD analysis project Ga0209013, IMG submission 187291) | Oil polluted marine microbial communities from Coal Oil Point, Santa Barbara, California, USA - Sample 2 (SPAdes) (version 2) | ecosystem: Environmental > Aquatic > Marine > Oil seeps ... | reverse complement strand
CACGGCATTGGGGCGTAGATACCGGCAAGTGCCATACCGGGCCCGCTGTCGTGATCTGCGACACCCTGGGTGCGCGCTTAAGCTACAGTGAACTGGCTGCCGCTGCGGCAAGCCTGCCGGTGCCGGAGGAAAAACCCGCGCTCAAGGATCCTGCAAGCTACCGGATCATAGGCAAGCCCAAAAGCGTGGTGGATGCGCGCGATATCGTCACGGGCAAGGCCCGCTACGGGATTGATACGGAAAAACCGGGCATGCGCCACGCCGTCATCGAGCGCTGCCCCTACCTGGACGGCCGTGTAGAGTCGTTTGAAGACAGCGACACCCGAAAGGTCCCCGGCGTACTGGATGTATTTGTCCTTGAAGGGCCTCAGCCGGGCGAGCCTTATGTAATCCTCGCCAGCGGTATCGTCGTGGTGGCCACCTCTTACTGGGCCGCCATGCAGGGCCGCAGCAAACTCAAGGTGCACTGGGACCAGGGGCCGCATACCGGGGAAAGTACAGAGTCATTCTGGGCGCAAACAAAGGAATTGCTGGCAGGTAAAGGGCAGGTCGTTCGCGATGACGGAGATCTTGACGCTGCACTGGAACAGTCCGCAAAAGTCCTGACTGCCCGGTACGAAATTCCATTTGTCAACCACGCACCGATGGAACCGCAGAACTGCTATGCGGATGTAAAAGCGGACAGGGCGCACATCATTGCACCGACACAAATGCCTTCAGGCGCCAGCCGCGCCGTTGCTGCCGTTACCGGCATCCCGCGTGAAAACATCCACGTGGAAATGACCCGTGTCGGTGGTGGTTTTGGGCGGCGTTTGACCAATGACTATGTTGCCGAGGCGGCGATGATTTCCAGGAAAATCGGCGCACCGGTCAGGTTGCAGTGGAGCCGTGAGGACGACGTAAAGCATGATTTCTACCGGCCATCCGGTATGCATGAAATGACCGCAGGTGTGGACATCAACGGCAAAATCACCGCCTGGACCCAGAGGCTGGCCAGCGCCAGCAAATATTATCGCCGTGCGAATGTGAAACCGGAAGAGATGTTCGGCGCCGAGTTATACGTGGATGACTTCCCGGCGCAGTTCATCGATAACTTCAGGCTGGAATGGTTGATGGTGAAATCCGGTGTTCCCAGGGGTTCATGGCGGGCGCCAGCGCACACGGCCAACGCCTTCGTGATCCAGTCATTTATCGACGAGATCGCGCATGCAACCGGGCAGGAGCCCTTGCAGTTAAGGCTCGATCTGTACGGTAAAAATCGTGAATTGCAATACAGCAATCACGGCGGTCCGGTCTTCAATCCCTGGCGATTATCCCGGTTGCTGAAGCATGTCGCGGAGCGGATCGATTACGCTGCCAGCAGACCCCGGGGCCGTGCTGTCGGCATTGCTTCACATTTTACCTTTGGAGGTTATGCGGCCCACGCGGTGGAAGTCACTGTGGGCGAGGCCGGTGATCTGACCATCGAGAGGATTGTTGCCGCGGTGGATTGCGGCCTGGCGGTCAACCCGCGTGGAGTCGAAGCCCAGTTGCAGGGTGCTACCATCGATGGGCTCAGCACCGCGCTGAACCTGGAAATCACCGTCAAAGACGGACAGATCGAGCAGAGTAATTTTCATAATTATCGCCTTCTGCGCATGGCTCAAGTGCCTTTGCTTATTGAGTCGCACGTGCTGCCCTGGGGTGGCAAACCCACGGGTATGGGGGAAATGGGTGTGCCCAGCCTGGCTCCGGCATTGACGAACGCGATCTTCAACGCCTCCGGCGTTCGCATTCGTAAACTACCGATCCGCGATCAGCTTAAACAGGCCATGTAGGGGCCATTTTCAGTTAGGACTCTTTTGCTGGCGATTGTAGGAAAGCGTTTTGCGCGCGATAATCGTATGATTGAAAGATTATCGGCCGCAAGCGACCTCTTACAAGCAAGAGCGATCTCTACATACCACGGTCTGTTGAGACTTGCCAGATAGCAGTGTTGCTGGCCCGGAGAAAAACCACGTGCATCTCGGTATCACCGCTTTGTTGGATTTTTACAGGACTCACGCCGGCGAAGACTCGCTGGTGCTGGTAACCATCATCGGGACGGAAGGCTCGACCTATCGCAAGCCGGGAGCGATGATGCTGATCAGCCGTGATGACTCCTTCGAGGGCATGATTTCCGGCGGTTGCCTGGAAGGTGACCTGTTGCATCACGCAGCAGAAGTGTTCAGCAGCGGACAGGCGAAATTCGTTACCTACGATATGCACGCTGGTGATGACATGGTCTGGAGTCTCGGCCTGGGATGTGACGGCATTATTCACCTGATGCTGCAGCGCCTGGACCGTGAGCAGGGCTTTGAATTCCTGGAACAGCTTGAAGCTTCACATGCGGCCCGCTGCGCTGTGTTACTTGCGCTGACAACGCAGTCAAACAGCAGTCTTCCGCTGGCTTCCTGTGCGCTACTTGACCGGGCAGGAAACACCTGCGGGGAGCTTGCCTTGCTCGGAATGCTGCAGGATATTTCGCAACAAGCCTGGCCGGAATGGCGTTACCGGAAAATCTGCGATACAGAAAACGGCGAGGCCAGCATGACCATCCTGGTCAATATTCCACCGCAAACCAGGGTCCTGGTCTGCGGTGCCGGACCGGATGCTGTCCCGGTTGTGCGTGCCCTGTCCGCACTGGACTGGGATGTATATGTTGTGGACCACCGGCCTGCTTATGCCAGGGACGATCGGTTTCCGGACAAGTGCCGGGTGATCCAGGCCCGGCCGGAACAACTTGCGGAATTCGTGGACCTTGACGAATTCGACGCGGCCGTTGTGATGAGCCACCACCTGGATAACGACAGTATTTACCTGGCGCAGCTGGCGAAAAAAGACCTTGCTTACCTGGGGTGCCTTGGTCCGCGGGCGCGCCGGGACCGCTTGAAAAAAATGGTCGACTGTCCCGAACAGCAAGTGTTCGGACCGGTGGGGCTGGATATCGGGGCCGAGCTTCCGGAAGCCATTGCACTTTCGCTGGTGGCGGAAATTCACGCGGTGCTTAACCATCGTAGTGGTCTGCCCCTGACACCAGCTGGCAAACATGAAACGGAATGACCGGCAGCACAAGCTGGGCGCAGTATTGCTGGCTGCTGGTGGTTCTTCCCGTATGGGTCAGCCCAAACAATTGCTTCACATTGAAGATGAAGCGATGGTGACAAGGATGGCCCGCCGCTTGATCGAACTGGAACCGGCCAGCGTGCTGGTCGTGACGGGTTCAGCTGCGCAGGCGGTGAATGATCAACTTTCCGGTATACCGGTACAGGTCGTGCACAACCTTGGCTGGGAAGAGGGCATGGCTGGTTCGCTGGCGGTGGGTGTGGAAATCCTGCCGGCGGAAATCGATGGCGTCCTGATCATGCTGTGTGATCAGTGGCGGGTCGGGCTCGAAGATTTGCAGGAGCTGGTTCAGGTCTGGAACGCTGATATATCACAAATTACTGCAGCGTATTGGGATGATGACGGGCAACAGGTGATTGGGCCTCCGGCCATCTTCCCAAAGACCCTGTTCGAGGAATTGACCAGCTTGAAAGGTGACCGGGGCGCCAGGGCCGTGATCGAAAAACACCGCGAACGCACCTCGTTTGTTGCTATGCAAAACGCCCGTTTTGACCTCGACGAGCCAGCTGACCTGGAAAAATTTCCAGGTTAGCTCCCATAATGGGCGAAGCCGGAGCAGTAGAATTTTGATTTAATCATATTTAAAAATTTTCAGGTGATTGGTCCACAGATTTCATAGATTAAAGGGCAAAAAGTACAGCTTGTCCTATTCGGGTCAGCCGTGAGTAGCCGTGCCCCAGTAATTGAAGCTGGCGGGTTTCCAGCCGGGTAAATACATGGTTTCCATATCCCGGGATTTGAAGCCGGATTGTTCCAGCAATTGCGGAATGGGACGGTTGAGATTGCAACCGCCGCCCAGTATATGCCAGGCTGGGTTGAGACGATTCTGCCAGCGTTGGACATTTTTATCCGGCGCCTTGCCGTGTTCGCAGAAGATCAGTTTGCCACCGGGTTTCAGCACACGCCTGATTTCATCCAGGGCAGAGTGGACATCGCTTATGGTGCACATCGTGTAGGTCATCACGATCGTATCGGCGCTGTTGTTGTCCAGCGGAATGGATTCGGCGTCCGACTGGATGAATTCGGCATCGATGTGATGCGTCAGCGCATTTTTCTGCGCAATCGACCACATTTCAGCCGACGGGTCCAGGCCCCACAGGTGTTCGACTTTATGGGTCTGGTAGAAAGGAATATTGAGGCCGGACCCGATGCCGATTTCCAGCACCCGGCCTTCCGCCAGTGGAATAATTTTTTCCCGCTGCTTCATGGCCGGCTTCTGCCCACATGTAAAATGCACGATCTTCGGCATCACATATTTCTGATAAATACCCATGGTTTTTTACTCAAAAAGCAGAATTTATTTTCCGCAAAAGACGCAAAAAATGCGACTTTTTATTGTATAACTGTCACAAGTGCTTGTCATTAAAGCAAGTTTTTCTAATGGGGTAAGATCAACAGACGGATAAATTCATTTCATTGAAGTTTCGGATCGTGATGGCGCAGTGACCTCATCTTTCGAAGTCACAACCCCAGTAATTTCGCGCCTTTAGCGTCTTTTGCGAACAGATAACCAGGCTTCAGGCATTAGAGAATATACCGGCTGAGGTCTTCGTTGCCGGCCAGTTCTTCGAGGTGTTCGTCTACATAGGAGGCATCAATCTCGAAGGATTCACCGGAGCGATCCGGGGCTTCGTAGGATATCACGTCCAGCAGTCGTTCCAGCACGGTGTGCAGGCGCCTGGCGCCGATATTCTCGGTGGATTCGTTTACTTGCCACGAGATTTCCGCGATCCGCCGGACCCCGTCCCCGGTGAAACTAAGGTCTACGCCCTCGGTGGCCATTAGCGCGGTGTATTGCTCGGTTAGTGAGGCCTGTGGTTCGGTCAGGATGCGCGTGAAATCATCCACGGACAGGGCACGCAACTCTACGCGAATGGGCAGGCGGCCCTGCAATTCGGGGATCAGGTCGGATGGTTTTGACAGGTGAAAAGCGCCGGAGGCTATGAAAAGCATGTGGTCGGTTTTCACCATGCCGTTGCGGGTGGAAACCGTGCACCCCTCGACCAGCGGAAGCAGGTCACGCTGGACGCCTTCTCGGGAGACATCCGCGCCGGCGAATTCGGAACGTTTGGCGACCTTGTCCAGTTCGTCGATGAAAACGATGCCATTCTGCTCGGCATTCTCCAGCGCTTGCTGCTTGATCTCTTCATCATTGACCAGTTTTGCGGCTTCGTCCTCGATCAGAACCGGCCGGGCCTCGCGAATTTTCATCTTGCGTTTTTGGGTTTTTGCGCCCCCCATGTTCTGGAACATGCCCTGCAACTGGCTGGCCATTTCCTCCATACCCGGAGGCGTCATGATCTCGACGCCGAATTGGGCAGAGACGTCGAATTCAATTTCACGATCGTCCAGTTCGCCGTGCACCAACTTCTGGCGAAATTTCTGGCGGGTCTTGTTATCACTGCTTTCTTCTGTCTCTGGTTCATTGGCGAAACCAATGGGGCTCTGAGGGCGGGGTAACAGGGCATCGAGGATGCGCTCATACGCTGCGTCCTCCGCCCGCGAGCGTACCCTGGACATGGCTTGTTCGCGGGTCATCTTGACTGAGGAATCCACCAGGTCCCTGATGATTGATTCTACGTCCTTGCCGACGTAGCCCACCTCGGTGAACTTGGTTGCTTCAACCTTGATGAATGGCGCATTGGCCAGGCGGGCCAGGCGGCGGGCGATCTCGGTCTTGCCAACACCGGTGGGTCCGATCATCAGGATGTTTTTTGGTGTGATCTCGGTGCGCAGTTCTTCATCCACCTGCATTCGCCGCCAGCGGTTGCGCAGGGCGATGGCTACGGCGCGCTTGGCGTCGGATTGGCCGATGATGTGTTTGTCCAGTTCCTGGGCGATTTCACGTGGCGTCATTTGAGACATGGTCGTGCCTTATAGGGTTTCTATGGTCAGGTTCGAATTTGTGTAAATACAGATATCAGCTGCAATGCCGAGCGCCTGGCGCGCGATGGTTTCTGCATCGAGTTCGGTATTCCGGAGCAGCGCCATCGCAGCCGCCTGTGCAAAAGGCCCGCCGGATCCAATCGCGATCAAGCCGTGTTCCGGTTCGATTACATCACCATTACCGGAAATGAGCAGGGAGTTATCTTTATCCGCAATTGCCAGCAAGGCCTCAAGACGGCGCAGAGTACGATCGGTTCGCCAGTCCTTGGCCATCTCAACAGCCGACCGCACCAGTTGGCCGGAGTGTTTCTCCAGCTTGCCTTCAAAGCGTTCAAACAGCGTGAATGCATCTGCTGTTGCGCCTGCAAACCCGGCAATAACCTTGCCTTTGTACAGCCTGCGCACCTTGCGGGCATTGGCTTTCATAACGGTATTACCCAGCGTAACCTGGCCATCTCCCGCCATGACAACCTGGTCACCACGCCGGACCGAACAAATGGTTGTGCCGCGATATTGTTCCACTTTGAGCTCCTTGATAAATGCTAGCTGCGGGCTAAAGTGGAAAGTGGGGATAGCTTGCAGTGAATGCAAGGAAGCGGTGGTTTCCTCTAAACTCTTTAGGTCACTTTTAGATTGAGCTTGAATATCATGGTGCGAGAATTATTTCGTGCGCTCTTTATAGCGGGTATTCCCGTGGCTGTTACCAGCTACCTGCTGATCTGGTGGGCGCTGAAAAATCAATATCTTCAGGGTGCTTCCAATTTGAAGGACGTTGAAGTCCATTTCAAAGGCTTGTCGAAAGCCAGGTCCCGCAAAAAGAAAGAGGAAAAGAAATTACGAAAGAAAGGTGGAGGCGCTGTTGAAACGGAGCCCGGTCAGAAGGAAGAGCACAAAATGAACCCGGTCCACAATAAGTGGTTGTCCTTTGGTGGTGGCTTTTACGGCGTGGTCGGCCTGCTGACCTATGCAGTTGTCGAATTAGGCGAGATACGTGATTTTATTACCCAGTTTGATGGACTCTTGTCTTTCTTTTCGGATATCACCGTGGGACTGTTCATTGGTTTAATCATTGATTCAATCATGAATTTTCTCGTGGCCATTGCCTGGCCGGTTTATTGGCTGAGCGATATTCGTAGTGATTACATATGGGTCTGGTTTGTGGCCGCTTATGCTGGATACTGGGCGGGCACACGTTTTGCTATGCACCAGGCTAATAATTTGCAATAACCTACATTCACACGGCGCTGCAACACGAAAGCCGTGATGACGGCGTTGCCGTCATCACAACCACGTTGCTATCAGACTAGTCCAGCGATGTTTGCTGAGTACCCTGGCCTGCAGCGATTGGAGAATAATGCGCAGCGCGCTGTTTCCATTCGCCGTCTTCCTTTGCATAGGCCACTGTAACCCGGGTCATGTAATGTGATACCGGTTTCTGGCCGGCTTCGTGGAAAGACCCTTCCGAGTAATACATCGCAACCGCTGCCTGGTCTTCAACCAGGGTAATTACCTTGATGTGCTTCACGGTCAGTGCAAATTGTTCGAACTTGCCGCCAGGCGCATCAGCGGGAAGGTGCTGCATCAAGCCACCGCTGGACCAAAATTCCAGTGAGCCTTGCTTTGAGACGTCGCCACTCTTGCCGGCAAGATTTTTTCTTGTATAAGCGTTGTCTTCCATGATGAATGCCTTGATTTCGTCAGCCGTGTCTGCTGCTGCAATCAAAGGCATCAACACAGCGCTCATCAGGGTGATCAGCGCCAATTTGGTAACTCTCCGAATGTGTGTATTTCCGATTATTTTGCTCATGGATAATTTCCTTTATTGGATTGTTGGTGTTTTGTGGCGTCTCGGTATGCTCTCCAGTCTCGTCCCCACGAGCCAAGACCTTACGCCGATGGTTCAGTCATTGCCAGTCCCGGCCCGATTATGAGGGCCGGGGCCCGGTTGCAACGCATGCAAATCACGAATGAGCCACAGGCGCCATAGCCAGATGCTCAAGATCAGGAACGCGGCCACCGGCAGGGCCGGCGTTGGCAGGGCAATAACTACGAAATCGTAGATCCCGTGTAAAATTGCTGTGAAGGCGAGGGCAGCAAGAATCGTTCGACCTAATGACCTTCGACACAGGTATGCCTTGCCAATATAGTAGCCCCAAATGGACGCAAATACGATGTGGATCACGGGGCCGGCAAACCCCCTTGCCCATGCCTCCAGGCCAGTAACAAAGTGCAAATACTGAATATTTTCTACCGCGGCAAAACCCAGGGCGATAAACGATCCATAAATAATTCCGTCGATCGGTTCGTCGAACTCCTTGAAATGGATGACCACCAGAAGAAAGGGAATCATCTTGGCGACTTCTTCGATCACGCCGATGACCAGGATGGCATAGGCGAAAAGACCCGGCAGGCTTGTCTCAGCCAACAGATAGGCGTCATAGCGTAGATTCACGAAGTCCAGCGCCCGGTACATAGACATTCCGAGATAAAACGAACCGACGCCCAGGAGAAACGCCAGCGCCAGGTGGCTGACGGGTTCAGGCAGATGCCGGTCCTTGTAGTAGTGATAAGCGGCCCAGAACAGCACCGGCAGAATGACAGGCAACAGGTGTAGCGCGTACCGCATCAACCCGGCATCCACCAACTGCCCGTTTCGTAAACAAACGCCCTGAAGGCATTTTGCTGGCAGCAGAGGACTTCGATAGTTTTGATAAGCGGATCAAGCACTGCATTCTCCTATTAGTTTTTCATGCCGACACCTGGTGAATATCCTATGGCCAGACAGGCAGTTTGCCGATATCGCCCATTGGTTGATCCAGGACACCGAGCCATGACTTCGGGCACATGACTATAGAGCAAGCCTGGTAGATTATGGTAAACGATGTGGTGATTTGGACGGAAACGACATTCAATAAGTCATATCAGAAACCTAATTCAATCAGTCAAATCGCAGGTGAAGAGCACTTGGTGAGCATTGATTTTCGTTGGCAAACAACGAGGAGCTGACTATGCGATTTCCTTATTTCAATTTTGCAGCCGGCCTTGCCGTTTCTCTCTTGCTGTCACATCACATTCGAATTTGAATCTGACGAAATCTCTACTTCCGTCCCTCTGACCCGGCTCAGCGGAATATGTTACGAACCGCCGGATTGACATGGTCATGGCGGTCACGCTCTTGCTATGAGCGGTTTCCTGTTGTGATTTGAGCTATGCTAATGCGCGATTGCATCGCAGTCGTTGTGAATAATAATCAACAGAAGGAAAACTTTATGAGTCTCACAAAAAAAGCTGCTGCCGAATTTATCGGTACTTTCTGGCTTGTGCTGGGTGGCTGTGGAGCCGCTGTTCTGTCTGCCGGGTTTCCAGAGATGGGGATCGGGTTTGTCGGTGTTGCGCTGGCATTCGGCCTCACCGTTCTGACCATGGCATACGCAATTGGTCATATTTCCGGTTGTCACCTGAACCCGGCAGTCTCGGTGGGGCTGGCGGTTGCCGGACGTTTCAAGTTTTCTGAGCTGCCAGCTTACGTCATTGCCCAGGTCGCGGGCGCGATTGTAGCTGCAGCGATACTAGCCTGGATAGCGAGCGGAGCCCCTGGTTTTGAACTCAGTGCCGGACTGGCGTCTAACGGTTATGGCGAGCACTCACCCGGTGGTTACTCAATGGAATCCGGATTCGTCACGGAAGTGGTGATGACCTTAATGTTCCTGATCATCATCCTGGGAGCCACGGACAAACGGGCCCCGGCCGGATTCGCACCCCTTGCGATCGGTCTTGGCCTGACCCTGATTCACCTGATCAGCATTCCGGTGACCAACACGTCTGTGAACCCTGCACGCAGCACCGGGCCGGCCTTGATCGTCCAGGGTTGGGCCGTGGCGCAGTTGTGGATGTTCTGGGTGGCGCCGATTATCGGTGCGGCCATCGCCGGCTTCATCTATCGGTGGTTTGAAGAATAGCCTTTCCAAAGCCCGGTCATTCATGTTGGTCTGGCTTTATATGCGGCAAGAAGGGTGTGCGCTACTTTTTCTTTGCTCTCGGATGAGCCTTGTCATAGACCTTGGCGAGGTGTTGAAAATCGAGGTGAGTGTAGACCTGGGTGGTTGATATATCAGCGTGACCCAGTAATTCCTGCACGGCTCGCAGGTCCCCGGAGGATTCGAGCAAGTGGCTGGCGAAGCTGTGACGCAGCAGGTGGGGGTAAACTTTCTCAGGCAAACCCTGACGTTGCGCCCAATACCGGATTCGGACTTGTATGGTGCGTGTGGAGATGGGGTTGCCGAGCTTGCTGACGAATACTTGCGGTTCTTCGAGGCCTGCGAATGTGCCACGTACCTTACGCCATTTCTCAAGTGCGGCAGCAGCATAGCTTCCCACCGGGACCATCCGGGTCTTGTTTCCCTTGCCGCTCACCGTGATCAGTCCTGATGCGAGATCAATCTGGGTCCATTTGAGGCCGGCCAGTTCTGAAAGTCGCAATCCCGATGAATAGAACAATTCCATGATGGCCTTGTCCCTGATAGCCAAAGGGCTGTCATCGGCTATATCCAGCAATCGGGTAACGGCATCGGCATCCAGAGTTTCGGGTAGTTTCCGGTCGGCTTTTGGCGCCCGGACCGATGCAGCGGGATTGTGATTAGCAAACCCCTCCTTCATCAGCCAGCGATAGAAGCTCCGGACGGCGGACAATAGCCGCTGCAGGCTTCTTGATCCTTGACCCTGCCGGTGAAGTCGTGCGATCAGTCCCCGAATGGTGTGTTCAGAGACGCGGGCGGGGTGCTCGATATTCAGCCGCTGCATTTCCTCAGCAAGTTGGGACAGGTCACGCTGATAGGCTTTTCGCGTACGCAGCGATAAACCACGTTCGGTATGAAGGTAATCAATGAATTGTTGCTGGCGGGTTTTCATGCCCCGGTGTCAGGCGGTACGGCGTTGTTCCAGTTCGTCCCCGTTGGTGATGCTGCTTGAAATGACATTGGCCAGCAAATCGAGGAAGAGTGTTCCCATGCCAGGATAGAAGCGGGCATCGTCACTGCTGCCGATCGCCATCATCCCGTGTTCGCCTTTTTCACCCAGTGGAACCAGCGCCGTGGACTGTACCCAGCGGGACTTGGAGCCGAACAGGAATTCGAGCTTGCTTTGTCCCAGGCGGCCACAAATTGTGTGATCCTTGTCCAGATAAGCGCGGAAAGGTTCCATTTCAGGATCATCCGCGTGGAGGTGTTTTACATCCTCTCCAGCTTCGCTGGCAATATCCTGGTCGAACAGGCATATCTGCAGAATATCGGCAGTAAAATCATTCAACAGGCTGTTGCCGAGATGTGTGAAATATTCCTTACGGGAGTTGATCAGCATCAACTCGACGGTGAGTTGGTGCAGTCGCGTCATCAATTGTTCATTTTCGGCGGCAACATGGACCAACCGGTTCAGCTGCCGGTCGAGGTCCTCGTTTTTCTGCCTGAGATGCTCAACCTGGCGTTCTATCAGGGAGACTGCCACGCCGCTGCTGTGATTGAGATGTAAAATTTCGAGGATGTCAGGGAATTCCTCGAGGAATTCCGGGTTCTTGCGAAGGTAAGCCGCGACGACTTCCTTTAGCGATGTTTTGTCGTCATCCATTCAATGTCCCTCTGAATACATGTTCGGCCGGTCCTTTCATCTTGACCGGCTGATGGTTTCCGGGCCACTTTATCACAAGATGGCCCCCGGGTAGCAAGACATCTACAACGTCATCCACTCGGCCCGACTGTCTTAGAAGGGCTACTGCCGCGCAGGCTCCTGAACCACAAGCCAGGGTTTCGCCGGCGCCGCGCTCATAAACCCTGAGTTGGATTTTTCCGCGGTTATCAACTTGAGCGAATCCCACGTTACATCCTTCCGGAAATAATTCGTGGGTGCTGATAAAAGCTCCGATATCCTGGATACGGACGTCGGCAATACCGTCAATGAGCACCAGGGCATGGGGGTTACCCATGGATACGGCGCCAAATTCCAACTGCCCCCAGGGTGATTCCAGCCGGTATCTTCCATCGTCCGGGACCAGGTCCAAAGGTATCCTGGCCGCCTCAAAATCAGGCACACCCATATCGACTTCAAATTGCCCATCGGCACATTGTTGCATAAGGATTTTCCCGGAAGGGCTCTCAAGAGTGAACGGCTCACCGTCGATCTCACCATTCGATTCCAGGTAAAGTCCGATGCAACGGGCGCCATTTCCACACTGGAGCGCCTGGCTTCCGTCCGAGTTCCAGATTTCATAACAAGCAACATTTTCCGGCCGTGCCGGCTTGCGCACCACCAGGATCTGGTCGCAGCCCACGCCCCGGTGGCGATCCGAGATCAACCCGGCGCGCCCTGGATCCAGCGGGTAGTCCTGTTCACGCAGATCCAGCAGAACAAAGTCATTTCCAGCACCGTGCATTTTATGGAAAACGATGCTCATTCAGTATCTGGTTCGGGCGGCTTTTCATGATCATCCCCGGGTTTGTCATCTTCAGTTTCTTTTGCTGCGGTTTCGTTGGTCTCGGTTTCACTATTTTTTGCCGGCTCTTGTTCCGGTTCCGGCAGGTATAGGTTACCGCGCTGACCGCATGCAGCCAGGAAGATCACCATGGCCACCAGGAACAGCTGAATTTTTAGTCTTCGTTTGATTCGCTTCATGTGCAGAATGAGTGTTGTCAGGGCTGATACACTATACGCCATGAGTACGTATGAATCAGCCATCAAATCTTCTGACATCAATCCGAATCTGCCAGCGCTGGAAACCGTTGAACTGAGCAGTGGCCCTGATCCCTCCGCATCAGTCATCTGGTTGCATGGCCTGGGTGCGGACGGACACGATTTCGAGCCACTGGTGCCGCAACTTTCATGGCCCGGCGCCCCTGATATCCGTTTCGTGTTTCCCCACGCACTGGTCAGGCCGGTTACCCTTAACGGTGGCATGCCGATGCGAGCCTGGTACGACATCCTCAGTATGGAGGCCGGCCGCGATCATGATGGGCGCGGCATCGTGGACAGTGTCAACCAGACAGCGGCGCTGATCCGCCGGGAGATTGACCGGGGTATTCCACCAGAACGCATTGTTCTTGCCGGGTTTTCCCAGGGCGGAGCCATCGCTGTGCAGTTGGCCTTGAGGTATCCAAAAAGGCTGGCGGGGCTGATTGCCTTGTCCACCTACCTGCTGTTTCCCGATCGGTTGGATAGCCAGGCTCATGAGGCCAACCGCAAGCTGCCGGTTTTTGCGGGCCATGGCACCTCGGACCCAGTGGTACCCTTCGGCATGGGAGAAGCCCTGGTTCGCCAGCTTGAATCCATCGACTACCCGGTAGAGTGGCATTCCTATCCGATGCAACACGCCGTTTGCCCGCAGGAGATTTCCGATATCACCGCGTGGCTGAGGGGCCGGATAGGTTAACGTTTTATGGCGGCCCCATCGGAAAACAACTTGTCTCGAAGGAAATTGCGCGTGACGCGCGCCGGCATCTATCCGCCGTCTTTTTGCACTTGGAAGCTGCTGGTGGCCGTGATGGTGATCACCGAGGTTTCTGTTGTGCTGGTCGGTATGGGGCGGGGCGGATTTCCGGGTTGGCAGTGGTTGGGTATGGCCAGTGTCTATGCGCAATGGATGGCGCTGTTTTGTGCTTCCGGGCTGTGTGTCATGAGCGCATGGACCGGCCGATGGTCTGCCCGGGGTGCGTGGATTGGCAGCTGGCTGATTGCGGTTTGCCTTGCGGCGGTATTCAGTTATGCCGCCTGGTTTGCCGTAGGCCACACCGGCCTCAGCCTTTCCACTGAGCAGCCGGGAATGTTTGTACTTAAAAATGCGTTCTCGGTGGGCCTGGTTGCCGTGGTGTTTTTTCGCTATCTGTTAATGCGCAGCCGCTGGCGTTCTGAGTTGATTGCGCAGGCCGAGGCGAGGGTCCAGGCTTTGCAGGCCCGGATAAGGCCGCATTTCCTGTTTAACAGCCTCAACACAGTTGCCAGCCTGATACCCGCGGATCCGGAAAATGCGGAGGCTGCTATTTTAGACCTGGCGGACATATTTCGCGGTAGTATGAGGCGCGCGGACCGGCTGATTTCCCTGGGCGATGAGTTGCAGCTTGCCCGTCAGTACCTGGACATGGAGAAACGACGCCTGGGTGACCGGCTGGAAATTGACTGGCGGGTGGATGAATTGCCACCCGATGCTTCAGTCCTGCCGCTGATGCTGCAACCGCTGTTGGAAAATGCAGTGGGACACGGTGTTCAGTCCCAAATTAAGGGTGGCAGAATCGTTGTCTACGGCCGTTCCGAGGGAGACCAGATTGTCATCACAATTGGTAACCCGATTGCCGCGGAGGGATCGGAGCCGGGTGGTCATGGAATGGCCATTGACAACATCCGGGAGCGTTTGCAACTGGCATTCGGCTCGCGCGCCAATTTACTTACCAACCAGGATGCGGACCAGTTTTATGCTGTTTTGAGTGTGCCCTATGTTGAATATTCTGATTATTGATGATGAGGCTCCGGCCCGGGATCGCCTGCGCCGGCTGGTAGAAGCGATCTCCGGCTGCGAGGTGGCCGGGGAGGCCGCAAGTGCTGCTCAGGCACTGGAGCGAATCAGGGAGTTGAAGCCGCATGTTCTGCTGCTCGATATATCCATGCCGGGTATGGACGGGATGTCGCTCGCTCGTGTTCTGCAGGAAGGCGGTGCTTCACCCGGCGTGATTTTTTGTACGGCCTACCAGGACCAGGCCCTGGAAGCCTTCGAGCAGGAAGCAGTCGATTACCTGGTCAAACCGGTGCGCGCCGAGCGGCTGGAAAAGGCCCTGGAAAAAGCCAGGCGTTACCTGGGTGACAGACAGGATCCGGAGGACGAACATTTTTTGCGTTCCACCCTGGGCGGAAAAGTGATCCTTACCCCGATTCATCGTGTGATCTGTCTGTTGGCCGAAGATAAGTACACAACGGTGATTCACGAGAAAGGCAGTACGGTTATCGATGATTCACTGACTGACCTTCAAAATCGCTTTGAAGAGATGTTCTTCAGGATTCACCGCAATGCGCTGGTTTCACGCAAGCATATACGCGGGCTGGAAAGGAAACTCGATGGACACACGCAGGTGTTGTTGAGTGGTACTGACCACAAACCCGAGGTCAGCCGCAGGAACATCACTTTATTGCGCAAACTACTGAGTGAGCTTTCATGACACTGACAAACAATAAACGCTGCATAAAAATCGCAACACGTAAAAGCGAATTGGCCCTGTGGCAGGCTAACCACGTTGCCGGCCTGCTCCGGGATCGGCACGCCGGCCTGGAAGTCGAGCTATTGCCGATGGTGACACGAGGAGACATTATCCTGGATCAGCCGCTGGCGCAGATTGGCGGCAAAGGCCTGTTCCTCAAGGAGCTTGAAAGAGCCCTGTTGCTTGGAGAGGCTGACATCGCAGTGCACTCGATGAAAGACGTACCGGTTGAGGACGCGCCGGGCCTGGTCGTGGACATCGTGCTGGAGCGTGCTAATCCTTTCGATGCCCTGCTCAGCAATTCAGGCCAGGGTGTGGCGGAATTGTCGGCCGGGTCCCTGGTCGGCACCAGCAGCCTGCGCCGGCAATGCCAGCTGAAATCAATGCGGCCTGATCTCCAGGTGGCGGATTTGCGTGGCAACGTGAATACGCGCATCCGCAAACTGCAGGACGGTGAATACGATGCGATTATCCTTGCTTGTGCTGGCCTGGAACGCCTCGGCCTGGACCAACTGGTGACCGAAACCCTGTGCCCCCCCAAATGGCTGCCATCCGCCACCCAGGGCACCATCGGTGTTCAGTGCAGGGAAGGGGACGAGGCAGTCAGCACGTTAATCAGACCGCTGTTACACCCGGTCACTGCGCTGCGGACACAGGCGGAACGATCTGTTGCCACGCTACTTCAGGGCAGTTGCCAGGTACCGTTGGCGGTTTTTGCACAAACAAGGGACAGTCAATTACATATCACGGGTCTGGTCGGAACGCCGGATGGTAAAACCGTGCTTCGAAGTGAGATTTCCGGTGAGGCCGCCCGGGTCGAAAGCCTGTCCACAAAAGTAGCGCAGGACCTGCTTAACCAGGGCGCCGACCAAATCATAACCTCACTCGCCGTGGTAGACTGATAGCTGGATTTGGCAGGGGTAATTATGCGGTTCTCGCATGTTTTTGTGACACGGCCACGACAGGAGTCGGAAGAATTGGCGGCCATGCTGACTCCGCTAGGCCTTCAGATGGTGGTGCAGCCGGCGTTTGATTTCAGTGGACGCGATGTTGCTACTGAGCAGCCTGAGGTGCTGGCGGATCTTGAGGGTGACAAAGCGCCCCGGTTGCTGATTTTCACCAGTCCACGGGCGGTCAAATTCGGCCTGGCACAATTACCGCACGAGCTGATCAGGAAACAGAAAATAGCCGCAATCGGCCCTTCCACTGCCAATGCACTGAGTGCTGCAGGTGTGTTCGTCAATGTACGCCCTGCGTCCGGTTTCACCAGCGAGGCATTGCTCGATTCCCTTGAAAAAGATTCCTCCGGTTTTATTTCGCCGCAAAAATCGGCCGTCATCCTGGCGGCCCCCGGTGGCCGTAGTAAAATGGAGGAAGGATTGACCGGGATGGACTGGACAGTGCAGACACTGATGGTCTACAGCCGGGAAAATGTGGAACTGGACAAGCAGGCGCTTGAGGGGCTGAAAGAAGCTGAGGGCATCCTGTCCGTGTGGACCAGCGGAAATACCATGAAAGCTCTGTCGCAACGTCTGCAGCCAGCGACCTGGTTTCACATTTGCGCGGGAGAATGGCTGGTCATCTCAAATCGGCTGAAACGACTCGCCCGCGCCTACAGCCCAACACGCATCCACCGGTCGCCCGGTCCCACCAACAGCGACCTGTTCAGCGCCATCCGGGCCGTTGTGAACGCATCGTCATCCCGGCCTGATTTTTGATGCAGACCCGACTGGATTTGGGTAGCATTTGGGTTCTAGAGCTCCTTCAAGGTGATAATTGCTGAACTCGTAATTATCACCTTGAAGGAGCACTCGCAGTCACAGCAATGGGATTAACCGGGTGAATACAGATATTTCTGAAATCGACAGCAAAATTGACGATATTACTGCGCAAGAAAAGAAACCCCGGGGTGGAGGATCTGCGCTGGCTTTCCTGGCTTTCATTTTTGCGCTTGCCGCCCTGGCGGGTACGGCGTGGATGTGGTGGCAGGATGAAATGGCCAGTGAGCAAAGCGACGACCGTGTTTTTGCGGAAATTGCACGCCTGGGAAGTGCCGACAGCGAGCTTTCTCTCAAGCTGAAACAAGTCCGGGAGGAAATGAAAACACTGGCTGACAATGACAGCAGCGCTCAAATCATTGCCTTGCAAAAGCGGCTTGAAGCGGACAGTGCGCAGGTAGACACGCTGGACCAAACCATCAAGGACCAGCTGGCCCTGTTACGCTCGCTGCGGACGGCAACAGAGTCCATGCAGGGACGTTTGCTGGCAACCGAAGCCACGATGGCCGGCATGCCGTCACAGAAACTGGATGCCGGTGGCGAACTGGACCTGGCGGAAGTGGATTACCTGCTGCGTCTCGCCAACGAGCGCCTCAAACTATTTTCCGACCCGGTCGCAGCGGACCAGGCGCTGGAAATCGCGGACATGCACCTGGCGGCCATGGATAACCCGATGTACCTGGGCGTCAGGAAAGATATCGCCACGGCGCGTGGCGAACTGGCCACCATCAACATGCCCGATTATGTGGGCATTACCAGCCAACTGGACGCCATCCAGGAATTCACCATTGCGCTGCCATTCCGTGGCTCGGCGCCGGTCAGCCCGGAATCTGAATCGGAGGAGGAAGCGGGCTGGTGGGAGAAGGTCAAGAGCGTCTTTTCAAATCTTGTCACCATCCGGCGCAGTACAGCGGAGGAGAACAAGAAAATCAGCCTGGAAGACAAGGACTACATTCGGCAGCGTCTCTGGCTGCAGCTGGAGATTGCCCACCTGTCCCTTATGCGCCGGGAGCAGGGAGCATTCAGGAATTCCCTTGAACAGGTACGCGAGACTCTGGTCACCTGGTTTGATTCCGGAGACAGCGCCTACCAGTCTGCAAATAGTGGCATTGATGAGCTGTTGGCGCTGGAAATCGAGGTGGATGTCCCGGATATCAGCGCACCCTGGGCAACCCTTCGCCTGGTTCGGCAAGGCCGACCCGGGCTTGCGCCCGCTCCTGCTGCGGTTGCTCCGCTTGAACCAGCAGCCGATTTGCCGGAGGAACAGCGAGAATCTGCGGAAGACCAGGGATGAAACGCTCTTTCCTGGTAGTGATAGCCATTACCCTGGCACTGTTTGCGGCCGCTATCGCACCGGTGTTCAAGTCGGATCCCGGACTGGTGCAAATTCACTTCCAGGGCTGGACCATCGAGACCAGCGTGCTGCTACTGGCGCTGGCTGCAGTGGCCCTGTGGCTTGTCGTGCACTTCATCATCAGGCTGTGGCGCGTGCCGGCCGAAACTGCGCGGCGTGTGAGGGAAAAGCGAGCCTTGGCGCAACTGGAAAAAGGCCTGCTGGCTTTGACCGAAGGCGATTGGAGTACCGCTGAGAAGGCGTTGGAGAAATCAGCGAGCTCACATGGCAGGACAACGGCCCGTTACCTGGCTGCGGCACAAGCCGCGGACGGGCAGGAGGCCGGCGACAGGGCCGACTGGTACCTGGAACAGGCAGAAACGCGCAACAAGAAACAGCGCTTCCTGGTCGAGCTGACACGCGCACGGATTCTCACCACCAATGAGCAGTATTCAGAGGCGATTCCCATCCTGGAAGGTCTTCAAAAGCGCCGCAAGCGTCATTCCCAGGTGCTGGAGCTGCTGGCCCGCTGTTACGAAGAGACCGGGCAGTGGGAACCATTGCAGAAAATATTGCCGGTCATGCAAAAAGCCGGGGTGGTGGATGAGGCCCGTGTTGCCGAGCTGAAACAACACGCAGCGATATCCGAACTCAAGCAGTACCCCGATGCTGAGGCTCTCATAGCAGGTTGGCGGGGACTGCCTAAAGACCTGCAAAGATCGACCGATGTGGTGATGGTTTTTGCAGACCAGGCGATCAGGATCGGTGCGCCGGAATTGACCGAAGAAGTATTGCGAACCAGCCTCAAGCACGAATGGAATTCAACCTTGTTGATTCCTTACGGTGAGCCGGGAGCGGAAGATACGCCCAGGCGAATGAAACAGTGTGAAAAATGGCTGAAAGACCACCCGGAAGACCCTTGGCTTAATCTCGCGCTCGGTCGCTTGTGCGCCAGGGAGGAACTCTGGGGCAAGGCCAGGCACCACATGATCAGGAGCCTGGAGATTGAACCGTCCGTAGGTGGTTACGATTCGCTCGGCCAGTTGCTGGAACGGAAGGGGGAGCTTGAAATCTCCATGGCCTGTTTCCGTAACGCCCTAAGAATGAACCAGGGCAGAGACCCCTTGCCATTGCCCGGTGAGCAGGTAAGACTGGTGTCGCCTGTGGCTTAGTGCGGCCGGGCCAGGACGCGAACCGGGACGTCCAGTCCGAACTCGAATGAGTCATAAAACAGGCGCCGCTCCTCGGCTCCACGTTCTACGAAAGCGTGTTTCGCGGCATCGATCATTGCCGGTGGCCCGCTCATGTAGATATCGAATCCGTCCAGGTCAGGAAAGTCATCGATCACGGCTTCATGCACAAAACCGGCGAATTCGTCCCCGTTGAGTGTGGAACCGGGTTCTGAAACCGCCCGGTGGTAATGGATGTTAGGATGTTCGCGGGCCCACTGGGAAGGCAATTTGTCCAGATACCGCTCTTCGCTGATCCGGGCGCCCCAATAGAGATGAATTTCCCGGCGGTCGTCTTGTTCGAGCAGGTTTTCGATCATGGATTTCAGCGGCGCGAATCCAGTGCCGCCACCCATCATAATCATCGGCCGTTGCGTATCGTCGTTGCGAATAAAGAAATTACCGAGGGGACCTTCGAAACGCAGAATATCCCTCTCTTTCAATTCGTCAAACACGTAGCCCGTAAAACCGCCGCCTTCCACATGACGAATATGGAGTTCAATTTCGTCTTCCAGCGAGGGGCAACTCGCGATGGAGAAGGCGCGGCGCTTGCCGCCGGAGAGTAAAACTTCGACGTATTGCCCGGCCAGGAACTGTAATCGCTGTGCCTTGGGGAGCTTCAGTCGGAGGCGGACCACGTTTTCCGTCAGGATCGTTTTCTCGATTACCCGGGCAGGTAGTATCCTGACCTGGATATCACGCACGGCTTCGATTTCCCTGACCCTGACCACCACGTTTTCCATCGGCTCTGCCTGGCACAAAAGTGCAATTCCTTCAGCGATTTCGCTGCGCTCCAGCGCAAGGGGCGGGTGAAAGGGATAATGAACTTCGCCGCTCAGGACTTTGCCTTTGCAACTGCCACAGGTGCCGTTCTTGCAGGAATAGGGAAGCATCACGCCCTGGCGCAGGGCAGCGGTTAACACAGATTCTCCTTCATTCACGACGAAGGTTTTTTTGCTCGCATCGATACTGACTTCGAATTGCTTCACACTCATCTCCAGAAAAGGCCGCCTATTGTCGCTGATCAGGGTCAAAAACCAAAATATCACTTGTGGAATACCGCATTTTTGCGTGCTGTGATAGTCTTGCGCGTTCCTCAATCACGCAGCAATTGAACAACGGAACTCGAGGGATGGGAATACTCAGATTACTCTACCGAATGCCCTGGTTGCTGGTGCATCTGCTGATTGGGTTGCCACTGACCCTGCTCAGCGTCGGTACGCCGGCCAGAGCCATCCGCATTGGCGAAAGGTCGCTGGACAACATCATGCTGAATTGGTGGTCGGGTATGACGTGCAGCATTTTCGGCCTGAAACGAAGCATCTCAGGCACGTTTCCAGCTGGCGCCCAGCTGGTCGCGGCCAACCACATTTCCTGGCTGGATATCCAGCTGTTACACAGCGTGTCGCCGATGGGTTTCGTCGCCAAGGCGGAGATACGAAATTGGAAACTGGCGGGCAGGGTGGCGACTTTCGGGGATACTGTGTTCCATCAACGGGGTAGCCATGATTCGTCCAGCGGTGTCTCGACACTGATGGTGCAACGCCTGCAGCAGGGGAGGAAAGTAGCCATTTTTCCTGAGGGCGGTATCCTCCCCGGGGGTGGTGTCAAGCGCTTCCATGCGCGCATGTTCGCCGCCGCCATCGAATCGGGTTTGCCGGTTCAGCCTGTGATGATCCGCTACCTGCGTGACGGCCGCCACTACACCGGTATGACATTCATGCGCGGTGAACATTTCATGGCTAACTTGTTTCGCCTGCTCAGGCAGCGCAGGTGCATCGCGGAAGTGTCGATCCTGCCGGTTATTGACCCGGCAGGAAAGCAACGACGCGAACTGGCGACGGAATCAGAGACCGCTATCAGGGCTGCGTTCGAATCGTAAAAAGTAGCCCCGGACTAGTGGTCCAACAAGGTTGTATTGGTGGGTTCGCCAATACAACCTTGTTGGACCACCAGGTCCGGGGCAGGCCTTCGTTTGCTCTCGTGTGTGCTTGCGCCCGATACTCTTATTTTTTCTTGGCGGGTGCTTTCTTCTTAGCAGGAGCTTTCTTCTTAGCAGGAGCTTTCTTCTTAGCAGGAGCTTTCTTCTTGCCAGGAGCTTTCTTCTTAGCAGGAGCTTTCTTCTTAGCAGGAGCTTTCTTCTTAGCAGGAGCTTTCTTCTTAGCAGGAGCTTTCTTCTTAGCAGGAGCTT
>Ga0209013_10001465_pt1 | contig 21799 bp, 20 predicted proteins | sample Cruoilmetagenom2_FD_187291 | JGI IMG/M metagenome (GOLD analysis project Ga0209013, IMG submission 187291) | Oil polluted marine microbial communities from Coal Oil Point, Santa Barbara, California, USA - Sample 2 (SPAdes) (version 2) | ecosystem: Environmental > Aquatic > Marine > Oil seeps ... | reverse complement strand
TTCAATAATTCGTCCTCGTGGGTATCCACCTACACCAAGTGCTACATCAAGTGCAATAGAACCACTAGAAGTCGTTAAGATTTCACGATCAGTTTTTTCACCAAGTTTCATGACTGAACCTTTACCGAATTGTTTCTCAATTTGTTTTAACGCCATATCTAATGCTGCTTTACGGTCGCTCAAGAATGGTTCCTCCTTTAATTTCAAACTCAAATTTAACTTCTGTCTCTACTATACTTGGTTTATGAGAAATACACAAGAAAAAAGCGAACGTTTATTCGGTTTATTTCAATTTAAAATAGAGATTTGAACCTTTTAGACAGTTCAAATCTCTATTTCGAGCCGTTTTAAAGCCCTTAAAATTTTATTTTATCTTGCTCATCTATAAGAAAGATTCCTAGTCGGTGTATATCATGTGTGATTACCTTCTAGTACTATATCACATTGTGGTTCAACGTTTGATGAGATAAAAGCTGAATTATATAATGTAGTGTTCGCTTAACTGCTCGTAGACGATTCGTATTTCGCATGTCGCTTAAATGCAATTGATGCGTGACAACCTGATTATTCGGAAGAACGATTGCAATCCAGACACTCCCCGCAGGTTCGTTGCCATGACTGCTTGGACCGGCCGCACCAGTTAAGGCAACGCCAATATCAGATTGAAACATGACTTTAACTCTTTGAGCCATAGCCGTTGCACATTCTGCACTGACAACACCAAATTGATTGATGATTTCTCTATCCAATCCAAGCTGGTTCACTTTTGAGTCTTCTGTATATGTAACCATTCCCCCAACTAGAGTTCCACTTACTCCAGGGATCGCTGCAAGTTCCGATTGAAAAAGTCCTGCGGTTAAACTTTCAGCAGCCGCAATAGTTAGGCCTTGGTCAATTAGCAGTCGCACTGCACTTGAAGCAAGAGAATCATCGTTATATCCATATAAATAATCCCCTACACGGGCCATTAACTGTTTTTCGGTTTCTTGGATCAATTGAAAAGCTTCTGCTTCAGTAGTTGTTTTTGCAGTAATTCGCAAAGTAACTTCACCGTCTGAAGCTAACGGGGCAATGGTAGGATTTGTTTGATTATCTAATAAATCCATAATTTGAGTTTCCAGTTCTGCTTCTCCAATGCCATAAAAACGCAATACGTGCGATTGAATGACCTCCCCTTGATTTAACCATCTAGCTAATATGGGTTTAGCTTCAATTTGAAACATCGGTTCCATTTCTTTCGGTGGTCCAGGAAGAAGGATATACACATGATTTTCGTGTGAATAAAACATGCCCGGTGCCATACCATGGTTATTTGCCAATACTTCACAGCCATCTAATACAAGTGCTTGTTTTTTGTTGTTTTCAGTCATAGGTCGGTTCACACGTTTAAAGAATGCTTCAATTGACAATAGTGCGGTTTGATCCATCACGAGCTCTGTACCAACATGTCTAGCAATTGTTTCCTTAGTTAAATCATCTTTCGTTGGTCCCAGTCCACCTGAAAAAACAATTAATTGTGCCCGAGATTCTGCCAGTTCAATTGCTTGTTTTAGACGGTCTGCATTGTCACCGACTACTGTGTGGTAATAAACATTAATGCCAAGTTCAGCTAATTGACTAGAAATATAACGTGCATTTGTATTTGTGATTTGCCCAAGTAATAACTCAGAACCAACTGCAATAATTTCAGCATTCATTACCCATCACGCTCCTATTTTGAATCAAGCAAAACACGTCGGTTTGCATAGAAATAATCCCATCCAGACCAAACCGTAAAGAACATTGATACATACAACATAATTAATGCAAATGGAATCGAGAACATTTCAAACACGACGTTATCAAGAAGAAGCGCTGAAATGGCAATAATTTGAGTCCACATCTTGATTTTACCTAATTGTTTTGCAGCGACTACTTCGCCACCCTCCGCCAAGATCAATCGAAGCCCAGTCACAGCAAACTCACGACTAATAATGACAATAACAACCCATGCAGGTGCTAAATCTAGTTGAACTAAGATAATAAGAGCTGCAGAAACCAATAACTTGTCCGCAAGTGGATCTAAAAACTTACCTAAATTCGTTACTAAGTTGTGTTTACGTGCGTAATAGCCATCGATAAAGTCTGTTACTGATGCGACAATAAATATAATTGCCCCAATAAAATGTTCAACTGAGATGTCTGCTCCTAAAAATGACACTTCTCCCCATCCAAAATCAACGAGCATAAAAATGACAAATATCGGAATCATAATGACCCGTGAAACCGTAATTTGATTAGGTATATTCATACTATTTCTCCTTCTGATTCAAAGAAAATAGCCATCTTTTAAGAGATGACTATTGCTGTTTTGAAAATTGAATCAACATATTTTGAGTAACTATTTCTGTCGTTGGTTTTCCATATTCTACTTTTTCATCATTCACAAACACGTCAACTTGAGTTGAAGCACCTACTCGAATTCGAGCTGTCTCCACATCACTTAAGTCCAATGTAACCGTTTCACCCGCTGCTAATTCTCGTGCTAGCGGTTCCACTCCTGACTGATCTCTTACTGCAACCCAAGATCTACCTCGAGCGACGAGTTTTAAAGAAAAGGTATCCGTACCCGAGAGCGTATAATTTGTTGTTTCACCTTCGCTTGTACCAACCTCAATTGTTTGAGTTGGCTTTGGTTCTTCTACTACAGGTTCTTCTACAACTGGCTCTTCTTCAACAACTTCCTCTTTGGGTGTTTCATCATCGTCATCTTGTTGTTCCAATGACGTTTCACTACCTACATCCGTTTCTGCTGGATCGTTGTTTTTGGCTAAGTTTTGATAGACAAACCAGAAAATCACAATCGCAATAATAATAAATAATGCCACCATAATCATTGGAAACGCTTCTACTAAGCGATTTGATGATTTGGAAATCGGTCTACGTCTCGAAGGTGCTGAAGTCATCGTTTGCTGTAATTCTTCCTTGGAAGAAGAAGGTAGTTCTTGTTTATAAGACTCCAACAATTCATCTGAACTTAATCCCACTGCATCTGCATATTGCTTGATAAATGCCCGTACATAGAATGGACCTGGCATCATGCTATAGTTGCCCTCTTCAATACCGGCAAGATAACGTTTTTGTATTTTGGTGATTTCTTGTAGGTCGTCTAAACTATATCCTTTCGCCGCTCGCGCCTCTTTAAGACGAGTTCCTAATTCAGTCAACTAAAACACCTGCCTGTTAAAAATTAAAACCACCGAAGCCATCTAAAGTACCTCTTTCCGACATCATATGGTTTTTTTCCATCATTTCATACGTAATTTCTTCATCTGGATTATGTCGCAATTCAATAATGTAATCAAAATCTTCTAATGAATACTCTGACTGTTTAATAAACATATCCGGATGTTCAACAACCTTTATTGAAGGTAGACGCATCATCTCCCTAACAAGTTGCAAATGACGTTCATCTGTTGATTGTCTTGTAACAATCCCATCTAATATAAAAATATTGTTATCGCTGTATTCGTCACCAGCAAGTTGGTTTCGAACAGTTTGCTTAATCATCGTCGACGATAAAAATATCCATTTTTTATTTGCACTAACACTTGCAGCGACTACTGATTCTGTTTTCCCAACACGTGGCATTCCCCGAATCCCTATTAGTTTGTGCCCTTCTTGCTTAAATAATTCCGCCATGAAATCTACAAGAAGACCAAGTTCATCGCGATCAAATCGAAATGTTTTTCGATCGTCCACATCTCTTTGTATGTAACGTCCGTGCCTAACAGCCAAAATGTCTCGTAACTTAGGCTCTCTAAATTTTGTAACTTTAATCGTTTCCATCGTAGAAACAATTAACTCGAAACGTTCAAGCTGCTCATCATTTTCTGCACGAAGTAACATACCACGTCTTCCTTGATCCACCCCGTTAATTGTTACAATGTTAACACGGAGCATACCAAGTAAGGATGCAATATCTCCGAGCAATCCTGGTCGGTTTATTTGTATTTCGTATTCAAAATACCATTCGCGCATAAGTAACACCTTTCCATCTATCATTTATGACTGCAAGTCATTGTAAATGCAAACCAAAAATAGCCCTATCTGGTTGTTTGAAATATAAGACTCATCCAAACTGTTCTAGGTTCTATCATAGCTGATTTACTTACGTAAGAAAAGGAAAAAAGAAAAGAAGGAACAATGTCCTTCTTTTCTTTTAGTGCACCGTTTTTTGTTGTACTAACTTTACGACCATGTTAGCTAAAGCATGCTGTTCACTTTCAGAAGCAACTGACCATAAATCCGAAAGTACACGCTCTTGCTCATTTTTAGGATCAACATTTTTAGCTAAGTAGCTACCTATTTCAAACGCTGTAGATTGAATTGCTTTTTTTGACATACCTGTTGCTTCTGCATTCATTACGTTCGCACCTAAAAAGTTGGTCCATTTTTGCCAGTTTTCAAGTAAGGCCATGTTCATTCCTCCTTTTCACAAACAGTATGTGTAAAAGAGTCATTTATATGTACCATCCACCATTTACCCGGTGAACTTGACCCGTAATATAATCAGCTTTTCCACTCATTAAAAACGACACCATATTTGCCACATCTTGTGGGTTTCCAAATTGTAATAGCGGGATTTCACCAATCAGCATTTGTCGATCTTCATCATCTAAAGTAGCATTCATTTTAGTATCAATTAAGCCAGGAGCAACTACATTAATTCGTACTCCTGAAGGACCAGCTTCTTTGGCATACGCTTTGACAAAAGCATGCTGTGCCCCTTTCACAGCAGAGTAAACGGATTCGCCTGCAGCACCCGTTTCTCCCCAAATTGATCCAATAAACACAATATAGGAGTGACTATGCTTTCTTAGTTTAGGAGCTAACTGGCCAATGATGGACATGGGTGTTTGGACATGAGTACGCCAAACTAACTCCATATCATCAGGTGTTGTATCTTCAAGTAATTGATACAGCGCCTGCCCTGAAGCAAAAATAATTGCTTGCACTTCAAAAAGTTGTGCCACTATTTCTTTTATCGTTTTATGATTGCCAAGATCTGCGTGAATCTTATGAAATTCCTGTAGTGGAAAATCACTTTGTAATTTGGTAGCCAACTGGTCCACAACTTGTTTATTTTCAAAGAAATGTAAATACAAACTCCATCCTTGCTCAGATAAATCTAACGCAATTGCCTGTCCGATTTCACCAGATGCCCCAAAAATGCAGGCAAATTTTTTCATGATTTCGCTTGTTCTTTCTTAGGAAGAATTGAAAATACGGTTTGTTGTTTTTCACCTTGAATAGAAGCGAAAGACTGTTGCAAATCAGCAACTGTCATTTTCTCCAGTGCAGGAACAGCTTCAAATAAATTCATATCATTAAAGGCGTAACGAGTAAATTGATTCGCAATAAATTCAACAGAGTTTAAGGCACGCAGGAAATACCCAATTTTCTTTTTACGTACGCGATCTAAATCATCTTGACCATATGGCCATTTCTCTTCGACCTTTTGCAATTCTTTTTTTACAGCTTCTATTAATTCTTTTGGCATCGATGTATCTGATCCGATGATGGCAAATCCAAAACCTTTTTCGAGGGTGAAGTCAAATACATAAGATTCATCAATCCATCCCTTTTCATAGGCTTCCACATAGAAATCAGAAGAGCGTCCAAAAATGAGTTCTAATGAAAGTTGAATCGCCATTTCATGAATCATCATTTCTTCGCCTTGAAGCGTTGTTTCTTTTGCCTTTATGCCCAGGTAAACTTTAGGTTTTTGCACATCCATGTACAAACTATTTTCTGTTTTTGCCACTTCCATTTGTTCTGGTTCAAATGAACGAACAATTGGTTTAGGCTCTTTAAACTCTTTTTTATTCTGATTTTCTCGTATATAATTCATCATTTCTTCAGGGTTCACAGCACCTACAACGAACATTAACATGTTTGATGGATGGTAAAACGTTTCATAACATGTATATAAATGTTCTGCCGTAATTTGATCAATTGATTCGATTGTTCCAGCAATATCAATTTTAACTGGATGTTCTTTATACATATTTTCAATCGTACCAAAATATAAACGCCAATCCGGTTGATCATCGTACATGGTAATTTCTTGTCCGATAATGCCTTTTTCTTTTTCAACCGTTTCTTGAGTAAAATAAGGTTCTTGCACAAAATTTAATAACGTTTCCGTATTTTCGTACAAATAATCCGTTGCAGAAAATAGATAGGCTGTACGAGTAAATGATGTAAAGGCATTAGCTGAAGCACCAAAGCCACTAAATTTTTGGAAAACGTCCCCATCTTCTTTTTCAAACATTTTATGCTCTAAAAAATGGGCAATTCCATCGGGTACAGTCATCTCAGTTGATTCACCGAAAGGCACAAAGGTACGATCGATTGATCCATACTTTGTTGTAAATGTAACAAATGTCTTCGAGAAACCTTTTTTAGGTAGGATATAAACCTCTAGACCATTGTCAAGTTTTTCGTGATAGAGTTTTTCATCTAATTGTTTAAAGTGAAGCTCCTTCATTTTGAAAGCTCCCCCTTTCCAGACAAGAAATAAACGAGTTGTTTTTCAATTGACTGCGCAGTCTCTTGAATATCTTCTTTTGTAACAACTTCCCATTTTTTAAACCAAGCTTCCACTGAGAATGCTTCATCCAAGTCTTTATACTGATCATAAATCTCTATTTGACCGCGGGCAGAATCAAGCGCTTCTTTTAACTGGTTTTTCAACATGGCAACTGTTTGTTCAATTTCATTTTTTGAAATATCACCTTTTTGCATAGTTGCTAGTTGCTCATCAATTAATCGTACTGCTTTTTCTTGTTTCCCGGCATCAATTCCTGAAAGGACAAATAAAAGTCCATAGGATGAAGAAAACGAACTGGAAACATAATAAGCCATGCTCTCTTTTTCACGAACATTTAAAAATAATTTTGAATGAGGGTAACCCCCAAATATTCCGTTTGTAATTTGCATTTTCGGGAAATCGGGATGTGTGAATGTCACGGGTGTAACATAACCAATATGCAGCTTACCTTGTTTCATATCTTGATATTCATTGACTTCATTTTTCTCAACAGATAAATGTTCAACGTTTTGATGTTGATTTTTTTGTTTGGCATTACTACGAGCTTTAAATTGAAATGCATTTTTAATTCTAGATGTCATTTCTTCAACATCGATGTCACCGACAACATAAATATCTAATTCATCTTCTTCCATCATACTTTTATATGCTGCAAAAAGTGACTCAGTTGTTATGGCTGAGACATCATTTTTTGTTCCATTCGCACCAATTGAAGCTGGGTGATTTGGTCGCATCAATTCAACTAATCTTTGTTGAGCATAGCGAGTTTTATCATCATAAAGCGACTCGATTCGTTGGATAACTGAATCTTTTTCACGCTTAACTATTGAGTCTTTAAATGCATCATTTTCAACGTTCGGACGGAATAATACCGTTTGAAGTAAATCCATTACTTGATCGAGAACTCCGCCAGTAGATAAATACTGTTCATTTACTGACTCAGCAAGCAAAGTAATAAAATGATCGCTACCTTTTTTACTCGAATCCAGGTACATGATTGTACCGTATAATTCATCTAAATGACTGCGAAACGCAGGATTAGAAGGAAAAAGTTCATTGCTGTGGAGCAGGACGTTTGAAAGAACTGCTCTTTCTGATGCGGATTGATTTGTAAGTTCATGCTTAAATTTGAATGCAAAATTGATGGTCTTAAATTGATCCGTTGTCCGAATATGTAAACGAATCCCTTGATTTAAGTCGATGGATTGAAACATCGAAATCCCCCCTATTCTCCTTAATATGCCATACCATATCTTTCACTATACATGTAGGTATCAAATGATTGCAAATAGAGCGAAAAAAGGACCAGGCAAATTCACCTGATCCTTGAATACCAATATCTTATCTTTTCCCTTTAATGTATGGAACACCACTTGCTTTAGGAGCATTGGCTTTTCCAATGAATCCTGCTAATGCAAGAATCGTTAATACATATGGTAAAATAAGTAAGAATACACTTGGGATTTCTTTAATGTATGGTAACGAACTACCCACAATACTCAAGGCTTGAGCAATCCCGAAAAATAATGCTGCACCCATTGCACCAAGTGGATGCCATTTACCAAAGATCATGGCAGCTAAAGCCATGAAACCTTGTCCATTTATTGTTGAGTGACCAAAGTCTTGAGAAATTGATTGAGAATAAATGGCGCCACCAATTCCTGCTAAACCACCAGAAATCATGACTGCAATATAACGCATACGAGATACGTTGATTCCCATTGTATCAGCAGCCATTGGATGTTCACCAACTGCACGTAAACGTAGACCAAATGGAGTATAATACAACACTACCCAAGCAAGAATCGCAATACCTATGGCCAATACTGAAGTCCAGTATACGTTTTGGAAAAACATCGGTCCAAGGAATGGAATCTTCTCTAAATACGGAATGCCATCACGTAAGAAACGCTCTTGCACGAAATCCGTTTGACCTTTCCCATAGATCTTCTTAACTAAGAATAAACAAATTGCTACTGCTAGTAAGTTAATTGCCACACCCGAGACAACTTGGTCAGCTCGGAATGTCACTGATGCTACAGCATGAAGTAAAGAGAATATGCCCGCTACAACCATGGCTGCTAAAAGAGCCATCCAAGGTGTAAGAGCGCCAAATGTATCCGCAAATGTTAAGTTGAAATAGACACCAATAAATGCACCAACTACCATAAGCCCTTCTAATCCGATGTTAACTACACCAGAACGTTCCGAAAACACTCCACCTATTGCAGTTAGAATAAGAGGCGCTGCATATGCAATTGCGACAGGAACAAGGAAATATAAGATCTCCAAGAAATTCATGTTACTTCGCCCCCTTTTTCTTGCTTAAACGCTCGATAAATAAACGAATGACATAACCTGATGCAACAAAGAAAATGATAATCGCGATAATAATTGACACGATTTCTTCTGGAATATTTGCAGCATTTGGCATATTTGTAGCACCATATTTTAATGAACCAAATAAAGCGGCACCAAATATGACACCAAGTGGCGTATTGGCACCAAGAAGTGCTACTGCAATCCCGTCGAACCCAATCCCAGTAAATCCACCTTTAACAGAAGCAAACTCAAATGTACCTAGTGCTTCCATGGCGCCACCTAGACCGGCAAATGCACCTGAGATTGACATCGCTAGAATAATATTTTTGTTAACGTTCATACCTGCATATTCAGAAGCATGTTGATTCAGTCCAACCGATTTCAATTCAAAGCCTTTAGTTGTTTTTTCTAAAATCAACCACATTACTAGTACCATTGCTAGTGCAATAAGTATTCCATAATGTAGACGAGAGAAATCTGTCATGTTTTCTAAAAACTCTGAGCGTAATGACGCTGAAGGATGTATTGGACCGGAATTATCTCCACCGTTTGAAATTGTACGAATAAGTGCATTGGACGTATGAAGTGCAACATAGTTCATCATGATTGTAACAATTACTTCATGTACTTTAAAACGTGCTTTTAAAAGACCGGGAATAAAGCCCCATAATGCTCCTGCCGCTGCTGCCGCAAGAATCGCAAGTGGTAAGTGAATGAACTTAGGTAAATCTACCGCTATCCCAACATAAGCTGCTGCAAACCACCCTACGATTAATTGACCTTCCACTCCGATATTGAATAGTCCTGTACGAAAAGCAAAAGCTACCGCTAATCCTGCTAGTATATAAGGGGTAATTTGACGAATCGTTTCACCAATTGTATATGCGTCTCCAAATATTCCATCCCATAAAGCAGCATAGCCTTCAATTGGATCATAGCCACTCACATACATGACTATAGCTCCAACGAGTAAACCTAAAATTACTGAGATTACGGGAACTAGTAGGTTTATAATGCGATTAGACATGCTTACTGTCCCCCTTTTTCAACTTTATCGAATTTTTTGATTGTCCTGCCATTAATAAACCTAGTTCCTGTTCATTCGTTTGCATTGGATCTAATGTGTCGACAATTTGGCCGTCATAGATTACTGCAATTCGGTCAGATACATTCATGACTTCATCTAATTCAAATGAGATTAACAAAACCGCTTTTCCTTTATCACGCTGTTCGATTAAGCGTTGGTGAATAAATTCAATTGCACCAACGTCCAATCCACGAGTAGGAAGTGCAGCAATCAATAAGTCCGGATTACGGTCAATTTCACGACCAATAATGGCTTTTTGTTGGTTTCCACCAGATAGTGCTCGAGCAGGTTCGTGGTCACCTTGTGTACGAACATCATATTTTTCAATAATTTCATTTGCTTTTTTAGAGATTGTTCCATAATTCATAAAGCCATTTTTTGAGTTTGGGCTGGTATAATACGTTTGAAGTGCAATATTATGTCCAATAGGGAAATCAAGTACAAGTCCGTGTTTATGACGGTCTTGAGGGATATGACCAATTCCAGCTTCCGTGATTTTTCTTGGTCGATTCCCTGTAATATTTTGATCATTCAACTTCACTTGTCCACTTTTCACTTTACGTAAACCTGTAATGGCTTCTATTAATTCAGATTGTCCATTGCCATCAATTCCCGCAATTCCGACAATTTCGCCTTTACGCACATTTAAATTAAGTCCTTTTACCTTTTCAACTCCACGGTAATCCGTTACAACCAAATCTTTAATGTCTAAAACTTCAACAGTTGGATTTGCTGGACCCTTAACCGTTTTAAATTCTACTTGTCTACCAACCATTAGAGAGGCAAGATCATTTGGGTTTGTTTCAGCTGTAATGACAGTTCCAATTCCTTGTCCTTTACGTATAACCGTTACGCGGTCTGATACATCCATAATCTCTTTTAGTTTATGGGTAATTAGAATAATAGATTTACCCTCTTCAATTAATCTACGCATAATTTGAATTAATTCAGTAATTTCTTGAGGAGTTAATGATGCGGTTGGTTCATCAAAAATTAATATTTCCGCTCCACGGTACAACGTTTTTAAAATTTCAACACGTTGTTGCATACCGACTGAAATATCTTCGATTCTTGCATATGGATCAACATCTAAACCATATAGCTCAGAAAGTTCTTGTACTTTCTTGGCAGCAGACTTCACAGAAATCATTCCAACTTTTGTCGGCTCACTTCCAAGAATAATATTTTCTGTTACTGTAAAATCTTCAACTAGCATAAAATGTTGATGAACCATTCCTATACCGAGATTATTTGCTACATTCGGATCCGTAATCTTTACTTCTTGACCACGAACACGGATTTCTCCGCCTTCTGGTTGGTAAAGACCAAAGAGCACGTTCATTAAAGTTGATTTCCCTGCACCATTCTCACCAAGAAGTGCATGAATTTCGCCTTTTTTCAATTGAAGCGTAATGTTATCATTAGCAACGAAATTCCCGAATTCTTTTCGGATATTCAACATTTCGATCACGTGTTCCACTATATTCACTCCCTTAGGCACTGTTTTGTAAAAAAAAATAAATTAATACAAGAAAGGTTTCAACTGAAAACCTTTCGTCTATTAATTTAGAAAGGGTAACAAAAACATCATAAAAGACCGAATGAACGGTCTTTATGATGACTTATATCATGTTAGTTATTCTACAGTTTCAGGTACTGTAATTTCGCCAGAAACGATTTTCTTAGAATACTCATCAACTTGTGCTAACACATCATCCGGAATTGCACCACGAGAATCAGCCAATCCCATACCATCTTCAGCTAAACCATAAGTAAATGTTTCCCCACCAGGGAATTTGCCTTCTTTAGCTAAATCAGAAATATTTTGAACTGCAACACTAACACCTTTTAATACAGAAGTTAAAGTTACATTTGTATCGCCTACTTTACCCTCTTCGTACTGGTCAGCATCAACACCGATAACCCAAACATTTGCATTTGGATCTTTCGTTTTCAATTCTTTCGCTTCTGAGAATACACCGTTACCAGTACCACCAGCGGCATGGAAAATAATGTCTACGCCAGAAGAGTACATTAGGTTGGCAGTCGTTTTACCTAGTTCAGCTTTGTCAAATGCGCCAGTGTACTTAACTTCAACAGAAATACTTGGATCAACAGCTTTAACGCCTTCCAGGAATCCAGCTTCAAAACGTTCAATTACAGGAATTTCCATACCACCAACGAAACCGATTTTTTTCGATTTACTCATTAGTGCTGCCGTAACACCTGCAAGATATGCTCCCTCTTGTTCTTTAAACAATACTGAAGCTACGTTAGGTTGGTCAACAACTTCATCAATAATTGCAAGGTGTGAATCTGGTTGTTGGATTGCAATTTCTTCAATCGCCGCTTTCATTAGGAAACCAATACCGAATACTAAATCGAATTCACGACGTACTAGTTTGTTAATGTTTGTGTTGTAATCAGCGTCTGATTTTGATTGTAAGTATGCATAGCCGCCGTCGCCTTCAGAAAGGCCATTTTCTTCACCAAACTTTTGTATACCTTCCCAAGCTGATTGGTTGAATGATTTGTCATCTACTCCACCAACGTCAGTAACCATTGCTACAGAGAAATCACTTGCTTTTTTCTCTCCATCTTTAGAACTACCTTCTTCTTTGTCGCTTCCACAAGCACCTAAAATAGTACTAGCAGCCAATACCATCGATAAAGCTAAACCGAATTTACGCTTTGTCAATTTGAGACCCCCCAAAATGTGTTTTTCATATTAGCAGGAAGTTTGATGTTTTACACCCGTTTACGTACTACATGGAAACTGAATTTATCAGCCCTAAAATAGTTTTTTGAATACAATACCACTTGATCGTTGTCACTATAATGTAATTGTTTCAGAACTAGTAACGCCGTCTCAGGTTCACACTCAAGAATCGGGGATGCTACTTCGTGATAGCCTGTTGGGTCGATAAATGCAACAGCATGAGCAACTCGGATTTGACCGGATTCTTCAATTGCTGTGAAAATCGAACCTTCTTTCCTGCTTAAAAAATCGGCAGGTAAAAATTTTGTTGGAACTTTGTCCACGCAATAAACAACGGGTTCACCATTTGCAGTTCTTACACGTTCGATTGTAATGACTGACTCGTCTTCTTCGCAATGAAAGCGCTTAATATCATCTTCAGAAGGTAAGGACTCCGACGAACTTAAATATATAGTTCCCGGTTCCATACCCGCAGTACGAATCATAGAAGATACACTTGTTAAATGTTCAATACCTGATGTAAAGACAGGTTTTGGATTCACAAAGGTACCCACTCCATGCCGTCTGACGATGACATTTTCTTCTTCCAACAGTCTAAGTGCTTCACGAAGTGTAGCACGACTGACTCCAAGTGATTTGGCTAGTTCAAATTCTGAAGGAAGTTTTTCCTTAACTTGAAATACACCTTTTGCAATATCGTCTTTTAGACGATCGATCACTTGAAGATACAAATGACGATGATCTGTTTTAATTGTCATACGAACCACCACCATCAGCAGAGATCAGACATCTGATGTAAAACTTTCCTACTAATCAGACATACTATACCACTTTTATTTGTGTAAATAAATAGATTTATGACGAAATTACTAAAAGTTAGTTATTTTATTAATTTATCTGTAATACATTTGTTACATTTACCCATTTTATGCAAGATCATCATGCTTAGATTGGAGCACTTGTCTTGGTTTGCTCCCTTCATTTGGACCTACAACTCCACGCATTTCCATTTGATCGACAATGCGGGCAGCTCTGGAATAACCAATTCGAAATCTTCTTTGTAGTAAAGAAACAGAAGCAGTTTGCATTTCTGTAACAAGTTGGACTGCTTCATCATAAATGTCGTCCGTTTGCTCATCTATCTCTACTTCTTCAATATCAGATGGTATCATATCTTCCTGGTATTGAGCTTTTTGTTGAGCAATTGCAAAATCAACCACTTTCTCCACTTCTTGATCGGATAAAAATGCCCCTTGGACACGGACTGGTTTAGATACTCCCGCCGCTAAAAATAGCATATCGCCTCGACCTAGTAACTTCTCTGCCCCACCCATATCTAAAATGGTTCGTGAATCAATTGAAGATGATACCGCAAAAGCAATTCGCGATGGAATATTTGCTTTAATTACCCCTGTGATTACATCTACACTTGGACGTTGAGTCGCAATGATTAAATGTATTCCTGCTGCTCTGGCCATTTGGGCTAGACGTGTAATGGAGTCTTCTACATCACTTGAGGCAACCATCATCAAATCTGCTAACTCATCAACAATCACCACTATATATGGAAGTTTCGGATGTTTCTCCTCGTTTTCTTCATTCCATCTCTGAATGTGATCATTGTAGCCTTCGATGTTACGTGTTCCAGTATGTGAAAACAAATCATAACGTCGCTCCATTTCTGACACGACTTTTTTAAGTGCTTGAGAGGCTTTTCTCGGATCAGTAACAACTGGTGCCAATAGATGTGGAATCCCGTTATAGACGTTTAATTCCACCATTTTGGGATCAATCATCATCATTTTCACTTCATGTGGTTTCGCCCGCATGATAATACTTACGATAATTCCGTTTATACATACACTCTTCCCGCTCCCTGTTGACCCAGCAACAAGTAAGTGAGGCATTTTATTCAATTCGGCTAGCACTGCTTGACCCGTAATATCGCGACCGAGCCCAATCATTAGTTTTGAATCTGGTTTATTGTTTTCTTTTGCTTCTAATACTTCACGCAAACTGACTATCGCCACTTCTTGGTTAGGTACTTCTATACCAATGGCAGACTTACCTGGTATTGGTGCTTCTATTCGGATATCACGAGCAGCTAACGCTAATGCCAAGTCATCGCTCAAGCTAACAATCTTACTAACTTTAACTCCAGTGTCAGGTAACACTTCATATTTTGTAACAGCTGGACCTAAATGAACTTGCGTAACACGGGCTTTGACGCCAAAGCTGTGAAAAGTTTTTTCTAATTTCTTAGCATTCGCATTAATTAACGAGTACTCGCCACTTTGATCACTATGTGGAGGAGCTTTTAATATATTAGAAGTCGGGAGTTGATAGTCTTTATTTTCCAATACTGCTTCAGAAACTGAATCAAACGCTTTATCGTTTAAAACTTCTGGTTGTTTTACGGTAACAGGCTCCGGTTTACTGTCTTCCACTTTTTGTGCACGTTCAGTAAAGGCAGAAATAATGGGCGATACATGTTCGGGTTCTTGTTCGGGTTCAACCTCTTGAATGATTGTAGCTACCTCATAATCTTGAGTTGAAGTAGTTGTAGATTGAGGTTTTATTTTTTTGCTCTTTGCACTTCGTGTTGTTTTTTTAGTGGCTGCAGCTTTGTCCTTTTTCTTTTGAATCCGAATAACTTCCCACTTTTTTTGCCATTTTGGGACCTGACTTGCTAAAAAGGGGACCAACGCTTTTCCAGAAAGTAAAATTATACCGATTAACAGAAACAAATATGCTGCGATCATAGCTCCGGCCGAATCAAATAGCACATGTAACGAGGCAAATAATACTGCCCCCATCATGCCTCCGCCAAGTGAATGGTCGCGACTGACAATCCCATCGCCTTCAATTAAGATTCGCCAAGTTTCACGAAGAACAGAATCACTAAGGAGAGCCCCACCTTGAAATAATTGTTCAAATAACTCCAAATGACTTAATGTTGTGAAGCTCGCCAATATACTGAGAAATGCGAGCACACCACGGTTTTTTAAACCTGGTACCTCAAGTCTTATCATCATGATCAGAGCAAATACGATACATAATACAGGTACTGAGAAATGCCAATTTCCAAATAAAAACCGTGCAACAGACGACAACAGAATTCCAACAGAACCTAATTCAAAAAAAGTGATTATGCCTATGCCGATTATTAATAAGCCGAGAATTTCATACATAAGTGGATGCATAGTTGTCGGTTTGTTCTTTTTCGCCACTTTTTTCTTTTTCCTTGTCATACCTGTCACCTTCTTTCTGAAACAAAGAAAAAGGATTTCCTGCCGGTGCTTATGGCGAGGAAACCCTTCCGTTTCTTACCTTAATATTCCATAATAATTGGAATGATCATCGGACGTCTTTTTGTTTTTTGATATAGATATGAGTTTAACGTATCTCGGATCTCTTGTTTAATGTTTGTCCATTCAAACGTTTCTTTATTTACATATTTCTCAACAATTTTTTTGACTAGATCGGCTGATTCGTCCATTAATTGTTCAGACTCACGAACATAAACAAAACCACGCGATAGAATTTCTGGACCAGACGCAATTATCTTTTGTGCACGGTTTAATGTGACTACGACAATTAATATACCATCTTGAGATAATAGTTTACGATCACGTAAAACGATATTCCCTACGTCGCCAATACCGATTCCGTCAATTAGAACGTTCCCAGCTTGTACACGGCCACTCATGCGCATTTTCCCGCTCTTATACTCCACAACATCACCTTTATCAGCAATAAAGATTTGGGCTTTTGTCAGTCCCGTTGCTTGCGCTAGTTTAGAGTGAGCAATCAGCATGCGATATTCACCTTGGATCGGAATGAAATATTGCGGTTTCATAAGGTTTAGCATCATTTTCAAGTCTTCTTGACTACCATGTCCAGAAACATGTACTTTTTTGCTAGAAGTCAATACTTTTGCTCCTGTTTTTGCTAAGTGGTTCATCGTTTTAAACATGGCTACTTCCATCCCTGGAGATGGCGTAAATGTAATCAATACTGTATCTGTTTCTTTAATTTTCACGTCTTTATGATGTTTTCGCACCATTTTATCTAACGCTTCAAGTGGTTCACCTTGAGTGCCAGAAACAATGATGACAACTTCATCATCAGCATAATTCCCAATTTCTTTTATGGAAATTAACGTTTCTTCATCAATTTTCAAATAATCTAGTCGTTTACCAACATCAAATACATTTTCTAATGTTTTACCAACTACAGCAACCTTACGTCGAGACTCAAGAGCCGTATCGAAAACTTGTTGAATACGAATAAAGTTTGACGAATATAACGATACGAGAATACGACCTTTTGCTGCGTGGAATGTTTCTGATAATTGTTCTTTGATAACAGATTCTGATGTCGTATAACCTGGACGTTCCGCTTCGGTTGAATCAGACATTAATACAAACACGCCCTCTTCGCCAAGTCCAGCCATTTTGGCGATATCAGGTCGGTAACTTCCTTTAGCCGATTGGTCAAATTTGAATTCACCTGTATGAACAATCGCACCCTCTGAAGTATGGAAAACAATCCCCAGAGAATCTGGAATGCTGTGAGTTGTATGAAAAAATGTCACATGAGTCGATTTGAAATTCATACGACTACGGTTTGTTACTTCGAAGAATTTAACAGGTTGAGCTGCTGGTAATTCTTTTAGATGCTCTTTTGCTAAAGCTATCGTTAAACGAGATCCGTAGACAGGAGCTTGGATTTTTCTCAATAAGTATGAAATTGAACCGATTGCATCTTCATGTCCATGAGTTAAAAAGATCCCTTTTATACGAGCTTTATTTTCTTCTAAATATGTTACATCTGGAATAACAATATCGATTCCAAGCATTTCATTTTCAGGGAACATGAGTCCACTGTCTACAACGAAGATCTCTTCGTCTATTTCTATTACATACATTGCTTTTCCAATTTCCCCAACTCCACCTAGGGGAATAATTCGAATGATTTCATTTTTTGTTTTAGTCACGTGCTTTCCTCCTAAAAATATACCCGAACATTTATCCACTTCAATACATTATATCTAACACCTGACAACAGTACAATAATAAAAGCGGAAAGTGCCATTTTAGGAAGACTTTGTTGCGGGAGGGAGTCTTCTCAAGTAGGATTTAGAAACTAAGCTAATTTGTAAAGCGTGTAAATTATAAACGAAAAAAAGGCCAGTTAGGAACTGGCCTATTGCAATAATTATTTAAATAACTTTCTTTTTTCTTCATATTTATCCCAAGCTGAATCAAATTCATGCTTTTCTACATCTGTCATATCAACAAGTGGCAAGCGTACAGAACCTACATCGAGCCCTAATTTAGTTAATGCATATTTGACGGGAACAGGGTTCGGTTTTGCAAATATTGCCCGTATTAACGGAAGCATAGCATGGTGTATCGTCGCTGCGTCCTTATGTCTACCTTCTTCAAAGGCCGTTATTAACTTTTGCATATCCTCTCCAACTAGATGGGAAACTACGGATACAATCCCAACACCACCAATTGAAAGAAGTGGCAATGTTAAGCCATCATCCCCACTATAAACAGCAAAATTATCTGGACACTCAGAAATAATATCTGACATTTGTTCTAGATTCCCCCCAGCCTCTTTAATGGCCTGGATATTGGGGATTTTGCTTAAAGCTAAAACAGTTTCAGGTAACATATTAACGACGGAACGACCTGGTATATTGTATAACAGGACAGGCAGTTTTGTTTCACTTGCGATTTGGCTAAAATGTTCATACATGCCGCGTTGATCCGGCTTGTTATAATACGGTGTCACCAACATAATCCCGTCTACTCCAGCATCTTCAGCAAGTTTGGTCAGTTCAATTGATGCTCTTGTACTGTTACTACCAGTTCCTGCGAATACTGGAATACGATGATTTACCGATTCAACTGTAAAGCGAATTAAATCTACTTTTTCTTGATTGGTTAACGTAGGTGACTCACCCGTCGTTCCACAAACTACGATGGAATCCGTCCCAGTCGCGATTAAATGTTCAATTAGTTTTGCAACCATTTCAAAATGTATAGATCCATCTGGTAAAAATGGTGTAACCATAGCTGTAGATACACGGCCGATTTGCATAAAAATCTCTCCTTTTAGATAATGCCGTCTTCAATCATCGCTTCTGCAATTTGAATTGAGTTAAGTGCAGCACCTTTTAATAAGTTATCTGCTACGATCCACATATGGAACCCTTTAGCGTTTGATAAGTCTTTTCGAATTCGTCCAACAAACACTTCATCCTGACCTTCTGCAAATAAAGGCATCGGATATTCCTGTTTATCGGGATTATCTAGTACTTTTATTCCAATTGCAGATTCTAGAATCGCACGAATATCCGATACGCTAACGCCTTCATTCTCCACTTCAATAAAGACCGATTCAGAGTGGCCAGAGACGACCGGTAAGCGTACGCATGTTGCTGTGACTGCTAGGTCTGGCATATTCAGAATTTTTTTCGTTTCATTGATCATTTTCATTTCTTCTAACGTATAGCCATTATCATCAAAAATATCAATTTGAGGGATTGCATTAAATGCGATTGGATAATGTGTTTCCGCGCCTTTAACAGGTAATACCTGTGCAGAAACATTTTTGGTTACGCCAAATGTTCGACTTTGTTCCTCTAGCTCTTTTATTGCAACTGCACCAGCACCGGACACGGCTTGGTAAGTTGAGACGATGACATTTGTCAAGCCAAATGCTTTTCTAACAGGCTGAAGTGCACACACCATTTGGATAGTAGAGCAGTTAGGATTGGCAATTATGCCATTGTGTAATTTAAGATCTTGTCGATTCACTTCAGGTACCACTAATGGAGTATGTTGATCCATCCGGAATGCACTTGTATTGTCGATGACAACCGCACCACGTCTTGCAGCTTCTGGCGCAAGTTTTTTCGAGACAGAACCGCCCGCACTAAATAGAGCAATATCCACTCCATCAAATGCTTCGGGTGTTGCCTCTTCAATTGTGTATGTCTGCCCATTAAAATCAATTACTTTACCTGCTGAACGAGCAGATGCTAAAAATTTTATCTGTTGAATAGGAAAATTACGTTTAATAAGTTGTTCCATCATTTTCTGTCCTACCGCACCGGTTGCACCGACTACAGCGACATTATATTTTTTTGACATTACTCTCACTCCCTTTATCCAACTAATTGGACATATTGTCGGTATTGTATCATATACTTGCGGGAATGTGCATGAAAATTAGCTCAATTTTTATGCTGTATTAGCACGGGTTGCAGCTGTTGATGTTCCATTGCTTTCAATATTGTTGGAACAATGAGATCAAAATCGGCAATAAGGGAATTTGGTTTCTTTAATGGATCGTCTTGACCGAATGGAATAAAATAAATATGTTTCGAGTTTAATAACTTCATAATATTGACTCCATTTAATCCTAAAGCATCATTTGTTGATATACCTAGGACTACCGGTGTTCCATTTCTCATCGTTGCCTTTGCTGCCATTAATACAGGAGAATCGGTTGTTGCATTTGCAAATCGACTGATCGAGTTTCCGGTCATAGGTGCAATGACCATGCAATCTACCGGAGTTTTTGGTCCCAAAGGCTCCGCGTCTGCAATCGTTGAAATTATTTTTGCACCTGCAGCTTCCTCAATTTTCCGAACCCATTCATCTCCTGTACCGAACCGTGTAGCAGCTACTAACACGGAATGTGATACAATGGGTACTACAACTGCCCCCTGTTCCCTAAGTACCGCTATTTTCGGAACAACTTCTTCATACGTACAATGTGATGCAGTTATCCCAAAACCTATTCGTTTACCAGTTAACACACTGTTCCTCCTTCAAGATGTTTAATTGAGTCTGTTATACACGAAAATAGTAATTTCGCCGCGTCTTCTTTAATAAATTGACCCGGTAATGACGTGTAAAGTCGATAGATATCCGGTAATTCATCCTCAACAACTAAACAACCTGGTGAGGAAGCTATATCATAGAACCGTTGGCATGTTGTTAATAAAGTTCGATAATCTTCCGTTAACCATTTAGCTGGAATCGTATTGATAAATATCGACTTATTGCAATGAATTCCAGATTCCAACCTACACGCTTCGTAGCCCATCGCTTGTGCTTCCGCTAACTGAACTGACGATCTAACAACAATTCGCGGATGGGCATCCATACGTTTCAGCTGTGCAGCAAGTAATTTTGCAACTCGACCAAAACCGGAAATCATAAACTGTTTGCCAGCTACTGTTTCTTGTTCTTCCTTATAATATGCTGCAATAAATCCTTCTGCTGTTAATTTTGCATTTAGCCAAATAAATTGTTCATTTTCAAGATAAGGCTCTATAGCGATCTCGCTAGCTTCAAAAAAGCGTGTCCATTCTGGCGATAATCTTCCGACAAAACATTTTTTTATGGTTTGGAAATATTCTAATCCGATGAAGTCAGTCACAACTTCGAGTGGTTGAATGGGCAACACCAAGACATCTGGTTGATACGTCGCTAAATCACGTTCAACTTGGTAACTCCATGCTTTTGTTTGTAAATAGAGCACATTGACATTTGATGCCGTTAATAAGCTTGCAAGTTTTTCCATCCGTGGATCAACGCCGATAACACACCATTTAAGTTTCGTCATTTAGCTAGCTCCGAGCTTAAATGAGAGGTTTTAGTAAATAGAATTCGATTCTCACCAATTAAAATAATATCTTCCCATGCGATATACACGTTATGGTTGGAAGATTTTGATTTGAACGGTCGACTTCCATGTTCTTTTAGAATGAGAAATCCAATGATTTTACCACTGGTTGGTTCAAAAAGTAATTCAGTATCAGCTAGCAACCCAAATCGTTTGCCATCTTCAATTTGGATTAATTCTTTCACAGCCATTTCTGATAGCAACATATGACTCCTCCTCCATGTTCATCTCCCTATATATATGCAATAAAGATACACATGTTCACAGAAAAGCGAAAATCGCCACTTTAGCTTGGCGCAGGTGCTGGAAGGCACGACTCGAAAACTTGTTTTCGCAGGAGGGACTGAAGCTTAGGTGCAAGCTG
>Ga0209013_10001464_pt1 | contig 21815 bp, 17 predicted proteins | sample Cruoilmetagenom2_FD_187291 | JGI IMG/M metagenome (GOLD analysis project Ga0209013, IMG submission 187291) | Oil polluted marine microbial communities from Coal Oil Point, Santa Barbara, California, USA - Sample 2 (SPAdes) (version 2) | ecosystem: Environmental > Aquatic > Marine > Oil seeps ... | reverse complement strand
TTCTGTGAAGAATGATGAACCATCAGCACGAAAAGAAAAAGTTAATAAATATTTATCGCTAAGGTTAACATTTGCTCTCCCGAAGTAAGATTGTAAGTTTAAAAGACTAAAATATCTGTCATTTGGATTTTCAGGATCAATATTAGGGACCCTTATACCTGTCACTTCATCATTTTTAAATTCATCTTTGTTACCATCATTTTTAAAATTTTGATAAGAATAACCTGCTTGTACGTCATATGAATTTATAAAACCATTTAGTTCTTTACGATACGCTAAATAAGATTCCCAAGTCGTATTCGTGATATGTTGTCTTTCTCTATAGTTTACACCAGGATTGAAAATATAGGTGCCTTCAGGTACAGAAGGATCTGGAACTAAAGTATAAGTAGCTATAGCGTTATTAGAGAAACGCTCTTCTATTTTTGCTCTAGAAGCCTCTAAACCAATATTAGTGACTGCTCTTAATTCTGGTAAAAAATGAAATTTGTAGTCCAACTCAATATTAGCCAGTATTCGATTTACTTTTTCAGGTCGCTGTCTTTGTTCTAACAAAGCTAAAGGATTCCACGCTCCTACAAGCGCATTTGGATTTAAAGCATCATCAGGAGGAAGTATTTGACTATAATAACCGCCAAATATTGAATTACTATCATAAATAGGTTTTGTAGGATCCATAGTTACAGCACCACCAAGAGCACCACCTTCATCAATAGCATTCTTATCTACTAAAGTACCTTTAGCATTAAAGTCAATTTTCAAGTGCTCATCAAATAGTGTTGGAGTTAATCTCAAAGAGGCTGTTAGTCTTTCATAATCATTAGTTTTTACAACACCTTCGGTATCATTATAACCAATAGATGCTCTAATTGGAATTTTCTCAAACATATTTGCCCTAACACTAAAATTATAATCTTGTGTTATTGAAGTTCTGTAAATAGCATCTTGCCAATTGGTATTGTAAATAGCTCTATCACCTAGTGGTGTACTAATAATTTGAGAAATAGGCTGGTTAGAATTAACAGAACCAACAGGCACACCAAGTAAACCCGTATCATTAGGAAAGTATTCTTGAATAAACCGCACATAGGTATTACCATCCATGACTTGAACTTGATTATTATCACTAATATCACCAACAGACATTCTTGAAGAAAAATTAAATTTTATGTCACCAGACGTTCCTTTTTTAGTTGTAATAATTAGCACTCCATTAGATGCACGTGAACCATATATTGCAGTTGCCGATGCGTCTTTTAAAACACTAAAACTTTCAATGTCATTAGGATTTATTAAACTTAAAGGGTTGCCAACACCAGATATTCCACCATTATCAACAGGTATTCCATCAATCACAATTAGAGGGCTACTATTCGCTGAGAGAGAAGCACCTCCTCTTATTCTAATGTTTGGTGCAGCATCAGGTTGCCCACCATTAGTTGTAACTCTAACTCCTGCCGCTTTACCTTGAAGTAACTGATCTGCAGATATCACAGCGCCTTGATTAAAGTCTTCGGATGTAATAACATCAACAGCGCCTGTTAAGTCTTTTTTTCTAACACTGCCATAACCTATTAAGACAATTTCATCTAATTGGGCAGCGTCTTCAATTAAAGCTACATTAAGAGTTTGCTCACCATTATATGTAATTTCTTGAGTGACATAACCAATATACGAGAAAACAATAATGTCTCCTGTATTAGCATTTATTTGATAATTGCCATCAAAGTCAGTCGCTGCGCCTTGAGTTGTCCCTTTTATTATGACATTAACTCCTGGTATAGGTTGCGATGATGATTGCTCAGTTACTGTTCCAGAGATTTTATTTTGGGCCATCAGTATAGAAGGTAAAATAAAGACCGTAAACAGTAAGCTATTAAAAATTGTTTTCATACAATACTATTAAATTAGTTTTTAATTATATAAATTATATTTTCACTTCTCGTTGTTAAAACTATGTAAATTTTATGTCAAACATTGTCTAAAGCCCTCATATTTAGCAGCGAAAACGTTTTCGTGTTGAAAACTTTTTGCATTATTCTCAATATTGAGTCATAAAAACTATAAAATTGACAGAAATAGCCAAAACCTACTTATCTTTAAGCAATGTAATTTTGAATGATATTTTATGATTTTTACTTAATTTGATTTAGTAACCAGTTTTATATTATTTAATAAATTACATTTACCAATAATTAATAGTGGTTGAATAATGAAACGTAAAGTGACTCTAAAGCAAATTGCTAGAGAATTAGATGTATCTATATCTACTGTTTCTAAGGCTTTACGAAATAGTAAAGAAATTAGCGAAGACACCAAACAAAAAGTACAGGCATTTGCAAAATTATATAATTACAGGCCTAACAATATTGCATTAAGTTTAAAGAATCGTAAAACTAAAACCATTGGTGTTATTATCCCTGAAATCGTTCATCATTTTTTCTCAAAAGTCATTAGAGGTATTGAGTTAGTTGCTAATAATTTAGGCTATAATGTGATTGTTGGATTGTCTAACGAATCTTTTTCTAAAGAAGTTATTAATATGGAGATGCTTGCTAATGGGAGTATCGATGGGTTTATTTTGTCTATCTCAAAAGAAACTTTACAGCAACAAGATTATCATCATTTTAAAGAGACGATTAATCAAGGGATGCCAATTGTTATGTTTGATCGTGTTTCGAATGAAATTAATTGCGATAAGGTTATTGTAGATGATGTAAAGGGGTCAAAAAAAGCAGTAGAAAAATTACTTGCTAATGGATGTAAAAATATAGCGATTGTTACTACAAAAGACTATGTTACTGTAGGCAGATATAGAACAAGAGGCTATTTAAGAGCTTTAGAAGAACATAATATAATTGTTAATCCAAACTTGATTTTAAAAGTTGATGATGAATTGGTTTCTGAAGATCATTTTGAAATTTTAGAAAAAGAGATTGAACAATTATTTAATCTTAATAAAGATATAGATGCTGTTTTTGCTGTGAATGAATTATACGCAATAGCAGCAGTTAAAGTCGCTAGAAAGTTTGGAAAACAAATTCCCGACGATATTCAGGTTATTGGTTTTACTGATGGCGTTTTATCTAAACACGCAATCCCAAGCTTAACAACAGTAAGTCAGCATGCTCAAAAAATGGGAGAAAAATCTGCTCAATTATTAATAGATAGATTAGAGCTTGACATAGAAAATGAAGAGGAAGAAGAGCACTACCAAACAATTGTGATTGAGACGGAACTAATTGAAAGAAATTCAACCAAATAAAAAAATTAACGTAACATATATAAAAACTTTTATATATTTACACCCTAATCAAAACTTATATTTTCACTTCTCAACTTAAGTTTTGATAAGTTTTTATCGCTTATCAATAGTATTAATATTAAATATACTATGATGAAAAAGCGTACCCTAGGTTTTTGGGAAATCTGGAATATGAGTTTCGGTTTCTTAGGAATACAATTTGGTTTTGCCTTACAAGGAGGCTTTATGTCTCGAATATTTCAAACGCTTGGTGCTGAAAAAGACGCTATTCCATTATTATGGATTGCAGCACCTTTAACAGGCTTACTTGTGCAGCCAATAATTGGCTATATGAGCGATAGAACTTGGAGTGTGAAATGGGGAAGACGAAGGCCATACTTTTTAGTAGGTGCCATTTTAAGTTCACTTGCTTTATTTTTTGTACCTCATTCACCAGCGCTTTGGGTTGCTGCAGGATTTTTATGGATTCTAGATGCGTCTATAAATATCTCTATGGAGCCATTTAGAGCCCTTGTAGCAGATAAACTTCCAGAGTCACAACGGTCCTATGGATTTGTTGTTCAGACTTTAATTATTGGAATAGGAACCTGGGTTGCAAGTAATTTACCATGGATGGTATCCCAACTTGGAGTTAGTAATTCTGCAGAATCTGGAGTTATACCAATGTCTGTAAAAGTAGCCTTCGCTATTGGAGCTTTCGTGTTTTTAGTAAGTGTATTATATACTGTTTTTAAAACTACTGAGTATCCTCCAGAAGACATGGAAGAATTTGAAAGGGAAAAAGCAAAGAAGAATCAGTTCTTTCCAGATATCATTAATAACATTGGAAACATGCCCTTAACCATGAAAAAATTAGGGCTTATACAATTTTTCTCATGGTTTGCATTTTTTACGATGTGGAGTCTTGCAAACCCTGCGCTAACTGAACATGTATTTCATACACCTGTGCCAATAGAGGCTGCTTTCGATATGACAAATACCGTTCAAGCAGAAGCTTTTAACATAGCTAATACTGCGTTTCAAGAATCATCTAATTTAGTAGGTTCAGCAATGGGAGTTTATGGATTATCATCAATGGCATTTGCTTTAATCTTAACATTTTATACATCAAGACGACGCATAAACCGAAAATTAGTACATATGTCTTCCTTAATGCTCGGAGGCTTAGGATTTTTATTAATGTACTATACATCACCAGAAAATTTAAAATATTGTTTTGTGCTTATTGGTTTTGCATGGGGAAGTATTCTTTCCATGCCTTATGCAATGTTATCTAGCTCAGTAGATCCAAAAAAAATGGGCGTTATCATGGGAATATTCAACATGTTTATTGTCATCCCACAAATTATAGCAGCACTTGGAGGTATTAATTTTGTGTCTGGATTGCTAGGCGAGGAAGCCATAAACGCAATGACTGTTGCAGGAATTAGTTTAATTATTGCAGGCTTATGTAATTTATTAATTACGAATAAAAATGCAATTACATATCAAGCAGAAGAAATTTAAGGATGAGTAAAAAAGGCTTCATATTCGATTTAGACGGCGTTATTGTTGATACTGCAAAATATCATTTTTTGGCTTGGAAAAAACTAGCCAATAGTATTGGTGTTGATTTTAATGAAACTCAAAACGAACAATTAAAAGGTGTTAGTCGCATAAAATCACTTGAAAAGATTTTGTCTTGGGGAAATAAAACAATTTCACATGATGACTTTATAGGTTTAATGTCAAGTAAAAATGACGACTATTTAAGTTATATAGAGCAAATGGATGTAGCAGAAATTCTTCCAGATGTTCCAAAAGTTTTAGATTATTTAATTGAAGAAAAGCAATCAATTTCTTTAGGATCAGCAAGTAAAAACGCAAGAACCATTTTAAAAAAAGTAAATCTGTTTAATAAGTTTGATGCTATTGTAGATGGTAATGATGTGAGTAAAGGAAAACCAAATCCAGAAGTATTTTTAAGCGCTTCAAAGTTATTGAATATTAGTCCAGAAGATTGTATTGTTTTTGAGGACTCTCTGGCTGGTATTCAAGCCGCTAATTCAGCACAGATGATTTCTATTGGTATTGGAGAACAAGATGTGTTATTTGAAGCAGATTATGTATTTAAAGATTTTACAGAGATAACAAAAGAATTTATTGAAGAATTAATTAGAAAATAAAAGTCATTCCGAACAAATTTAAGCAATCATTTAATTGCTCGTAATGACAAATTAGAAATATATGAATCACGATTATATACAACCAGATAATTGGTCAATTATAGAAGAAGGATTTGATGCCAATCGCGTAAAATCTTCAGAAAGCCTTTTCAGTATTGGTAATGGAGCGATGGGACAGCGTGCTAATTTTGAGGAACATTATTCTGGACCAACATTTCAAGGGAGTTACATAGCAGGTGTTTATTATCCTGATAAAACACGTGTTGGATGGTGGAAAAATGGCTATCCTGAATATTTTGCAAAAGTAATTAATGCACCAAATTGGATTGGAATTAATATTTTAGTTAATGATGAACAATTGGATTTATTTAAATGCAAAAAAGTTGATGATTTCCGTAGAGAACTAAATATGAAAGAAGGATGGTTGTCACGTAGTTTTAAAGCAATCCTCCAAAATGATGTCGTAATAAAAGTTGAAGCCCTTCGGTTTTTAAGTTTAGATTTAGATGAGGTTGGTGCCATTAAATATTCAATAGCGCCTTTAAATACTGATGCGAAAATAGAATTTAGACCATATTTAGATTGTAGCATTACAAATGAGGATACAAATTGGGATGATAAATTTTGGGACACTTTAAGCGTCACTCATCAAGATAATTTAGGGTTTGTTTTATCTCGTACAATGAAAACAGATTTTCACGTTAGCACCGCAATGCTAAATGAATTATCATTAAATGGAGAAAAAATCCAATTAGAGAAAAGTATTAATGATGATTTAAACTCTATTGAGTTTCAGTATAAAACTGAAGTCAATCAAGGGGACACATTATCTATTACAAAATTTGCTGGGTATGCAGTATCTACTAATCATGAAAAAGAAGATTTAATCAACGCATCAAAAGAATCGCTTTTAAAAGCATCAACTATCGGTTTTAATGAGCTTCTTGAACAGCAAAAACAATCTTGGGCTAAAATCTGGGAGAAGGCTGATATAACAATTCAGGGAGATGTAAAAGCACAGCAAGGCATTCGATTTAATATTTTTCAACTTAATCAAACCTATTTAGGAAAAGATGCTCGTTTAAATATTGGACCAAAAGGATTTACTGGGGAGAAATACGGAGGAAGTACGTATTGGGATACTGAAGCTTATTGTATTCCTTTTTACATGGCAACAAAAGATCAAAAAGTAGCTAGAAACCTTTTAGAATATCGCTATAACCATTTAGACAAAGCTATTCTTAACGCTGAAAAATTAGGTTTCTTTAACGGAGCAGCATTATATCCAATGGTTACCATGAATGGTGAAGAATGTCATAACGAATGGGAAATTACCTTCGAAGAGGTTCATAGAAATGGAGCGATTGCTTTTGCCATTTTTAATTATTATCGTTTTACTGGAGATTATTCATATATTAAAGAAAAGGGTCTAGAAGTATTAATTGCAATTGCTAGATTTTGGTATCAAAGAGCAAATTACTCTTTGGTAAAGAAAAAATGGGTAATTCTAGGAGTCACTGGACCAAATGAATATGAGAATAATATAGATAATAATTGGTATACTAACTATTTAGCTCAATGGTGTATTAATTTTGCAGTTGAAAATATAGAAAAAGTTAAAATGGAATTTGATACTGATTATACACGTATCATGAATAAAGTGAAATTGTCTAATGCTGAAATTTCTACTTGGAAAGACGTTGCAGATAATATGTATTTTGCATTTTCTGAAGACCATCAAGTTTTCTTACAGCAAGATAATTTTTTAGATAAAGAACTAATTACTGTTGCCGATTTGGATAAAAGCCAAAGGCCAATAAACCAGAAATGGTCTTGGGATAGAATTTTACGTTCTCCGTATATAAAACAAGCTGATGTTTTACAAGGTTTTTATTTTTTTGAAGATCAATTTACTTTAGATGAATTAGAAAAGCATTTTAATTTTTATGAACAATATACAGTTCATGAAAGTTCATTATCCCCATGTGTTCATAGTATTCAAGCATCAAAATTAGGTAGAATGGACCAAGCTTATGAATTCTATTTAAGGACGTCTCGCTTAGATTTAGACGATTATAATTGTGAAGTTGAAGAAGGACTACATATTACTTCAATGGCTGGTACTTGGATGAGTATTGTTGAAGGCTTTGGAGGCATGAGAATTAAACAAGGTATGTTGTCATTTGAACCAAGAATTCCAAATCAATGGGAAGCATATTCTTTTAAAGTAAATTTTAGAAATCAAGTAGTAAAAGTAAGCGTGAGCAACGACAATACTAAATTTGAATTAGAAGGAGATAATGAATTACAAATTTTAGTAAAAAATAAAACAATTACCATTTTGCCAAATAGTTTGGTAACTGTTTAGAATTAATGTCATTAAGAGGAAGTATGACAAAGTAATCTTATAATTAATAAACAGATTGCTATGCCCTAAACCCCTCTCAATGACAATAAAAAATTTTTCGTTTTCAAGGATAATAAACATGAAAAAATTAATATACATAGCAGTTGCACTATTTTCAATGTCTACATTTTCACAAGTAGAAAAAATAGAACCTCCATTTTGGTGGAGCGATATGCACAATCCAGAATTGCAACTAATGATTTATGGGGAAGATATTTCAAAATATGAAGTTTCAATTTCTAATAATATTAAAATAATTAATATTGATAAAACTGAAAATCCAAATTATCAGTTTATAAATATAAATACTGAAAACGTTCAAACTGGAAACGTAACAATTTCATTTTTAGAAAATGAGAATGTAGTTCAAACAATATCTTACGAGTTTAAAGCACGTAGAAATAATTCCGCTTTGAGAAAAGGATTCGATTCCAGCGATGCGATGTATCTTATTATGCCAGACCGTTTTGCTAATGGAGATCCTAATAATGACAGTACAGATGATACTGTAGAAAAAGTAAATAGAAAAATTTCTGGAGGAAGACATGGAGGCGATATTCAAGGTGTAATAGATCATTTAGATTATTTAAATGAGTTAGGAATGACTACGCTTTGGAGCACACCTTTATTGGAAGATAATGAGCCAACGTATTCTTATCACACCTACGCACAAAGTGATTTCTATAAAATTGATTCGCGTTATGGTACAAATCAAGATTATAAGCGTTTAGCAACAGAAATGCATAATAGAGACATGAAACTTATTATGGATTATGTAACGAATCATTGGGGATCTAAGCATTGGATGATTCAAGATTTGCCAACTAAAGATTGGGTCCATTATTGGGAAAATGGTGAAAATGGATACCAACGAAGTAATTACAGAATGACAACACAATTTGATACTAATGCGTCTATTGAAGATTCTAAAGCTTGTATGAATGGCTGGTTTGACACTACAATGCCAGATATAAATCAGAGCAACCCTTTAGTGTTAAAATATATTACTCAAAATGCTATTTGGTGGATAGAATATGCCAATTTAGATGGCTTACGAGTTGACACCTATTCTTATAACAATCAAGAAGCCATTGCAAAATGGACACAATCTATTATGGATGAATATCCAAATTTTAATATTGTTGGTGAAGTGTGGATGCATAATCAAGCACAAATTTCGTATTGGCAAAAAGATAGTGAAGTTGGAAAGATAGATAGCTTTAATTCCAATCTGCCAAGCGTCATGGATTTCACTTTACATGATGCTATTATTGTAATGTTTAATGAAGAAGATAAATGGTATTGGGATAAAGGGATGATTCGTGCATACGATAATTTAACCAACGATTTCTTGTATCCAAACATCAATAATATATTAGTATTTGCTGGTAATCACGACACCAATAGAATTAATAATATTTATGGGGACGACATTAATAAATACAAATTATTGATGACGCTTGTTACAACAGTTAGAGGGATTCCTCAGTTTTATTATGGAGATGAAATAGGTATGCTTGGAGACAAAGATAAAAATGGAGATGGTGATATTCGTAAAGATTTTCCAGGCGGTTGGCAAGGTGATACAAATAATGCATTTACTAATTTAGGACGTACAGAAAGGCAAAATGCATACTTCAATTTTACTAAGAAATTATTCAATTGGAGAAAAACAAAAGATGTGATTCATTCAGGAAAAACAATGCAGTTTATTCCACAAGATAATGTGTATGTGTTTTTCAGATATAATGAAAATGAACGTGTTATGGTAGTTATAAATAATAGTCCTGAAGCACAAGAATTTGATTTGAATCGCTTTGAAGAAATGATTAATGACTCAAAAACAGGAAAAGATATTATTTCGGGCAAAGAGGTTTCTTTAGAAAATAAATTAAAAGTTGGAGGAAAATCTTCAATGATAATAGAATTGAATTAATACGTCATTATCAATAATAGCAACGACATAAGAACATTAAATTATGAAAACAAACCATGTATTAATTTTAATTATCTTATTAGTGGTTTCGTCTTGCAAAAAACAAGTTGAATTTGAAGTATTTAATATTCATTCCAATATTAAAGGTATCGCAACTCCAGCTTTTTTAGAATTTGGTGGAAGCGAATTATTATTATCAGATTATTTTTTAGATACCTCAATAATCGATTCTATTGAAAAAAGCAATCAATACGATGCTGTTTTAATTGATAAAAATACTAAGGTAAAACTTAAAGTAGATGATGCGACACCTTCAGTTTCCAATTTAAGAGTTTGGACTAATGGTTTAGCAAACGATATCCCATTATTTAAAAGTGATAAAACACAGATTACTATTTCACTTCCTGATGCAGATAAACAATTTATAGATGTAAAAGTAAAAGGTGAGTTTAGCAATTGGCAACACATGCCTTTAGAGTTTGATAATGGTGTTTGGGCGTATACAACAAAAGTAAATAAAGGAAATCATCAATACGTCTTAGTTATTGATGGGAAAGAACAACCAGATCCAAATAATAATAATACTATTAGCAACGGAATGGGAGGAACGAATTCTTTACTTATTCTCGAAACAAATGCTGATAAATTACCGAATTTGATAACATCAGAATTAAACGGAAATGATTTTACAGTAACATCAAATAACACTTTTAACGATTTATATATATATATTGGAAACCAATTATATCATCACCTTAACAATATAAAAGGAAGTAAAAGAGTTAATATAAAGCTTCCTGAAATTCATAATGATGGACGTTCTCTTATTCGTTTGTATGCATCTAACCTATTCGGAAAAAGCAATGATGTGTTAATTCCTTTAGAAGATGGAAATATAATCACAGATGTAGCACAATTAAAACGAACTGATTTTCATACACAGATTATGTATTTTTTGTTGGTAGATCGTTTTGTAGATGGCGACAAGCAAAACACAAGAAAAGTTGGAAATGACAGTATTTTAGATAAGGCAAATTATTATGGAGGCGATTTACAAGGCGTTTTAGATAAAATTAAAGATGGGTATTTTACTAATTTAGGAATCAATACCATTTGGTTATCACCAATTACTCAGAATCCGGAAGGCGCATTTGGTTTATGGCCTGATCCTCTCACAAAATTTTCTGGATATCATGGCTATTGGCCAATATCAAGCACACAAATTGATAATCGTTTTGGTGATGAGAAAGTCTTCAAAGAATTGATTGATGAAGCACACAATCAAGATATGAATGTCATTTTAGATTATGTTGCAAATCATGTGCATGAAGAGCATCCTTTGTATGTAAAACATCCAGAATGGGCAACGTCGTTATATTTACCTGATGGTACTATGAATACAGAAAAATGGGACTCTCATCGTTTAACAACCTGGTTTGATACATTTTTACCAACGTTAGATTTTAGTAATCCAGAAGTGGTTGAAAAAATGGCAGATTCTGCAGCTTTTTGGGTAACTAATTACGATTTAGATGGTTTTCGACACGATGCAACAAAGCATATTCAATTAGAGTTTTGGAGAACGCTTACCAAGAAAGTGAAAGAGCGTGTAGATAGACCAATTTATCAAATTGGTGAAACTTATGGAAGTCCAGGACTTATTAGAAGCTATGTAAATACAGGAATGCTCGATGCGCAGTTTGATTTTAATCTATACGATGCCTCAGTGCAGGCTTTTGCTAATCCTGACGCTAGTTTTGAAGACTTAGCAAGTACACTTCAAAAGGCATTAGATTATTATGGGAATCATCATCTTATGGGAAATATTTCAGGCAATCAAGATAGAGCACGATTTATAAGTTATGCTTCTGGTGATGTCCGTTTTGATGAAGACGCAAAGAAAGCTGGGTGGACACGAAACATAGGAATGAGTGATACCTCTGCTTATAATAAATTAGCCATGTTACAAGCCTTCAATTTAACAACACCTGGAATCCCTTGTATTTATTATGGTGATGAATATGGAAGTATTGGTGGAAATGATCCTGACAACAGGAAAATGATGAATTTTGATTTAAACAACCATGAAAAACAGTTAATGGAACAAGTTAAGAACTTAGTAATTGCAAGACGCAATTCTATGGCTCTGCAATATGGTTCAACAGAGATTATTAGAGCAGATAAGACTATTTTAATCATTAAGCGGCGCTATTTTGATGAGCTTGCAACCGTTATTTTCAATAAATCTGATCAATCATTTAATTATGAAGGGATACAAGTTGAACCCAATAATTTTGAATTAATAATTAACTAATAATCGTCATTCTGAAAGAAGTAAAGGAAACTCATCAAAAGATTACCGCATCATTCTTATTTCTCTCAATGACAAATTAAACAGATTCCACTTTTGTAGGAATAAAAATAAACTTTTATGAAAAAACTAACACTAACATTATTAATTGCAATTACAATTATTTCTTGTAAAGAAGAGAAGAAAGAGGTTGTAAAAGTAGTTGAAGAAATTAAAAAAGAGATTGCTCCCGTTTCAGAAGAGATGATGGAATCTGCAGTCATATATGAAGCAAATATTCGTCAATATTCAAAAGAAGGCACTTTTGATGCATTTACTAAAGATATTCCTGAGCTTAAAAAACTAGGAGTAAAAATCATTTGGGTAATGCCAATTTTTCCGATTTCAGAAACTAAAAGGAAAGCAAAAGGAGACTTATTTGTTAGTGATATTGAAGACCTCGAAGAACGAAAAAAGTATTTAGGGAGCTATTATGCTGTTTCAGATTTTACTAAAGTAAATCCAGAATTTGGAACCATTGATGATTTTAGAGAACTTATCGATACTGCACATGAAAATGATATTTATATTATTTTAGATTGGGTTCCAAACCATACAGGATGGGATCACGATTGGTTAAAGACTAATCCAGAGTTTTATACTAAAAACGATAAAGGTGAAGTTACAGATCCTTTAAATGATGATGGTTCTTCAAAAGGATGGGCAGATGTAGCAGATTTAAATTATGACAACGAAGGTTTGCGTAATGCAATGATTAGTGATATGAAACACTGGATAATAAAAGAAAATATTGACGGCTTTAGATGTGATGTTGCAGGTTCTGTTCCTACAAGTTTTTGGCAACAAGCGATTCCTCAATTAAGAGCAGAAAAAGAAGTATTTATGCTAGCAGAAGCATGGGAGCCAGAATTGATGCACAACAACTTATTTGATATGGCTTATGCCTGGGAGGGGCATCATATTTTTAATGAAATAGCAAAAGGAGAACAAGGGGTTAATGAATGGGATGCATATATGAAGAAATTAAATACGCAATATGAGAATGATGATATCTTAATGAACTTTATTACAAATCATGATGAAAATTCTTGGAATGGTACTATTGATGAACGTATGGGAAATGCATCTGAAGCAATGTTAGCATTAAGTTATTTAACGCCTGGAATGCCATTAATTTACTCAGGTCAAGAATACGATATGAACCACAGATTAAAATTCTTTGAAAAAGATGAAATTCCTAAAACTAAAGGAAGAATGTGGTCTTTATTAGAAAAACTAGGGGCTCTTAAAAACACCAATTCAGCAATTCATGGTGGTAAAAAAGCTGCTAGCTATAGTAAGGTATCTACAGACAATGAGAATGTGCTTGTTTTTAAGCGAAGCAAAAAAGGAAGTAATGTAATTTATATTGCTAATCTTTCAGAAACAGAACAAATAATTACTAATGAATTTAAAGGGAAGTATCTAGATTATATGACAAATACGAATGTTGAATTTATTACAGAAACAATCAATTTAAAACCTTGGGAGTATAAAATTTTATTACAATAATGATTAAATTGAATATATAATAATTAATATCGCATTCATAATTAATTTTAAAATATAAAAAATATTTTATAATTTTTTGCGTTCATTACAATTAAGGAATCAATAAAATGTCAATAATTTAAATTATTAATTTCGCCTTTCCCTCATTTTATTAAATATAAACATACTTATAATAAAATAAAATAGAAAATAAACACTAAAAAGCGTATTTCATCGAAGTTTTTTCTGTTTGTATTGGGATTAAGAGCGTTTTTATTTTGTAAAATGGCTTTTTTTTATACTTTTACGCACTCATGAAAATACAAAGCAAAAAAATCGTTGCCTCAATCTTATTTGTTTTAATAAGTTTTGTATGTCTTGCTCAAAGCGAACCGCCTCCTCCAACGCCTCCTCCACCTCCAGGATTGCCTATTGACGGGGGGTTAATTGTTTTACTTGTTTTAGGTTTATTTTTTGGAGTTAAATCAATATTAAAATTCAGTAAACAAAAGAGTTTATAGATTTAGTTCGTGTAGCTTTTTTATATATTTTCCAACAATATCAAATTCTAAATTCACAATTGTACCAACAAGAATATTTTTAAAATTGGTGTGTTCGAAAGTATATGGTATTATAGCTACACTAAATTCATTAGTTTTTGAATTCACAACAGTAAGACTAACGCCATTAATTGTAATAGACCCTTTTTCAATAGTTATATTGTTTAATGTCTCATCATATTTAAAAGTAAAAACCCAACTTCCTGAAGCCTCATTAACACTTAAACAGGAAGCTGTTTGATCTACATGTCCTTGTACTATGTGACCATCTAACCTATCGCCTAACTTCATGGCTCTTTCTAGATTAACTTCACTATTTATTTCAAGACTTTTTAAATTAGTTTTAACGATAGTTTCCTTAATAGCAGTAACCGAATATTCATTATTTTGTATATCTACAACAGTTAAACAAATACCATCATGAGAAACGCTTTGGTCGATTTTTAATTCATGAGATAAATTACTTTTTACAGTAATATGGAGGTTCTCTTGTTCTTTTTTTAAATGCGTTATAATACCTAAACTCTCAATAATTCCTGTAAACATTTTGTCTAAATTATTTAGTTAAATTTGCAAGAGTAAAATTACAAACTAAAGTTATCATTTAAATGAAGAAAGAAGAAAATATTATTGTAGGAATTTCAATAGGAGACTTAAATGGAATTGGTGGAGAAGTGGTATTAAAAACATTTGAAGACCCAAGGTTTTTAGAGTTTTGTACTCCTGTTATTTTTGCATCGATTAAATCGATGACCTTTTTAAAGGATCATTTTAAATTTAATATTAACTTAAATAGTATTAAGAATATTAATCAAATAGCTAGCGGTAAAGTAAATATCTTTAATGTTTGGGATGAACCGGTGACTATTGAGTTTGGCATAGACAATTTAAAAATCGGAGATTTTGCTATTAAATCTTTGCAATCTGCAACTAAAGCCTTAAAAAATGGAGATGTTGATGTACTAGTAACAGCACCTATTAATAAACACAATATACAGTCTGAAGAATTTAAATTCCCTGGACATACAGATTATTTAGCACAAGAATTAGAAGGGCATAGTTTAATGCTTATGGTTACTAACAGTTTAAGAGTTGGTTTGCTTACAGATCATATTCCTGTTAAAGATGTCGCGAATCATATTTCTAAAAATCTAATTGAAGAAAAAATACAAACTATTTATAATTCTTTGCAAAAGGATTTTAAAATTCGAAAACCAAAGATTGCAGTCTTAGGAATTAATCCTCATACAGGAGATAATGGTGTAATTGGCTATGAAGATGATAATGTAATGAGACCTACACTTAATGAAATAAAAGAAAGTGGTAAATTGGTATTTGGTCCTTATGCAGCTGATAGTTTTTTTGGATCTAAAAATCACAAAAATTTCGACGCTATTATAGCTTCATATCATGATCAAGGATTAATACCATTTAAAACCCTTTCTTTTGGACAAGGTGTTAATTTCACTGCCGGACTAAACAAAATTAGAACATCTCCAGATCATGGGACCGCTTATGAAATAGCAGGAAAAGGAGAAGCAGACCATAATTCTTTTAAAGAGGCTGTTTTTACTGCTATAAAAATATATAAGAACAGGATAGAATATGAAGAGCTAAATAAAAATCCTTTAATATATGCTCGAAAAAAGATGTAAACAAAAAAATGTTTATAAGTGTGATGCTATAGCTAAAAAAGTTATATATTTGCAGGCTCAAATAAGATGTGATAATGAAGCCATTGAAAGAGTTTACAATTCCATTTGTAGGTTTAAAACTAGGAAAGCATCATTTTGAGTATGAAATAGATAAAGCGTTCTTTGATTATTTTGAGTATGAAGATTTTAATAATGCAACTGTTTTAGTAAATGTTGTTTTAGAAAAAAAAACAACAGTATTAGAATTGCACTTTAAGATTTCCGGAACTATAAATGTTAATTGTGATGTAACCAATGAGTCCTATAATCAAATTATTAATAATGAATTTGATTTAGTGGTAAATTTTGGAAACCAGTACAATGATGAAAATATTGATATACTCATCATTCCACATGGGGAATATGAAATTAATATACAGCAATACATTTATGAATTAATTGTACTAGCAATACCAAACAAAAGAGTTCATCCAGGTGTTGTAGATGGGACATTAGATTCGGAAATACTTGATAAATTAGAAGAATTAAGCCCAAAAATAACTAAAGTGAAAAAACAACAAGAGGACATTGATCCTCGTTGGGATACATTAAAAAAACTATTAACGGATAAATAAATATTAAAATGGCACATCCAAAGAGAAAAATCTCGAGAACAAGAAGAGATAAAAGAAGAACACATTATAAAGCAACTACGCCACAAATTGCTACGTGTCCAACAACAGGAGAAGCTCATTTATATCACAGAGCTCATTGGAACGAAGGAAAACTATATTACAGAGGACAAATATTAATTGACAACTCTGAAGGGGAAGAAAATTTAGCATAGATATTATGCATGCATATAATAAAACGCTCACTTGTGAGCGTTTTTTTTGGGATAAATTTTTCTGTAAGTTAAAAACAACTTATTTTGCACGAAATTTATATAAAAAACAGTAATTTGAACAAAATTTCGTGTTTTTTTATCATTTTTAGCGAGTTTTGGGTCAATTTAACTTAAAAAGTTATGAGTAAAATCTCAGCAGCTATTACAGCTGTAGGTGCTTATGTGCCAGAATATGTTTTAACCAATCAAATTCTTGAAACATTGGTTGATACAAATGATGAATGGATTACCTCTAGAACTGGGATTAAAGAACGCAGAATTCTTAAAGGTGAAGGCAAGGGAACTTCTTTTATGGCTATTAATGCAGCACAAGACCTTATTAATAAAAAAGGAATCAATCCAAAAGATATTGAACTGGTAATTGTTGCTACTGCAACACCGGATATGCAAGCAGCTTCTACAGCTGCATATACTGCAACACAAATTGGAGCAACAAATGCATTTTCATTCGACTTAGAGGCTGCTTGTTCAAGTTTTTTATATGGAATGTCAGTGGCAGCTAGTTATATAGAATCTGGACGCTATAAAAATGTATTGTTAATTGGTGCTGACAAAAACTCATCAATGATTAATTATAAAGATAGAGCGACTTGTATTATTTTCGGTGATGGAGCTGGCGCTGTTTTATTTGAACCAAATGAAGAACAACTAGGATTACAAGATGAATATCTCAGAAGTGATGGCTCAGGAAGAGAGTTTTTGCAAGCTACCTATGGAGGTTCTTCTTACCCAATAACAGTTGATGCTATAAAAGAAGATAAACAATTTGTTTTTCAAGAAGGGAAAACAGTATTTAAAAATGCTGTTTTTAATATGGCAGATGCAACCATGAAAATTTTAGAAAGAAACGATTTAACTAAAGACGATATTAATTGGCTTGTAGCTCACCAAGCAAACAAACGCATAATTGATGCTACCGCAAACAGAATAAAATTAGAGGAAGAAAAAGTGATGATGAATATTCATAAATATGGGAATACAACGTCCGCTACGCTTCCTTTACTTTTAAACGATTATGAATCACAGCTTAAAAAAGGTGATACTTTAATTTTTGCCGCCTTTGGAGGTGGTTTTACTTGGGGTTCAATATATTTTAAATGGGCTTACAATTCTTAACACACTAATAAATTTAAAACCTTAATAATTATGGATTTAAAAGACATTCAAAACTTAATTAAATTTGTTGCTAAATCAGGTGCAAGTGAGGTTAAATTAGAAACAGAAGATATTAAAATCACCATTAGAACTGGTGGCGATCAAAAAGGAGATGCAACAACTTTTGTACAACAAATACCTGTTAGCACTCCTGTTATGCAAACACCTATTGTACAAGCTCCTCAGCCAGTAGCAGCCGAAACACCTGCTGAATTAGTAGCTGATGATGATAATTCAAAATATATCACAATTAAAGCACCTATTATAGGAACATTATATCGTAAACCATCTCCTGATAAGCCTGTATTTATTGAAGTTGGACAAACTATAAATGAAGGCGATGTATTGTGTGTAATTGAAGCAATGAAATTATTTAACGAAATAGAATCAGAAGTTTCTGGTAAAATCGTTAAAGTTCTTGTTGATGATGCTTCTCCAGTTGAATTTGATCAACCATTATTTTTAGTAGACCCATCGTAACAATAACCAATTGAATATTCAAAGTGCAAATCCCAAAAATCAATATTGGAATTTGGTGCTTGGAAATTGAATTTTTTAACTAAAAGTTATGTTTAAAAAAATATTAATTGCCAATAGAGGAGAAATAGCATTACGTGTTATTAGAACCTGCAAAGAAATGGGAATAAAATCTGTTGCTGTGTATTCAACAGCAGATGCCGATAGCTTACATGTTAAATTTGCTGACGAAGCGGTTTGTATAGGTCCAGCGGCAAGTAGTGAATCGTATTTAAAAATGTCTAATATAATAGCAGCGGCCGAAATTACAAACGCCGATGCGATACATCCTGGATATGGATTTTTATCTGAAAATGCTAAATTTTCTAAAATCTGTAAAGAACATGATATAAAATTTATTGGTGCTTCTCCAGAAATGATAGAACGCATGGGAGATAAAGCCAATGCAAAAAAGACGATGAAAGCCGCAGGCGTACCTTGTGTTCCTGGGAGTGATGGAATTATTGAAAATTTCAAAGAGTGTCAGAAAATTGCTAAAAAAGCCGGTTACCCAGTTATGCTTAAAGCAACTGCAGGAGGTGGAGGAAAAGGGATGAGAGGTGTTTGGAAACCTGAAGACCTTAAAGAAGCTTGGGATGCTGCCAGACAAGAGTCTAAAGCTGCATTTGGTAATAACGATATGTATATGGAAAAGCTTATCGAAGAACCAAGACATATCGAAATACAAATTGTAGGTGATTCTACTGGTAGAGCATGTCACTTATCTGAAAGAGATTGCTCTATACAAAGACGCCATCAAAAGCTTACAGAAGAAGTTCCTTCTCCATTTATGACGAGCGCTTTACGTAAAAAAATGGGTAACGCAGCAGTTAAAGCAGCCGAGTATATTAAATATGAAGGCGCAGGAACTGTCGAGTTTTTAGTAGATAAGCATAGAAAATTTTATTTCATGGAAATGAATACTCGTATTCAAGTCGAACACCCTATTACAGAACAAGTAATAGATTTCGATTTAATCCGTGAACAAATATTAGTTGCTGCTGGAGTTCTTATATCTGGTAAAAATTATACACCAAAATTACATTGTATAGAATGTAGAATTAATGCAGAAGATCCATTTAATGATTTCCGTCCTTCTCCAGGAAAAATTACAACATTACATGCGCCAGGTGGTCATGGTGTTCGTTTAGACACTCATGTTTACGCAGGATACACGATTCCACCTAATTATGATTCTATGATTGCAAAATTGATTACTACTGCGCAAACTAGAGAAGAAGCTATTCATAAAATGAAGCGAGCTCTTAATGAATTCGTTATAGAAGGTATAAAAACTACTATTCCTTTTCATAGACAGTTAATGGAAGACCCAGATTATTTATCAGGAAATTATACAACTAGTTTTATGGAACATTTTGTGTTAGAAGAACCAACTAATGATTAAATAACAATGACTCCGAAAGTAATTTCGGGGTTTTTTTATGGTGTTTCTTTTAGCGATTGCTAAAAGTCAAGCTGTCTGCTGTATCTTTTGTTTCACAAAAGGATGCCGCGTCCATCTTTAACACAAATACTAGTATCATATAAATTGTTTTCATAAAATAATTTATACTTTTATAACATGATAAAGAAGAGAATACTTAGCCTTTCCGAAATGCCTTGGGTTTTAATTCCAGGTTTGTAATTACGCCTTCCATACCATTCGTATTTAATTTCATTTTTTATTAATTTTAATTTTTTCATTATGAGTCATATAATCGTATTAGGGGCAGGCATGGTAGGAAGTGCTATGGCCATAGATTTATCTAAAAAGCATAAGGTTACTTTAACAGATCTTCATCTAAACACCTTAGAAAAAGTAAAACTAAAATGTGAGAATTTAAGCATTCATCAATTAGATGTTACAAATAAAGAGCATTTGCAAAATGCTATTAAAAAACATGATTTAGTCGTTTGTGCTGTTCCGGGATTTTTAGGTTTCCAAACGCTAAAATTAATTATAGAATCTGAAATGAACGTTATTGATATTTCTTTTTTCTCAGAAAACGCATTAGAATTAGATGCCTTAGCAAAAGAAAAAAACGTCACAGCAATTGTAGATTGTGGCGTTGCTCCTGGTATGGATAATATTATTTTAGGGCGTTATAATGAAATAATGAAACTCACAGATTTTGAATGTTTAGTAGGTGGATTACCTAAAGTAAAAAAATGGCCTTTTAGTTATAAAGCTCCTTTTTCACCTATTGATGTTATCGAAGAATATACACGTCCAGCAAGATATGTAGAAAATGGTAAAGAGATTATTAGAGAACCTTTAACAGATTGTGAATATGTAGAATTTAATAACGTTGGGACTTTAGAATCTTTTAATTCAGATGGATTAAGATCTATTATATATACTATGCCACATATTCCTAACATGAAAGAAAAAACACTGCGTTATCCAGACCATGTTGAGTATGTTAAAGTATTAAAAGAGAGTGGGTTTTTTAGCAATAAAAAGATTGAAATTAATGGTAATTTAATATCGCCTTTAGAATTTACAAGTAAAATTCTTTTTAACGAATGGAAACTAGAAGAAACAGAAGAAGAGATTACAATTATGAGAGTTACTGTTAAAGGAGAAAATAATAATGGACAAACAGAAGAAGTCGTTTATCATCTACATGATGAATATTGTCATCAGACAAAAACATCATCTATGTCTAGAACAACAGGCTATACCGCAACAGCTGCCGCTAATTTATTTTTAGATGGACTATTTACAGAAAAAGGTGTTTTCCCTCCAGAATTAGTTGGTAAACATGAAGTCTGTTTTAATTACTTTTTAAACTATTTAAAAGAAAGAAATATAAATTATATAAAACAAACACGGTTAGTTTAAATGATTTGAAATTCTAATGAAAGTAAAAGAGGAATTATATAAAACCTGTGAAATATTTGTTGAAAACAGATTAAAAAATCTTCAACAAAGTATGAATGATATTCAAAAGGCTATGCTTTCCGAAACTAAAAGCTCTGCTGGAGACAAACATGAAATAGGTAGAGCTATGTTACAATTGGAGCGAGAACAATTGGGAGTACAATTGTTAGAAATCCAAAAAGTAAAAGAAGCGTTATATCAAATAGATGTTAGTAAACCATCTCAGTTGGCATGCTCGGGAAGTGTTGTTTTTACAACTCAAGCTAATTATTTTATTGCTATTAGCGCAGGAGAAATAACATTTGAGAATAATACTTTTTATGCGATTTCTCCACACACACCAATAGGACAATTATTAATATCTCAAAAAGTTAATGATAAAATTGTTTTTAGAGACCAGAAGTTTAAAATCACAAAGGTGATTTAAGCATAAAAAAACCGCTTATATAAAGCGGTTTTAATTATTATTATGGATATCGGTTTATTGCTTAATAAACTTTCTATTCAACACTTTTCCGTTAGATTCAAGTCTTAAGAAATACATT
>Ga0209013_10001463_pt1 | contig 21816 bp, 25 predicted proteins | sample Cruoilmetagenom2_FD_187291 | JGI IMG/M metagenome (GOLD analysis project Ga0209013, IMG submission 187291) | Oil polluted marine microbial communities from Coal Oil Point, Santa Barbara, California, USA - Sample 2 (SPAdes) (version 2) | ecosystem: Environmental > Aquatic > Marine > Oil seeps ... | reverse complement strand
CTAGGTGACAATGAACAGAACTAAATATTACTTTTTTCATATTTATACAAAAGTATTTTACTAATGATAGTTATAAGAAGTCAAATTATTCCTCTTCCTCTGGAGAATCAGTTACTTTTTCGCTTATTATATGAATTGTTCTGGCTTCAACGGTATCGCCGTTTTTGTAACCAACCACAATCATTTCTTCAGCTTCCTCAATTTCATCAAAATCAATCTCGGTTAAAGTATCATCAATATTGGCAGTAACCACAATGCTCTTCATTGGTTCTATGGTTACTTCTTCATTGCTTGGGTTTATGGTTGCGGATAATAAATCGGTATCAACCTCAACTACAGTAGAGACAAAAGCAACTCTATCTGATGGTTCAATAGTATCAGTAATTAAGATTCTTGAAGCTTCAAGCACATTATTTCCATTTTTATAACCCATGGCGATAACAAAATCACCAATAGCAACATCCGAGACGTTAATTTCTTTACTTTCTTCTTTGACATCGACAAAGACAGTTTCTTTTTTAAATGATATCTGTTGGATTTCCCCGGAGCTATCCATTTCTTTGTCTATTACAAATTTAGTGATCTGAATTGTGTTTTCTGAGATATCGGTTATTGTTCCAATGTAAGCTCTTGCAATTGTTTGAGCTTTGTTTACTTCCTCCTTTACTTTTTCGCGAATGGCATCTGATGAATCGGTGGCTTCATTGTCTGTATTTTCCTCTTTCTCTTCTTCATCGGTTTTGCCGTTTTCTATAAACTCTGATGAGTAAACAACGAGTAAGCTATCCTTTTCAGAGTTCCCATTTTCGTCAAATGAAAAAGCTATGATTTCATTAATGCCGCCGATAAGATCAACCTCTTTTTCAAACTCTCCCTTTTCATCAGATTTCAATAAATAGTCTTCCTCTTCGGCTGTGAGAACAACCCAAGTATTGGGTTTTGTAATTCCGGTAACTAGTACGGTGTTTGTGGTTAAGACCTGATTTTGTTCTGGTTTGGCAATGGTAATACCTATACCATTTTTAATCCCAACGACTTCTTTTAGCTCTTCCTTTATATCACTTACTGCGGTAGATTTATCTGAAGTATTGACTCTCCAAATTCCAAAAGCAATAACAAGTCCGAAGATAGCACCAGCGGCAATAGCAAAAAGTATTTCTTTCCTCATGATATATGGTTTCGCTAGTTAATATATGTAATTAGGAGTACGTTGTCAAGGAAGGTAAGAAGGTTCTTGTAAAGTAGGCATTAAGTTGATAGCATAAAAAAGATTATGGATATAACTTATTTGGGACACTCATCTTTTAGGATTAAAACCAAAGGTACAACAATTGTGACTGATCCATTTGACGGGAAGACCGGGATAATATTTCCCTCGGTTGAAGCAAATATTGTAACTATTTCCCACAATCATCACGACCATAATAATTATGAGAGTGTAAAGAATGTTAAAAAGGTTGTAGACGGACCAGGGGAATATGAAATTATGGGCGTTTCAATTATTGGTATACCTACTTTTCATGATAATTCAAAAGGAGCCAAAAGGGGAAAAAATACAATATATATTATTGAATCTGAAAATATTAGAGTGGTTCACTTGGGGGATTTGGGTCATAACTTGAAAGATAAAGTAATTGAGGGTATTGGTGATGTAAATGTTTTGATGATACCTGTTGGTGGCACTTATACAATTGGTCCGAAAGATGCAGTTAGTATTGTTAAAAACTTTGAACCTCAATATGTAATACCTATGCATTATTATGATCCAAAATTAGATAAAAAAACCTTTGGAAAGTTAGAAAAGGTTGAGACCTTCTTAAAAGAAGTGGGTCTAAGTACTGAAAAAACGAACAAGCTTTCAATTAAGGCCTTGGATATGGGGGAAGATCAGAAAGTTGTAGTTCTTGAGTCGAAATAGGTCATTTACAAATACCTCTTTCAGTGGTAAATAATTACATACATGGCTGACACTTTGCAAGTTAGAATCCCGCCCCACTCTTCAGAAGCTGAGGAATCAGTTTTGGGAGCACTTCTTTTAGATAAAGATGCAATCATTGCTGTCGCGGAAATACTTAATCCGGATGATTTTTACTCCGACAAACACCGAGATATTTATGAATGTTGCCTTGAATTATTCGAAGAGAGAGTCCCGATTGACGTTCTTACGGTAACGAATAAACTAAAGAAGAAAAAAGTTTTAAAAAAAGTGGGCGGTGCAAGTTATTTAGCAGAAATTGTTAATAAGGTTCCAACCGCAGCCCATGTTGAACACTACGGAAGGATAGTAAAAGATCGAGCTACAAAAAGATCTCTTATGTCAGCAGCCAGTAAACTAGTTGGTCTTTCGATGGATGAAGGACTTGGTGCAAATGAACTTTTAGATAAGGCAGAATCGGAGGTATTTTCACTAACTCAACAACACGAAACGAAAGTATTTATTCCAGTAAAAGATGCACTGGCTGCAAGTTTTGATAGACTTGATGAACTTCATAAACAAACGGAAGGACTAAGAGGAGTACCAACAGGCTTTAATGATTTGGACGATTGTTTAGCAGGAATGCAAAGATCAAATCTCTTAATTCTTGCTGCAAGACCGGGTGTCGGAAAGACTGCCCTTGCATTAAATATTGCCCAAAATATAGCCGTGGGACATAAACGTCCAGTGGCCATGTTTTCACTTGAACAAAGCACAGAGGAGTTAATTGACAGACTTCTTGTGGCTCAAGCTGATATTGATGCATGGAAACTAAAAACAGGAAAACTATCAGAAGACGATTTTACTAGCTTATCTAATGCCATGGGGGTATTAGCTGAGGCACCCTTGTATATTGATGATACTCCAGCACTTTCGATTCTTGAAATGCGAACCAAAGCCAGACGTCTTCAGGTTGATGTTGGAATAGATCTTTTAATTGTTGATTATCTTCAGCTTGCAAGATCGAGACAACTTGAAAACAGGGTTCAGGAAGTATCAGAAATCTCACAAGGACTGAAAAATTTAGCAAAAGAGCTAAAAATACCGGTTCTTGCATTATCACAATTATCAAGAGCAGTTGAGCAAAGAAGTGAAAAAAGACCACAGCTGGCTGACCTTCGTGAATCGGGAAGCATAGAACAAGACGCCGATGTTGTTATGTTTATCTGGAGGGAGGACGACGAGAAGCTAGAAAACATTTCACTTGAGATAGCCAAACACAGAAACGGACCACTAAGATCAATAAAACTGTTCTTCAAAGGAGATAGAATTAAATTTTATGGAAGAGAAACAAAAAGAGCTGATTAGGTGTGGTAGTCCTAGTAAAGTAAGAATATTTTTCTTAAAACATTTATAATCCCTATTTTTGCCCCCTATTTCCTTTGAGCAATCTTAGGTGGATAGACAATTCGTTATCACAGTGGTTACAAGATATAGTGCCAGAATGTCTATCTCCTGTTTTAAGTTCTCCATCGTCAATCAATGAGCTTACAAGATCAATCTCTTTATCTAACGCACAAACTTGAATCATGTGTGGTGGGTTTTTGTTCCCTCTTTTGATTTCAGATATTTTTGACAGCTTGATTCTGATCCCAGAAGGAGCATGTGGGATAATCTCTTGGGTTTTGTGGTTTATACATCCATAAATACGCTCGGCACTCATATGGGCGCAATTATATATATTTTTTGTGGGAATTCAAAGTGGAAGTGATATGATGTGCCGGGGGTGGGAGTCGAACCCACACGAAGTTTACACTTCATAGCTTTTTGAGAGCTACGCGTCTGCCAATTCCGCCACCTCGGCCTAATTGGTATTTTATCAAATTAAGCTCATGATATAAAATATACAGGTCATGTTAGATGCAACGAGGTTAAAAAGCGGAACAACATTTTTGATGAACGGAAAGCCTTATAAAGTAGAAAAATACACCCATCAAAAGATTGGAAGAGGTAGTGCAAATATTAAACTTATTATTAGAAATTTAAACAACGGTGATCAAGAAGAAAAATCCGTTAATCCGAATAGCAAGTTTGAAGAGATTGATACTACAAAAAAACCGATGCAATACCTTTACCAGGACTTAAATGCTGCTACTTTTATGGATCCAAAAACATATGAACAAGTTGAGATACAAGTCAAACCATTTGAGAACGAACTCAAATATATAAGTGAAGGGGTGAATGTGAATTTATTGTTTTGGGAAGATAAGGTATTATCAATTGAAATACCAGCCAAAATGGTAATGAAGATAGCAAATACAGATCCTGGTGTGAAAGGGGATACTGCCTCAAATGTTTATAAACCAGCTGAATTGGAAAATAGAGTAAAACTTAAAGTACCTCTTTTTATAAAGCAAGGTGATAAAGTAAAAGTGGATACAAGAACAGGGGATTATGTTGAAAGGGTAAAGTAAATGATAAAAAAAACTTATACAAAACTTACCAATGGATTGCCTTTATTGATTATTGAAATACCACATGCTAAATCATGCGCAGTTACTTATTGGAGTAAGGCTGGAACAAGGTTTAATCCCGAAGGTAAGGAGGGTTTAGCTCATTTTCTTGAACACCTGCTTCTAAAAAAAACAAAGAAATATGACAGTAATGAAAAACTTGCAAGAGTCCTTGAGTCTGTTGGTGCATCAACAAATGGTTGGACCGGCCGAGAAGGATTAACACTTTATGTTAACTGTGCTACTAAAGATTTTGAGCGTTCAATATCTGTGTTATCCGAAATGGTTAGAAATCCCTTAATAGATAAAGACTCGATTTTATCAGAAAGAAAAGTAATTGAAAAAGAGATCGCTCGAAAACAATCAAGACCTGATGATCTTATATGGGAATTGTGGTTTAAGTTATTTTTTAATAACTCACCACTTGAGCATCCAAATTTAGGTACTAAAGAATCAATAAATAAATTAATAAGATCTGACTTTATTAATTACTGGAAAAACGACTTCAGAACAAAAGATTCTTTATTGGCAATTGCAGGAGGTATTAAATTCAAGGACGTACTAAGTAAGGCTAATAAATATTTTAGTAAAGATAAACTGAAAGAAAAAAAAGTACCAACATTTAATTATAAAAAGGGAAAGAGTTTAATTATTAAGAAAATGGATTTACCTCAATCGAGTTTATTAATTAGTTTTCGAACCTTTGGTGGTCCAATCAGTAAAGAAACTTATCCACTGATAATGTTAAGGATAATAATCGGGAGTGGATGGTCCTCAAGGATTACTCAAAGACTAAGAATTAAAGAATCGCTTATATACGGATGGGGAACAAATATAGCAAGGTATTATGATACAGGTTCATACACAATAAGAATGGGGACAGAAAAGAATAAAATACCAAAACTTACTTCAATTTTGGGGGAAGAATTAAGGAAAATAATAAAGGAGGGTATTACTGAGGATGAGCTGAAATTGTATAAAGGTTATATTACTGGGTCAATGTTGGCTGGTATGCAAACGCCCTGGGATTATCTAAATTATTATGCGGCTGATGAACTTTACGATCCAGGCACTATCGAATCAGTTGAAGAGAGGGTAAAAAATATTAACAAGATAACACGTTCACAGGTAAATGATGTAGCAAGGAAATATTTAAGAGAAGATAATTGGTATATGGCTTTAGTGGGCGATAATAAACCAGGGGATATTGATTTTCATCTTTAATAATTTGGTTTATTGTCTTGGCTTTTTTAGCTTTTCATTTATTGAGTATTATTAAATTATTGGTAATCTATGATTGTTAGGAAAACATGAATCAAAAGATTAATAAGCGCAGGGTGAATATTTCTCATTTTATATATCAGGAGCAAACTCGTGTACCCAGGGCCACAGGTGAATTGACCAATATTCTAACTGATCTTGCATATGCCTCAAAGATTGTTAGTAATGAAGTAAGAAGTGCTGGGTTAGTAGATATATTGGGGGAGACGGGGTCAATAAATGTCCAGGGAGAAGTAGTACAAAAAATTGATATTTTGGCAAATAAAGCTTTTTCTAAAGTGTTTCAGAACAGCAACTATATTGCAGGCAGTGCATCTGAAGAAGACAAGACATATACTACCTATTCACACAATATAAATAAAAAGTATGTTGTCGTTTTAGATCCACTGGATGGGTCATCTAACTTTGACGTTAATGTTAGCGTGGGTACAATATTTGCGATATATAGAAAAACCAATATTGAAGGCAAGGTTACCAAAGAAGATTTTTTACAAGAGGGGTATAAACAAGTATGTGCCGGATACTTTTTGTATGGATCAAGCACTGTATTTGTATACACTACCGGTAATGGTGTTAACGGTTTTACACTAGACCCTGATATTGGTGAATATATTCTTTCACACTCTGATATAAAAATACCTAAAAAGTGTAAATATTACAGCATAAATGAAAGTTATTCGAAAAGGCGGAAACAGTTTGTGGAGAGTTATGTTAACAGGTTAAAAAAAGATCACAGTGCAAGATATATTGGATCACTAGTTGCCGATTTTCATAGAAATCTACTTAGTGGAGGTGTATTTATATACCCTTCCGATACAAAATATCCAAAGGGAAAACTCCGTTTAATCTATGAAGCAAATCAACTTGCCTTTATTGCTGAACAAGCTGGTGGAGCAGCTACAGATGGTAAACGCCGAATACTTGATATCAAACCAAATAAAATACATCAAAGAACCCCACTTATTATTGGTAATAAAAATGATGTTGAATTATTCAGAAAATACTCATTAAGAAAGTCCTCATAATAGGGGGATTTCTTTTATGTAAAGCTAACCAGCAATCCACCATAGAGCAACTAGAATAGTAATTAGTTGAGTAAGTAAACCCGGCACGATACTGGCATCATTCTGAATAGATTTTTGGAATTTAATCCACTTTGTTATAAAGGGTTGCTTAATGCCCAAAAAGAAATATGGGCCTTCTATAAGGTCAGGAAGAACAGACATAAAACAGGCCATTAAAATTACTATAAAGTGATTTGTGTTAGGTAAAACTCTTGAAGCGATGGTAAAACCTAGTACTAATGAAAGAACCACATCTACTGCAACGATGACTGTACTGGATTTTGTTACTTTACCGTATTTTTTAATCTCAGTATTTAAATGGGGATTCCAATGAGGGACTTTTTCAAGAACAAAATGACTTCCAAAAGCCAAAGGTAGTGCAATCAGGGGATTGGGGATAAAGGTTGCTATTGCGGCTCCGACGACAACGTGCGGTGTTTCAAGCATAGGTTAATGATAATAGGATCAGTCTGTATATGTCAATTCTTTCATTAATGATATAATTTTTGCTGATGTTAATAACAGTAATTGTTAACTTACTGGGGATAGTTATATTTCTGTATGTTTTTTGGAAGAAACTTAAAGAAGATTATATTTCAGAACAGATTTTTCCAACAACATTATTTATTCTTTTTGGAATTGGAGTATCACAGATACTCTCTTTTTATCTTCTTCCTGTCTGGTGGTTTTGGCTTGCAATAATTGGGATTTCTTTAGGCTTTGCTTTCGGAGTGTACCGTTATAAACTTCGTTTCTATGAAAGTTTAGAGGCTTTGGTAATTTCACTTCTACCTTGGCTATCGTTGATATTTTTACAAGACGCAATCGTTAACGGGAGTTGGTTTTCACTAAGTGTTTTTATATTTATAATATTTACAATCGCGCTATATCTATTTTTATGCAAACAGTATAAAAGATTTAGGTGGTATAAATCAGGAAGGGTAGGTTTTGCTGGTCTTATGACCTTAGGGTTTATATTTTTAATTAGGGGCTTGACTGCGCTTTGGGCACCCTTTATGCTATCTTTTGTGGGAGTAGTAGATGCATTTATTTCAATTACGATATCGATAGTTGCCTTTGGAATGGTATATAATTTATCAAGGAGCAAAATATGAAACTAACACTGAAAAGAAAAACAAAAAAGGAGAAGAAAGAAAAGACAAAGTCTAAGAAAAAAACGACTAAAAGCAAAAAAGATAAAAATGTCATTAGGTTTCCCGCTAAGCTTTTAGCGCCTGTTGGGCATTTTCTTCAAGGAAAACTAAAGTTGTTGGAAAAAAGGAAAAAGGATATTGAAAAAGAGGATCCATTTGCTGATGCATCAAGGATAAATGATAACGCCTCGCCTGATACTGATGCGGCTGAGCAATTTGGACATGCAAGATCATCTGCAATTAAAAGAGAGCTTAATAGAAAGATTGTTCAAACTAAAACCGCTCTTGCAAGAGTAAAGCTTGGTAAGTATGGAATTTGTGCAGACTGTGGAGAAATGATCGATACCGATAGATTAATGATTTATCCTGAGGCCACCGTGTGCGCTAAGTGCCAGGCTAAAAAGGAAAAGTAAAAATAGTTGGTTTAATGTTTGCTAAAATACCGCGTTTTGCGGTTTTTTTAATGGTAAAATACATACTATGGATGAATCAATAATTATATTTGAAGATGAGCATCTTTTAGTTATATCAAAACCATCGGGTTGGATTGTGAATAAGGCTTCTACTACCACTGATCAGCCGGTATTGCAAACATGGCTCGAAGATAAAAAATATCCACTTGCGAAGGATGAACAAAGGCGGTCAGGTATTGTTCATCGATTAGATAAAGAAACCAGTGGAATACTTTTGGTTGCTAAAGATAAAGATACTTTTTCATATCTTCAGGGGTTATTTAAAGAAAGGAAAGTGAAAAAGGAATATCTTGCCTTAGTTCATGGTGGGGTAGTGCTTGATAAGGGTGTGATCAACTTACCCGTTGGAAGACTTCCATGGAATCGAGAAAAGTTTGGTGTAATACCTGGGGGAAGAGACGCAGAAACTAAATATAAAGTAGTGGAGAGATATCAAAGAAACGGGAACAAGTTTAGTTTGGTGAAATGTTATCCGAAAACAGGAAGGACCCACCAGATACGAATTCACTTAGGCTATATGGGTCATTCACTGGTTGCCGATACCAAGTATGCTGGTAGAAAAACAGCCAGGAAGGATCGACTCTGGTGCCCAAGACTTTTTCTTCATGCAAAGAATATTTCTTTTATTCATCCTAAAGGTAATAAAATGCTAAGTTTTAAATCCGAACTTCCCACAGATTTAACAGTAGCTCTTCTTGGCCTTGAAAAGGTGCCACAAAGCTAATAAGCTTAAAATATATGGATTTTTCACAGATTGCCATTCTTCTTGTTGTTGCGGCTACTTTTGGAATTATTGCCAAGCGTTTTAGACAGCCCATTTTAATAGGATATCTCTTTGCCGGTTTTGTTCTGGCATTATTTGGAGTACTGGATGATACGAGCCTTATCGTTGGCTTAGGAAAAGTAGGTATTGCACTTTTACTATTTTTAGTTGGACTGGAGATGAATTTAAAAGAATTGCCTTCGATAGGCAAGGTGGCACTTGTTACAGGTCTTATTCAGATTTGTTTCACTTTTACAACCGCCCTTCTCATTGCTCTTCTTATTGGCTTTTCGATTATTCCAGCCGCCTATATTGGTATCGCGATGAGTTTTTCATCGACGATTATCATTATAAAACTACTATCTGAGAAAAATGATCTGGGGAGTTTATACGGAAAGATAGCAGTTGGATTTTTGCTGGTCCAGGATTTAGTAGCGATACTTATATTGGTATTTCTTTCGGGCCTAAGTAATGGAGGCAATACAGTATCAAGTTATATACTTATCGCAATTAAAGCAATTGTCCTTTTGGGGTTAGTATGGTTTTTATCAAAGAAGGTACTTCCAAAACTGTTTGAACGTCACATTGCCCAATCACAAGAACTTTTATTCATTGTAAGTATTGCCTGGGCTTTGGGTGTTGCAAGTTTAGTTGCAGGTCCTTTTGGCTTCACGCTAGAAGTTGGTGGATTTTTAGCTGGACTGGCACTTTCTAACTTGCCGGAGCATCTGGAAATTGCATCAAGGGTAAGACCGTTGCGTGATTTTTTCCTAACGATATTTTTCTTAGGATTGGGAGCAAGCCTTGTTGTAACTGGAGTGGGTGGAGTAATTCTACCAGCCTTAGTATTTTCAACTGTGGTTTTAGTTGGAAACCCAATAATAATGATGAGCGTCTTGGGTTTTATGAGGTTTAAAAAACGCACCTCTTTTCTGGCTTCTGTAACCGTGGCACAAATATCCGAGTTTTCTTTAATTATTGTCGGAGTTGGTGCAACTTTGGGGCATTTAACTGATCAAGTTGTCGCACTCACTGTCATGGTTGCAGCAATCACAATGACAGCATCAACCTATCTTATCTTGGGTGCAAATAAAGTATATTTGAGAATACAAGATAAATTATCCATTTTTGAACGCAAAAATCCAAGAGAGAGTATTCTAATTGAGAAAGAAGAAAAGCTTAAAGAACATATTGTTTTGGTAGGGTGTGATAAAACTGGAAGGGCGCTATTGCCATTATTGAAAAAGAAAAACGTAAGGTATTTGATTATCGATTTTAATCCCGGCGTTGTAGAAGAGTTAATTGCGGACAAGGAGCCTGTAATATTTGGAGATATTGGTGATCCCGAAATAATTGATATTGCAAATATAAAAGCAGCTTCAATGATTATTTCTACAGCTTCAAGTTTGTCTGATAATTTAGTCCTTTTGGAGTATATTAAACTTTTAAGCTCCCGTCCCATGAGTATTTTTACTGCCCTGACAAGAAAAGAAGCAATAAAACTTTATGAGAAGGGTGCTACCTATGTTGTAGTGCCCAGTATCGCCGCGGGAGAGCATTTCAGATATGTTTTTAGAACCTACGGATTTGGAAGCGAGCGAATAAAAAAGATGGGGGAAGCAAGTTTTAATAGATTAATTGCAAGATAGTTTCAATGTCCAAACGAAGGAAGAAAAGACAAGCAAAAAATAATTATAAGCCATATTTTCACTTAGCAATCGGAATTTTCTTTGTAGCTTTTATTGCTTATCTTTTAGTAAATACCAAATATTGGAGTAAGGATAGAAAATTAATTCTTACTCACCCCCTATTAAATGGAGATGTGGAGGTGGTGGTTTTTAATCCAAAAACAGACGAAATTACAGCAATTGTGATACCGAAAACTACTGATGTTGATGTTTCAAGAGGTTTGGGTGTTTGGCAGCTGGGTAGTGTTTGGCAGCTAGGGATAAATGAGGGGATGGGCGGAAGATTACTTACCGAAACAGTAGTTAAGAATTTTAAAATCCCAGCTTTTGCATGGCTTAACAGTGCACCAAATAGCTATTCTGATATCGGTATGGGTGGTTTGCTTAAGGCTCTCCTTATTCCAAAAAATACAAATTTGAAATTGGGGGACAGGGTGAGGCTTATGCTTTTTGCTCTTAGTGTTAAAGAGTTTAAAAAGACAAGCATTGACTTGAATAATACAAATTATTTAAAGAGAGAAATACTAAAAGGTGGGGAAGAAGGATATAAAGTGACGAATAATTTTCCTCATAAACTTATTCTTGTTATTTCAGACATTCGTTTTGCAAAAGAAGATATAAGGGTGTTAATACTTGATAATACCGGATCAAGAGGATTTACTGGACAAATAGGTGAAATAATTGAAAAAATGAGTGCGAAAGTAGCATCAGTTGATATTGGAGATAAAAAAGAACTGGATTGCCTTGTCATTTCGAGCGATAGGGATTTGGCTGAACGAGTTGGAATTGTATTTGGATGTGAAGTTAGAAAGGGCGAAACCAAGGGTAATTTTGATATTGAATTAACACTCGGAAAACAATTTGTAGACAGATACTAATCTTCGCTGGGGGGCATAATGCGATCTTTGTTGGGAGCCAAACCCGGTGCTATAAAAGAAACGTAATCAATTTTTTCTCCGGTAAATGATGGAATATCACCGACTTTAGGGGAAGATTTTGTCTCTCTTATAAAAACACTAACCTGTTTTGTTTTAGTGGATTTAATAAGAATTTGGTATTCGTTGCCCATTTTTATTAGTTTTTTAAGCTTTGCACCAATATCGTCTGGTAATCGTCCAATATATTTGCCGTCAATAGTAACAATAGATATGCGGTGTCCATGGGGATTTAATTTAACTTCATCTCCGGCGTCTAGTTTAGCCAGTATCTTTTCTCCACCAACATGAAGAAGAGGAACGATCTTTGTTTTACCCGGTTCTTCAATGAATGATGCGCCCGAAGCCGAATGAGACCTGTTAGTATCACCTTTTTTTAAATCCTTGTATTTATCACAGCATCTGAGGGCAATTTTATTAAGAGGATCAATTTTAAGAACCTTGTTTGAGATTTTTTTGGCTTTGGGGATATCACCCAACTCGGCATAAGCTCGCGAAAGACGATTTAGGGCGTCAACATCCTTTTTGTTACTTTTTAGTATCGTAAGATTAATCTTAAGAGCTTCTTCCCAGTTACCATTAATTGCTTCATTTATTGCCTTTTGGGCAAGATTATCTACCATGTCTTTATTTCTAAAAAAGAATATCTTTTAGGCGTTGTAATGTCAAGGAGGTAAATAATTACCGGACGTTATATTTTGCCAACCTGAGGCTTCATAGTATAATTTGTTGGTTATGAGCGGACATTCTCATTATTCAACCATTAAAAGAACTAAAGAAGCTAAAGATGCTGTTAAGGGAAGAATATTCTCAAAACATGCGAAAGCGATTGCTATTGCAATAAAGGAGGGGGGGAGTTCTGACCCTGCTATAAATGCAAAACTTCGTGATGCGATAAACCAGGCTAAATCAGATAATCTTCCTAAATCAAATATTGAAAGACTTTTAAATAAAGCCAGTGAAATGGGGGATTTAAAGGAAGCAACCTATGAAGGTTTTGCGCCCGGGGGTGTTGCGGTAATGGTGAAAGTTGTAACAGATAATAAAAACAGAACTGCGCAAGAGATTAAAAACCTTTTTGAGAAAGTAGGGGGGTCATTGGCGTCTCCTGGAGCAGTTTCTTTTAACTTTGAACTTAAAGGTTTGATTGTAGTTAAAAAAGATAAAGATCCAGATGATCAAATATTAAAACTGATTGATTTGGGAGCAGAGGACGTTGAAGATGTGGGTAATGAAATTGAAGTATATGTTGGTCCAAATAAGACAAGTGAAGCAAAAGAAAAGATTGAAAAAGGGGGTTTTGAGGTAGTTTCTTTTTCTCAGATACAAAAACCGAAAAGCACGGTTGATATCAATAACCCTGATATGGTTAAAAAAATACTTACATTTCTTGAAACACTGGAAAACCATGACGATGTGCAAAGTGTGTCTGCAAATCTAGACATTCCTCTTAAGTTGACTGAAAAAATAAAGTAATTATGTCAAAGAGAAAGCGTTTCATAATAACTTCAATAATACTATCTCTTGGCTTTGCAGGAATCCAATTTTTTGATGACAGGTATCGTTTTATTGTGATCGCTGCTTTATCTTTACTAACGTTGGCTTTATTTACATGGTCGTTAATTGAAGGGTTGGGGAAAAACACAACCCTTTTAGCTTTAATCCTTCCTACCTTTTTTACCTTAGGGGTGGGTCTTTTTTGGTTTCTTCTTCCGATAACAATTTTTGCGAGAATACCAGTTATAGTATTTTATGGTGTTGGTATCTATGCGTTATGTTTAACTACCAATATTTATACTGTTGCCGCCATAAGAACGATTGCTCTGTTGCGGGCGGCTAGGGGAGTAGGTTTTGTACTCACACTGGTCACATTGTTCCTACTATACGATACAATATTATCCATACGTGCACCAATCTATATAAGTGCAGCATTAGTTGCCCTGTTCAGCTTTCCTCTTTTTCTTCAGGGGTTATGGTCAAGTTCGTTAGAGGAGAAACTTTCAAAGAATTTAATAACTACTAGCCTTGTCTTTAGCCTGCTTATTAGCCAGGTATCAGTGAGTTTATTTTTCTGGCCCGTTGGGGTTGTTGTGGGCTCACTTTTTCTAACGGTTGCCGTATATGTCCTTTTGGGCTTGGGTCAGGCTAAGCTTGAAGGCAGATTATTTCGGCAAACTATCAGAGAATACCTGGTCGTAGGCATGGTGGTTCTTGTGGGTATATTTTTAGCCACGCGTTGGGCAAGCTGAAAGAATATTTATTATAGCCCTAGTTTATATTAAATATTTGATGAGACCTCAGGCGGGGGAGAAGAAGTGCTAAGTCCTATAGTGATAATTTTAGGATGTAGTCAGATGGGGTAGTTTTCACACTAAATATGGGATGTTTTCACATATTATACAAATTACGACACAGGAAAGATAACCCGAAGTGGATAGATGATACACAATGATATAGTTATCAGGCATGAATAGATGATAAAGAGTGACATTTCACCTCTGTTGTGGATAACTATCAATGAGTGCTAATGTGCTTGCTTTCTCTTCTGCGCCGGGGTTGAGGTATAAAGAGTGTTCTTAAGGGAGAATGAGAGCATAGAGAATAAGTAATGCCAATAACGTATAACACACGATGTGGTGGGTTAGTCCTCTTATTGGTGTATGTGGTATATAATTTATGGATAGGTAAGTAAAAAGTATAAGGTCGTACAATGTAACTTTTGCGACGTATACAATAACGTACGGTAGTGAAGGGTATTTTTGACTTATTCTCCATCACGATCTTGCTTTTTGTTTTATCGTTTATCATTTTATTACTTATTTCTTCTCTTTTGACTAACTGTCTATTTATTCCTTTCCGAAGACTTACCGAATAATTAATTATTGGCAAATTAGTCCCCCTCCCCCGTTTTACTGTCATTAAAATATAACAAATATCCCAATAATACGGAATAAATGCAGTGTTAATGACTACTACCTTATGTATATCATTAAAACCTTCTTAGAATTGATCTGGTGAAACACTGGGCAGTAAAAAGCTTGCAATTTAGCGTAATAATAGATATATTTCTTGCCAATGGTCTTTGTTCAATCATTATTAGTGCCGCCGAAAATATTTTTTAAAGAAAATAGTCCGGCTACTGATTTTGATGGAGTGATTGCAGATCACAAGAATGAAGCTTTAAAAAAACTTAATTTAATACTTGGCACTTCTTACAAAACAAGCAATATAAAAACATACAACCAAATCATTAATTGGGCAATTCAAGAAGGTTGGAGTGAAGATGATGCACAGATGTTGCAGGATGAAATCTTTTTTAACCCCGATATTTTGTACAAAGCAAAACCAATTCCTGGAGCGATTGAGTTATCGAAATGGTTTTATGAAAGTGGTTTCTCATTGCCAATATTTACATCAAGAAGAGATAAGGCCCATGTTAAACCCAAGAAATTCAAAAACATCAAAGAAGCTACCTTAGCTTGGATACAAGAATATTTGCCATGGATGCCTGAAAAGGACATTCATATAAAAGAAGTTGACGATGAGTATGTGCGTGAGTTTAAGCCCGGTAAAATAAATAAAAATGATATAAAAGTATATTTTGAGGATTTACCAGTCCACGCGGAGGAAATACTAGAAAGGACTTCTACCCGCGTTGTTCTGATATCAAACTTAATAGATGTTGAAAGTAAATTCGGACCAGATAGACTAATAAGAGTTAAGGGTTTAGACGGAAAGCATCCTGATATGTTTCAGGCGTGTGCATTATTTGGAATTCCAATTACTCCTAATGTCGCACAATATTGACAATCATTCTACCTTCCTATACTATTAATTAAAGATGCCCAATCTTCCAAATTGCCCAAATTCAGAAATATCAACAAAAGCGGGGCAATTCTTAGAATATCTGGAAATTGAAAAGGGCTCCTCTCCCCTAACGATTCGAAACTATAAACATTATTTGTCTAGATTTTGCAGATGGATGGAAAGAGAAGGAATCCGACAAAACATTACTGACATTAATCAAGATGTAATAAGACAATATCGAATATATCTATCCCGCAAAACTGATGGAAAAGGTGGAACACTATCCCGCAAAACCCAAGGTTATCATGTAATTGCATTAAGAAGTTTTCTTAAGTGGCTTATTAAAAATGACGAGAAAGTATTATCCCCTGAAAAAATTGATTTACCAAAAATAGCGGAGCGTCAAATAAAATTCTTAACCGGCGAACAAGTAGATAGACTTTTAAATGCACCATCACTATCAACAATTAATGGTAAGCGCGATAAAGCAATATTAGAAACCCTCTACTCCACAGGCCTTCGTGTAAGTGAGATAGTCAAACTTGATCGGGACAAGCTGGATCTTGAAAGACGTGAATTTGGAATTATAGGAAAAGGTGGAAAAGCAAGAGTTATCTTTTTATCAAAACGTGCCGCTGAATGGATTGATAAATACTTAAAAGCAAGAAAGGATCATTTTAAACCCCTTTTTATTCGCCATAAAGGAAAAATCGATCCATCAACCCCTGACGAGAAAATGAGGTTAACTCCCAGATCAGTTCAAAGAATGACCAGGAAATATTCGCGAAAAGTTAAGCTTCCAATTGATGCATCGCCACATACGATGAGGCACAGTTTTGCAACAGATTTATTAATGGCTGGAGCAGATATTAGAAGTGTTCAGGAAATGCTTGGTCACAAAAACATTCAAACAACTCAAGTTTACACCCACGTAACCCACAAGCATCTTCGTAGTGTCCATGAGTCATTTCATGGAAAAAGTGATAATCAATGAAGGAGGTGAGCAAATTATGAAGGGATATCATTCAGACATTGAAAAAGAGACACTTGATAATTCTTACTTTAGAAAGGTTTTATTTACCGGGAAACATTGTCAGCTGGTTGTTATGAGTTTGGGTCCAGGTGAAGATATTGGTGAAGAAGTGCATGACAGCGTTGATCAATTTTTTAGAATTGAGGAAGGAGAAGCGAAAGTGTTTATTGATGATAACGAGTTTAATGCTAAAGATGATGATGTTATTATTATTCCGGCAGGAAGTAAGCATAATTTAATAAACACATCAAAAGATAAAGATTTAAAGCTATATACTATTTACTCACCACCGAATCATCCGGATGGAACGGTAAATAAAGATAAAAAAGAAGCTGAAGAATACGAGAAAGAACACCACTAAGTAAGTATCTTATTTGGTTTTTGATTTACTGGCCTTCTTCTTGGAGGGTTCGGTTTCAGCCTTTTCAGTAGTAGTTTTCTTTGTATTCTCTGTGCTTTTAGTGATCTTTTTGGTGCGGTTAAGAATAAGATAGACAATTGGCAAGATTCCAAGCGAATTAACGATCAAAAGAGCAATAAACCAAATCTTTTGTTCTTTTTTTGCAGAACGCCAAAGTGAAAGACCTCTTAGTACTAAATCAAGGAGAACAAGAAACGGAAGTAATTTTAAAAAAACAGAGGAGCTTCCAATATAATGTGAATAGCTACCATACATATATTCATAGTATCATAAATGATAAATGAAAGTAATAATTTTACCTGGTTATTCACCCCATAATAAAGAGTGGGCGTGTGAGATAAAAGAAAAGCTTGAGCACGACTATGAAGTTATTGTTCATGAATGGAAACATTGGGAAGAGGGTCATTTTCATTAAAAGGTGAACTTGATTCAATTGGCGAAACAATTGCAAAAGATACGGTTGGTATTATTGCCAAATCAGTAGGAACGAGAGTATGCATGAACTTAATTCCTAAGCTACATAATCATATAAAAAAAATAATACTTTGTGGTATACCGACAAAAGGAGATAGTAAAACTGCAAAGAATATTTATTCTTTGGGATTGTCAAATATAGATAGTAGTAAAGTTGCAGTTTTTCAAAACACAAAAGACCCTTTTGCCAGTTTTGTGGAAATAAAGAAATTTATCGGATCAATAAATAAAAACATCAAGGTGATAGAAAAACCAAGGAAAGATCATCATTATCCATACAGCAATGATTTTATTAGGTTTTTAGAATAGAATTTACATTGATTTATCCTCAGACTCATCCCCGATTGACTTTTCCAGAGCTGTTACTGCAGCAACCGAATCCATTTTCTTGGCAAAGCGCATGAGAATTACCCCCTGTGTCGCCCTTCCCATTTGAGGGATGTTTTTGAGAGGAAGTTTTATTATTTGACCGTGCGTGCTTGTTATTACAACTTTTTCTACCTTTTCTGTAACGACGGTCATTGCGGAAAGATCGCCGGTTTTATCATTTATTTGGGCTGCTTTTACTCCCTTACCTGCCCTTTTTTGGATGGGGAATAATCTTGTTGGCGTTCTTTTTCCAATTCCCCCCTCACTTATTGTTAGAATGTCTCGAAATACTTTTCTTCTTTTGTCCTTTGGTTTTTTTTGCTTAGGACCAAAAATGTCCATGCCGATAACCTTATCGTTAGGATTTAATCGTATTCCTCTAATTCCGGTTGTGGCTCGACCCATTGATCTTACATTTACCTCGGGGAATCTGATTGATTTACCGCTTTTAGTGATAAGAATAACGTGGTCCTCCCCCGTTGTCTCATCAACGGTAACCAGCGAGTCTTTGGTCCCCAGCTTTATTGCAATTAGGCCAGATGTTCTCATGTTTTTGAATTGAGAAACTTTGGTTTTTTTAATTGTTCCTTTTGCTGTTACCATAATGAAATGTTTTTGACCTCCATCCCCCACAGGAAGGATTGCCATTATGTTTTCATTCTGATCAACATCAATAATATTTACAACAGCTTGGCCCTTGCTTTGCCTTGATACCTCAGGAATTTCCCAAGCTTTCGTTCCGTAAACTTTTCCCTTATCGGTAAAGAATAAAACCGTATCGTGAGTAGTGGCTATTACTAAATGATCTATCTCATCCTCCTCTTTAACTGACATTCCGACAATTCCTTTTCCCCCTCTTCTTTGAGTTCTGTACGTTCCTCTGGGAACCCTTTTAACATATCCGGTTTTTGTAACTGTTATTAGTGTTTCTTCTTTTGCAATCAGATCTTCTTCACTAAAGTCATCCAAACTGGCTTTATATATTTTAGTTTTTCTTTTATCCCCCATTTTTTCTTTAAGTTCTGCTAGTTCCTTAAGAATAATCTTTAATACTTTTTCAGGTCTTGTTAATATTGCCGTTAACTGATCGATTATTATTTTAAGCTGTTTGTATTCCTTTTCGATTTTGTCTCGCTCAAGTGCTGCAAGACGACGCAACTGCATATCTAGTATTGCAACAGCCTGAACTTCGGTTAAGGCAAATTTCTTGATAAGATTTCTTTTGGCATCATCTTGGGTGCGGGATTTTCGAATTGTTTTAATAACAGCATCCAAGTTATCAAGCGCTATTTTTAGACCTTCCAAAATATGGGCCCTTCTTTTTGCGCTGGTTAGTTCAAAAATAGTTCTTCTTACGACTACTCTTTGGCGGTGCTTTACATACTCAACCAGGATTTGTTTTAAGTTAACAGTATATGGAGTGCCATCAACCAAAGCAACAAAATTAGCAGGAAAAGTAGTTTGCAATTTGGTTTGTTTATATAGGTTGTTAAGAACTGATTTTGGACGAGATGATCTTTTTAACTCAATTACAACTCTCATCCCATCTTTGTCCGATTCATCTCTAATATTTGAAATCCCGTTTATCTTTTTAGTTTTTGTAAGCTCAGCAATATTTTTAATGAGCTTTGATTTATTTACCTGATATGGAATTTCGGTAATAATTATTTGGCTTTTTCCTTTTCTTCCTTCTTCAATTACGGCGACTCCTCTTACAATGATTTTTCCTCTTCCCGTTGAATATACTTCATCAAGGCTGGATCCATCATATATCACCCCACCTGTTGGAAAATCGGGACCAGGAAGAAATTTCATTAAGCCCTCAATTGTTACATCACTTTCAAAATTTATTGATCCCGGAGTAATTTCTTTTTGGGTTAATTGTTTTTTTTCACCGGATGCAATTAAATTAATCTTTTTGATAACAAAATCAGTATCTTGTTTTTGTTTTTTCTCGTTTTTTGTAACTAATCTGCCCTTTTTTATCGTTTCGCATATTGCATCAACTACCTCAGTTAAATTATGAGGAGGTATTTTAGTTGCCATTCCAACTGCAATTCCTTCACTCCCCATTAATAATAAATTGGGAAGAAGGGCTGGTAGAAATGAGGGTTCTTGTAAAGTGGCATCGAAATTTTCAACAAAATCGACTGTGCCTTTTTCTATATCACCAAGCATAAAAGGTGCATATTTGCTCATTCGAACCTCGGTATACCTCATGGCAGCTGCCGGATCTCCATCAACTGAACCAAAATTACCCTGACCTTGAATGAGCGGATATCTCATTGAAAAATCCTGAGCCATACGAACAATCGAATCATATACTGGTATATCACCATGGGGATGATATTTCCCCAGAACTTCACCGACCACTTTTGCTGATTTAGTAAAATGTTTTCCAGGACCCAAACTCATTAAATGCATGGCATAAAGGATTCTTCTGTGGACCGGTTTTAGGCCGTCCCGGACATCAGGGAGAGCGCGGGCTACGATAACGCTCATGGCATAATCAAGGTAGGATTGTGATAATTCCGAAGATATTGCAGTTGATTTAACTTTACCTATTTCCATTAGCGTCAAAACAAAAAATAAGGCTTTTTGGGCCTAATATAATCTTACCTGTTTTGAGGCTGTGTGGCAAGGGCTATAATGCGATTGCAAGTGATCCTAAAATAAGAAGAAAACCGGCTCCTATTCCAAACAGCGTTGGTGTTGAAAATCCAGTTACAGGAATTGGTGATGGTGTTGGAGAAGTGTTACCAACGGTTGTGCCGCTTCCTGTTGCAGGAGTTGCAGTCGGTATAGCAGAGCCAGTTGCCACAGGTGTGCCTGCTGCACTGGGTGTTGGAGTGGCTGGGTCTCCCAGTACAGTGTAAACTCCTTGAGATTGAGGGATCACAAGAATATCAGTTGAGCTGGTTTTATCTGCAATTACACTTTTTTCTTCATCAAAGGCAACAGTTATTGTTCCTGGTTTATTGGCTTGAAAAGTAATCGTTGCCAGCACCTCTTGTCCTTGTGTTGCATATCCCTCAGCTGTGTTATTAACCCCGGCAAGTTCGATAATAATATTGTTGGCACTGGTATATATTTTTTGGTACGGGAATTCCCAAGACCCATCCGTTACCAGTTTGGTGTTATAAGAAATATCTGAAGCCAAGAATAAACTAAAGAAGGCAAATGATGAGCAGAAAAATTCTCAAAATAGGAAGGAAACTTTTGAAATAAAGCGTAGATCATTAGAAAATGAAGTGGCGGATTTAGAAAAGCGCATCTCAAATGTGAAATATGATTTAAAAAATGCTCAAGGCGAAGTAAAGAAAAATGAGCGCGAGAAAAATGAAAAAACCCACCATAACAAAAATTTAACAAGTGAAATAGAAGGTTTAACGGTCGAAAAAGAAAAATTGAGTGAGCAATCGAAGAGTATCAATACAAAATTGGAGAAATTAAAGGCTGATAGGGAAGATCTCCAAGAAAAGATCGATAAAAAGGCAGATGAACAAGCGGAATCTTCACATGAATTAGATGGGGTAATGGAATCTGTTCATGAATTAATCCAAAACATTGACAGGTCTGCGGGAAATATTAAAAGTGATATTCAAAATGCCACACAGGTTGCGATTGATGAATCAGAATCGGTGTTACGGTCATTTGTAATGGATATTACAGATATGTTAAGCACTATTGAAGAAATATCGACCAAAAAAGCAGAGGAAATAAAAGTAGAACTTAAGCAAGTGGTCACTACCTTAAATTTCCTGATTGAAAATTCGGATCAACCAATCCAGCAATTGAATGAGGTGGTGCGCGATGCAAGTGAAGAAGCATTGGAAGAGTCTACCTCAAATTTTGATAATTTTGTATTAGATTTTACGGAAGTTTTTGGTTCTATAAGGATTGCAATTCAAGCGTTAGGAGTTTCA
>Ga0209013_10001462_pt1 | contig 21833 bp, 22 predicted proteins | sample Cruoilmetagenom2_FD_187291 | JGI IMG/M metagenome (GOLD analysis project Ga0209013, IMG submission 187291) | Oil polluted marine microbial communities from Coal Oil Point, Santa Barbara, California, USA - Sample 2 (SPAdes) (version 2) | ecosystem: Environmental > Aquatic > Marine > Oil seeps ... | reverse complement strand
TAGGACATAACCTTTTTTTTGAAAACATCAATACTAAAGCAAAAATAATAGCTATACTTAAAACAATACTACCTATTACTCCAAAATTAATCACATTAACTATTCGTGGATTGTAATACTCAGAACTACTATCTAAAAATAATTTCACTGTACCATTTGCATAACATTTACAAAACACTAATAATACACCCAAATTCACAAAAACCCCCAAGAAATATCTAATAATAATTAATATTAACCAGCCACCAATTCCTACATGATTTTTAGTTAACGCTATTTGACTATCTTCTATTTGTCTTTCCTCTTCTAAAATCATATTTCTCCTCCACATATTATTATATATTAGCTTTAATATTTAATTACTTATTTTTGATAGTTCTCTTTAATAAGAATAATATTATGGTTATTACTCCAAAAATTAAAATTAATATTAACATTAATTTTTGTAATGATAGCCCCCCTTTAGTGGCAATAAAAATTGCCGTTGGCCCATCAGCACCTCCAATAATCCCAATTGCAGAGGCATCTTTCGAAGAAATTCCAAGAAATATATAGAATATACGGAATATAAGATTTTTAAAAACATATGATAATCCTAGTAAAATTGTTATGCCGCTGCTAATATACGTAGCACCCTTAAGTAGTTTTGATTTTTTCAATTCTAATCCTCCCATTTTCCAACCGATTATAGTAATAATTGTACATCAATTAGAAAATTATAACAATATTTTCACGGTAATATAATACATATTATTTATATAATTTCAAATAACAAAGAGTAGCCACTATAAATATAATGACTACTCTTTGTTATATTAATACCTTTACAACTGTTACTATACCAACAATTGTTAGTAACCAAAGCACAATTTTTTCAAAATATTTATCTTCTATTTTGCTAGCAATGTTAATACCTATATAAGATCCTACTAGTAAAACAAGAATATTAGTTCCTATTATATGTATCATATCTGTAGATAATAAATCATTAAACGCAAATGCTATTATTGTTAATATATTTGTTATCATAGCATATATTGCTAAATTAGCTCTAAATTCATCCTTGTCATATCCTTCATTACTTAAAAACAATACAATAGGTGGACCACTCATTGATAAACTTCCATTTAATATTCCACTAATAAAACCTGTAATACCATATGAAATTCTTACTCTTTTAAATTTCACTTTATACCCTTTAGCCATCGATATTGAAGTTATACAAATCAATACTCCGATAACAAATTTCAATAATTCAGGGTTTAAATTCTTTAATCCATACACGCCAATTGGAATCCCTATAATTCCACACACTATCATTATCCATATTTCAGATAATCTTATATGCTTCCTGGTCGTTACCACAACCATAATATTATTAACAAGACTATATATAACAACTATTGGAACTATTATTTTTATCGGTAATATAAAAGTTAATAATGGAACTGATATTAATGAAAATCCAAAACCAATTGTACCTTGTATCATACTTGCAAAAAATATTATTATCGAAGAAAATATTATACTATATACATTACTCATGCTAATCTCCTGACTTAATTGTAATCAATTGACTTTTATATCATTATATTAATTCTAAGCAACCTGTTATAAAGGTGTTTTTAATGAATATATCTCCTTTTATTAATTTAATTATTTCTTTCTTCGTAACTATTCTCGCTTCACTAACTTCTTCTGGTTGACACGCCACATCATGAATGTCAACATCTTGTTCAAATAACCAAACATCAGCAAAGTATGATCCAGTATCATATTTTATAGTCTTTAACACTTTCCCGTTACGCTTTATCAGTTCTACTCCTAATTCCTCTTTAACTTCTCTTAATATAGCACTCAAGCTATCCTCTCCAGCTAAAGCTGAGCCTCCAGTAAACTCCCATGTATTTGGATAAGTTTTATTTGGAGTTCTTTTAGAAATAATAAATTGACCTTTTGAATTTATTATGATTGCGAAAACTACAAGGTGATATTCTCCCGTATTCATTGATTTTCCTCGTTCAACCACTCTTCCAGTTTCATTTCTATTCTCATCTAATATATCCCATAATTCCATTATAATCTCCTTGTCAACCTAAATATTTATGGATGTTTTTTTCAACTAGTAGTAGTATTCTCATGACACTTTTTTTATTTATACGATTAGTCCCATGTTACATGAGTTATAATATTCACCCTTTATTAAAAAACTTCTTCTTTCTAATCCCTCAATTTCAAATCCAAACTTTTTATATAAATTTATAGCCCTCTCATTATCTTCACGGACTTGTAAATTAATTTTAGTAATTTTATTTTCTCGTGCCCATTTAATTAATAAAGACATCATCTCATATGCAATACCGTTTCCCCAATAATCTTTGCGTACACTTACGCCAAATTCACCAATGTGTGCTAATCTTGGTTTGGTTCCACCCGTAAAATTCATACTTCCTATTAATAATCCATCTTTCTCAGCAATAATAAAGTATTGATTATTTGATTTAATTGCATTCTCTATAAATTTCATCTCATCTTCTATAGTAATAGTTAATTCACCTGATCCAAATGTTAAATTATCAGATTCTCCTGATATTAAAGCTAAATAGTCGATAAGATTACTTGCATCTTCTGGTATTACATTTCTAATTGTATATTTTCTTCCATCCTTTAAACTGTATGTATTCGACATATTCTCCCCTTTATTCTAATATTCAAATGTTTTTAATTAACTATAGAGTCAATCCAGTCTCTCTTATTTCATTAAGCTTAACAGCACTAAATAACCCTGCATTATAAATATTTAAGTAGTCTTGTGAAACACTTTGATTAAAAATAAGCATATCATCAGAATTTATTGTTACTGGAATACCCTACGAATATAATTCTTTAATGGGATGGCTTTTGTAGTTATCAACTCTACTAAGCATCACATTACTTGTTGGACATATGTTAATCTGTATCTTATTATTTGATAACCATTTCATTACTTCTTTTGATTGAACAGCAGCTATTCCATGCTGTACTTGATCTAATTCTAAAACATCCACTGCTCTTCTTATCGATTCTGCATATCCATTAAATCACTAAACTTCTGAGGAGGTTTTGTAATACTACTTTTAGACCACTTCTCTATAAACGTAATATTACCACCTCTTGTTGCATGATTATGTAAATCACTCTTTGAGATTGTCTTAAGTTGCTCTAAATTATTTCCCTCTAAAGCTTCAATAAATTCTTTCTTCATGTTTTCCTCATTTCAAAAGACCCTCAAGAACTATCCTGAAAGTGGCTATTGTACCAACGTTTCCGTGTTTAATATGTCCCCCACCCTTTTAGAAGAAGGCACTCATGCCTGATAAGAGCTAATGCACCGACTGTACCTTTAGGCCTTAGCTTGGGGGATGTTGTAAGCACATTGTTAATTGATGTCTGACTGTTTAGCCACTATTTTTTCAACTTCCTACCAAATAACATATAAGTTGGTGCCTTAATCTTAGATGTGATTAATCCGCTACTCTTCTTTATAACTACTTTAAAAAACATTCCAGTTTCAATAAATTCAGGCTCAATAAGACCTGCATCATTACATGATTTAATCATTCGCTTTATACCAGTTCCCCATTCTTCTATTAACCTTACTCATCTCCCAATTAAATTAAATTTACTTTAACCTAAAATAATACCTCAAACTAATATCAATCCTTTATTTTAAAATTAAATAATAATCAATAATATAGTACCTATTTTCAATAGCAATTAATATCCTATTAGCTTTACTTCACCTTATTTTTATATCTAGGGATTATTTTCTTACTAGAGGAAACTATTTTTCAAAAAATCGAATTACTCAATCATATAAAAACGTAAAAAAACCATCTTCTCATGGCTCGGTTTTTCCAACTTTAACAAATCCATATTTTTCATAAAATGATGGTTTCTGTAACTTAAATATGGCGTTTCTAATGTCCATGTTACCGATTAACTATTAAATAAATCATCCAAATATGTAAAGTGATCTACAAACTTGCCTGTTTCAATCATTGAAATAATATCAGTTTTTGATTCCCATTTAGCATCACATACTTCATCTGGTTGGTATATAACATCATCTATACATATATCTTGTTTAAACAACCATATATCCACAAAATCTGGGAAATCGTAATGTTGCCTTCTCAAACTAAACAGACATTCACCTTTATCTTGTGGTAAATCAATTCCTATCTCTTCTTTTACTTCTCTTAAAGCTGCTTGTATACTGCTTTCTCCTACAACTGCTGAGCCACCTGTAGATTCCCACATATTTGGAAAAGTTTTATTGGGTGTACGCTTAGAAATTAAAAACTCGCCCTTACTATTTTGAATCCAAACATGTACTACCAAGTGATATTCATCTTGATTCATTGGCTTACCACGTTCAACAATTCTTCCTGTCTTTTTTCTATTTTTATCAAGTATATCCCAAAATTCCATATCATTCCTCCAACTATATTACTAAATTTATTTCACCAAATATTAATCCTTCATATCTTCTTTACATCAATAATTAATGACACGAATCCTAATTTACTGCCTCGATTCCTATGATCAAACCTTTTTGACCTATATATATATCCTTCTTTTTCATTCCATTCTTTAAAGTGAAACGCTCCTCCATCGTCACAATATTCTAATAAATCAACTTTAAATCCTATATTTATAAAAGGTTTTACAATTGTCTTATATGTATAAATAACTTTATGACTTGCAGCTGGATGGTCTTTAGGACCTGGCCCTCCTATCTGTACAATATTTTGATACCATTCATTTTTAAAATTACTAGTATTTCGTCGTATCCCCTATTTCTTACTTCCTCTATAAACTGCAGTTCTTAGTTCATTAATATATTCTTGTTTATCAGGCATATCACTTTCCTTTGCATGCTTAACAGCCTGTTCAATATTATAAGGAACTCTAACTAGCGATATTGTAAACGGCGATTTTCCTTTTGATTCATACTTACCTTCTATAATAGCATATGAGGCTTGTGTTATATCCAGTGGATTTCCAACACTACCTACATTAAAAATAGTTTTTCCACTAAAATTATCTATATGGGCTCCATGTATATCCCCATATCCAACCACATCAGCTTCCTCATTCAATGTTTTTGTTGGCATGAACAGCTTCATACGTTCCTCAATAGCGGTAGATAAATGTACTCTGTGAAATAAATCATTTGGAGATGCATGACACAATCGTACTAATTTTCCACTCATATAAAATTCAAAATAAATGGGAAGTTCTTTCATATAACAAAGTCTTTCCTTACCCAATCTATCTTGATGCCACATCAAAATTTTCGAATCTTTTTGCTCTGTCATAAAATAATCCCAATTACCTTTAATGACAACCTCGCAATGCTTTCGAATAATATCAACTGCTTCGGCAGAACTTGGACCTTTACCTGCTAAATCTCCTAAACAAAAAATTCTTTCTATATTACGCTCCTTAATATCCCTCAATACTGCATCTAAAGCTGGAATATTACCATGTATATCTGAAATTATAGCGATTTTATTCATATCTAGATTCTCCTTCTTACTTCTATAATCACTCATAAGGAATACCCAAGAGTAAATATGTCAAAATAATGTTTTGCAACATCCCCCAACCTCTCGAATGAGGCCTCATTCCTTAAGTAATGGCTAATGTGCCGACTGTACCTTTAGGTCTTATGTTGGGGGATGTTGTAAACATATTGTTCTAAGATGTTGACTTATTCACTTTCATGCGCTCGCGTATATAGCTTATTATGTTTTCTTCCCAATCCAATCATAAAAAGTCCTATACCAATTCTAATGAATGGATCAAAAAACCTAATAACCATGAGCAATCTTGAATACAAATCTAAACCATCCATCTTAACTAGAAAGAAGTTTGCTAACTGTGTAAGAAGCAATTGAATTGAATTGGTTATTATTAAAATCCCCATAACTGTAAAAGCTATTAACATCAACTGCTCATAGCCAATATTAAGATTAATGGAATCTTGTACATCTTTCTCTATGATTAAAGATACTATTTTATCAGTTAATATCCATAGAATAATAGCTAATACCATCAACACTAAAAAATTCATTACATACACTAGTATAAAATTCTGGCTCAAGTCAATACTCTGAGTTTCTATTCTGCCCGATTGAGGAATAATTAAAGCAACAACATTCCCAATAGCAATTATCGCTTTTGTAAATGTATATATTGAGATTATCCTTACTAATAATTTTGCCAATTGATACATTCTTTCACTCTCCTTAAAAATTTTTTATTATATTACTTTTGAATAATAATAAAGTAATTTAATGATAATGTACCGACCAGCTTATTTCTTCCTTTCTTGTTTTAAAAACCATTCACATAATTTAGGATTATTATATGTTTCCGTCCATGAATCATGTTCTAATTCTGGATATATTGTAAACTGTACATTTCCACCACATTCTTTTAAAACATCTACAAGTTCCTCAGATGCTTTTATTGGAACTACTGCATCTTTTGCACCATGAAATACCCATATAGGTATATGTACAAGTTTACGCACTTCATCTGTATCCTCTAATCCACCACATATCGGTGCAATTGCTGCGAATTTATTGGGATATTTTACCGCCATATCCCAAGTACCAAATCCACCCATACTTAATCCTGTAAGATAAATACGATTTTTATCAATTGAATAATCATCTTCAATATTTTTTAACAATTCAAATAATTCTTCAGAAAACATAGCCCACCAAGAATTCTTAGGACATTGTGGCGATACAACTATAAACTGGAAGTTTTGTTCTGTTTCAACTATCTTAGGTATTCCATGTTTTTTTACTAATTCTAGATTATCACCTCTTTCACCTGCTCCATGAAGAAACACAATTAATGGATAATTTTTATTTTGATCATAATTTTCTGGTAAATATAATAAATAATTTAGACTAATTTTCTTTACTATTTCCTTTTCAAATTTCATATCTATTTGACTCATTTAAATACCCCCTCTTTTCATTTATTAACCTTTTAATCTTAATTATATATTACTTTACAAATTATAACAATATTCCAATGGTAGTAATATATATAATTTTATCCCAACACTAATTCATCTATCTCAATAAGAATAAAGTATTGAACACTTGATTAAAAATCTTATATCTATTTTAATCTTATCTTCTTTAATAAATAATCCTTCAAAAAACACATAACTGAAAAACGGAAGATATCCTCCCACAAGGGATATAGCACATATAGTCATTGATTTATACCTTCTTGACAATACTAATGAAACTACACCTATCCTTATCTGCATACCCGCTCCTCATTTAGGTATCATTTCTGTTAGACGAAATAATTTGTATTTTCAGTATTATGATACACATAATAAAAATTAATTTTTGTTTATTATTAGCTTATGTTTTGCTATTTCAAAAAAAGTGGCAAAACTAATTCCAAATGTATATGAAATAATATCACTCCACAAAAATCCTTGTCCTAGTATTAATCTTCCTGGTATCGTCTTTCTTATATTATTGATCCATTCTTCTTGGTATAGCTGACTAATCTCAACCATATAACACAACATCAAACTTACTAAAAATATAACTTTTATATCTGTATCAATAAAAATAAATCTAATTATGTAAAATATCATTATTGCCCATAATATGTCCCCTATAAATAATGGCACAAATGAAATCTGTCTTGAAATTAATCCTAATAAAATAATGCAACAAATCATGATAAAATATACTATTCTTGCTTTTTTCATTATATCTCCTACACCTTCTTCCATCAAATTTCATACCTCATTTTCCTAAATTTTCATAAAATCATAATAACCCACCTCAATTAATTTTAGTTTTACTAAAACTTCATTCTCATTTCACAATATCATTAAATATATCATCAGTAATCTTTAAAATACAGTACATTCCCTTAATTTTAGTTATGAATTTAGAATTATAAATTTAAAAATACTTTTCTACCTGTGTATCAGTCTTAAGCAAATATATTTTTTCAAACTAGGATATATCTCTTATTTTGTCTTTTGATATATAACTATAATCATACATTACTTTAGAATGGTTTCTTATAATTAATTCTTTATTAATCAAGTTTCCTGTTTGCTTATTAATTACTTTTCTATATATTTCATTATTTCTATAATATCCATCAGTTTCATTAGAATAATAGTGATTTTCTTCTACTACATGATAACTATTTTCTAATTCATTTAAACATCTAAGTTCCCCACACAAATGAGTATTCGTTGTATAGATTTTTATTTGAAAAGTATTATCTGTATTATTAGTAAATTGATAGTCTAGATAATTATACATAATAGATGTTCCCGTTCCAAAAGGTATTTGTCTATTGAAATCAGGAAATAAATCTATACAATTATGATGGTGATGTTCCACAATGTCTAATGGACTATGTAATATCATCCAATGAATTAAATTTGTGAACTGGCACATACCCCCACCAACACCCTTATCAACCATACCACCTTTTATTACAAGTCCTTCTAAATAACCTTTTTTGCTTGAGCATCCTCCTACTAGCTTCCAAAACGAGAATGTTTCTTTAGGTCTTATTATAATATTATTAACTTTTGGTGTTGTAATTTCTAGATTAGTTGCTTTATTATTTTGTAACTCGACATCAACATTACCTAAAGTACGTCTTATTAAAGACTTGTGTTTATATGCTAAAATTGGTAACTTATTATCACTAAAAGTTTTTGCATATTTCTTATTATCAAATATCCATATTAAATAACGTTGTATCATTTGCTTCATTAAAGATATTTTGTAAGTCAACGGATTAATCTGACAAAATAATTTTCTACTCATTTTTCTCCCCCTAATTCTACTCTCACTTAAATTATACCTTTGAACTACCACCCAAAACTGTATTTTTATCTTCAATTATTCTATAATCATTATACGCTAATTAACAAAATATAACAATATTTTAACATCTTATTACAATAAACCCTTATTCTACAGATTTTTTACATAAAAAAAAGTGGCCTCAGCCACTATTTATAACATTTTATTTAAAAACCCTTTTACTCTTTCATGCTCTGGATTATTAAAAAATTCATCTGGTGCTGCTTCTTCGATTATTTCTCCCTCATCCATAAACACTATTCTATCCGACACTTCTCTAGCAAATGCCATTTCATGTGTTACGATTATCATCGTCATATTTTCTTTTGCAAGTTCCTTAATAACATTTAATACTTCTCCTGTTAGTTCTGGATCTAATGCTGATGTTGGCTCATCAAATAACATAATATCTGGTTCCATAGCAAGAGCTCTTGCTATTGCAACCCTTTGTTTTTGCCCCCCTGATAGTTGAAAAGGGTACACATTCGCCTTAGAACTTAGCCCCACCTTTTGTAAAAGGGATTTTGCTCTCTTTATAACGACATCACGAGCTTCTTTATTAACGACTATAGGAGCTTCTATTATATTTTCCAGTATAGTTTTATGTGGGAACAAATTAAAATTTTGAAATACCATACCAACCTTTTTACAATTAAACCTTATTTCTTTTTCCGGTATGTGTATTTTCTTGCCGCTTTTTTCATCAGCTATTTTATTACCTTCTATTTCAATCATTCCATTTTGAACAGTTTCTAAATTATTAATACTCCTAAGAAGTGTACTCTTACCAGATCCCGATGGTCCTATAATAGTAACAACTTCACCTTTAGAAACTTCTAAAGAAACACCTTTTAAAACATGCAATTTACCAAAATGTTTATTAATCTTATTTACCTTTACCATGTTCTCACCCCTATTCATAAACGGAATATCTTTGTTCAAGTTTTTTGAAAATATATACTATTACTGAAGTTAACGCCAAATACATAATACCAGCAATAATATATGGAGTAAGCGTAAAATCTCTTGATGCTATTTCTTTAGCATTTCTAAGAATGTCACCTATAGCAATGGCCGTAACCAATGATGTATCTTTAACTAATGTAATAGCTTCATTGCTTATTGGTGGTAAAACTCTTTTTAGCATTTGAGGAATTATAATTCTTTTCATAGTTTGAGAATAGTTCATACCTAAAGCTTTAGCTGCTTCATATTGACCTTTATCTATAGATTGTATTCCAGCTCTAAAAATTTCAGTAAAATATGCTCCATAATTAATTATAAACGTTACTGCTGCTGCTTGAAATTGATTAAACCCAAACACTTTAGAAAGGCCAAAATATACAAAAAATAATTGTAATAATAAAGGCGTTCCTCTAAATACCCAGGTATAAATCTCAAGTATACCTTTTATAATATTGGACTTTGAAACTTTTCCTATGGCGCATATTAATCCTAGTGGAATTGAACAAATAATAACGACTATATATAATTTTATTACCACACCTAATCCACTAGCTATATATGGTGTTACTTTACCAGCATATTCTAATATTTTTATAAACTCTTCTGAACTATTCACAAAAAACTCCTCCTACTTCATTATGTTTTCCCCAAACCATTTTTCTGATATAGCTTTAGCAGTACCATCTTCTATCATTTCTTCTAAAGCTTCATTTACACCATTTACAAACTCTGTATCACCTTTTCTAAATCCTATACCGTATTCCTCTTTACCAAAATCATCTGTTGCTACTTTATATAAGTCTGGTTTTTTAGATATATAGTATCTTCCTACTATTTCATCAATTACGACTGCATCCACATTTCCTGCTTCTAGATCCATTAAAGCTAATGTGTAACTTTCAAACTTTCTTAACTCTTTTAAAGAATCATTAACTTCTGTGTCTGCTTCTACGGCATCTTGTGCACTACTTCCTAATTGAGCACCTAGAACTTTGCCTGCTAATTGGTCTTTAGTTTTAATATCAGAACTTGCATTTGTTATTATTATCTGACTATTATTTATGTATGGTCTAGAAAAATCTACTTTTTCTTTTCTTTCATCTGTAATTGATAATCCATTCCATATGACATCAATGTCTTTGTTATTAAGGTTAAATACCTTTGAATCCCAATCTATTGGTTTAATTTCAAGTTCTACACCCATTCTCTTAGCCACTTGTTTTGCTAAATCAATATCGAATCCAACGACTTCACCACTATCATCTCTAAATCCCATTGGTGGAAAAGCATCATCAAGACCTAACACTAAAGTTCCTTTATCTTGAATGTATTGTAATGAATCCACCTCTACGTTTGTTTCTTTTTTCTCCCCACACCCTACTGCTAGTATACTCATTATTAAACTCATTGCAACTATTACTAATATATTTTTTTTCATTTTATTATCCTCCTCATTTATTTATTTAGTTATTAATATCATTATACTTTAGTCTAGTAAATTTGTAAAGCGTTAATTTGTAAAACTTTTAAGTGGAGTAGAAAAGTTCGTGTTTTGCTGGCAAGGTACCGTACTTTTCTACTCCACTTAAAAAAGACAAATAGCTTTTTAATTAGCTACTTGCCTTTTTAATATTTATGATTTTATTCTATTTCTAAGTTTTAGTTGATTACTCTAGTCGCACCTATGTATGGTTTTCCATTTGTTGGATCAAGATTTCCTATTAAAATCCCTGTTTTATAATCGTTAGCATGTACAATCTTTTTATTACCTATATAAATACCTACGTGAGATATTCGTCCGTTATATCCATAGAATACTAAGTCTCCTGGCTTCAATTCACTTTTACTAGTTCTTACGCCATTATTGTACTGAGTATAAGAAGATCTGTTAATATTTATTCCAAAATGTTTGAACACTTGCTGAGTAAACCCAGAACAATCTACACCATTAGTTAAACTATTGCCACCATATACGTATGGATTACCAATAAATTGTTTACCATATGCAACTACCTGTTCTCCTAATGTCGTATCATATGAAGGATCTGCCGGAGAGATTTGGTTTAATGTTACATATCTTTTGTAAACATATCCTGTAGTTTTGCCTGTAGTTACTACTTTAATCCATTGATCGCCTACACTTACTATTTCTAATTGTTGCCCTCTATATACTTTAGCTATTTTAGCATAATTAGTCGAATTACCACTTCTTACATTAAGTACGTCCACATTAACTCTTCCAACTAATGCTTTATCTGCATCATCACTACCTTCTTCTATCTTCTTAATATAGTCACTATGAACGTATGCTATATTTGAATCAATCCGTCCTAACTCTATAGCATACCAATCATTTACTTTTTCTACTATATTTACATTATCACCGTTATACAATTTTAAAACTATTTGATTCTGTGTTCCTGGTGCTGATCTTACATTTAATCTATCTCCTGTTACAATTCCTTTATCTGCATATACGTTTAATGTACACGCTAACATTCCAATGGTTAAACCCATACGATATATATTTTTAAGTTTCAAGCTAATTCCTCCTACGTGATTTATTAAATCTTTAGTGTTAGGCACAATTAAATAATAAACTAGTCAATTTAACAGGCTATTTTGTTTATTTACGACCTTAGCAAAACTCGCCATAGCTCCACTATTGCTTCGTTTTACTGCCTTGTAAATAAACAAAATATCTCTGTTAAGCCTAACTTGTTTATTATTTAATCATGCCTTGTAGCTTTGTATACTTCATTTAATTTTATATCGAACGACCTTAAATGTCAATAAAACTTCTTAATTTGGAAACATTTACATTTAAATGCTATTTTGTGTTGAATTCTACAACTTTTCCCAAAGACTTAACTGCTGATTTTATATCATTATACACTGGTATCCCTGCATCTTCTATTATTGATACAAAATCTCTATAATACTCTCCACCATTTACACATACTACAAAAGGTTTGTCATATTTTTTATTAATTTCGATTAATAGTCTAGCTATACCATCTTCATCTCTACATGTATCTGGTGTTGTCTTTAAAACATCAATATGTGGAACTATACTTATAAACAAACAATCTACTTTGTCCTCTTGTAATACCACCTCTATAAAGTCTGCATAAAGTTTGTCATCTGTCATAGCCGTCAAATCTAATATAGTTGAATTTATATCTACTAATCCATGAACATTAAGTTTACTTAGTTTATCTACTGTAGAATCACTAAACTTTGCTGCAACCATATTGCCTAATTCATCTGCTGCTGCAGTAGATTCAAACCCAGCATTTACAACTCCCGCTACCCGATTTCCTCTTATAACTTTATGAAATAATAAAGCAAATGCTTTTATATAGTCATAATATTCTTTTATGCTATCAGCAAGTATTACCTTCGCTTGACTACATGCAGATTTAAACACGTCATAGTCTCCCGCCATAGACGCAGTATGTGATGCTGCTGCTTTAGCTCCTTCTGAAGTTTTACCTCCTTTATATATTATTACTGGTTTATTAACTTCTTTAGCTATTTCAAAGAAATTTCTTCCTTCCCCTTCACTAAAACCTTCTACATAAAGAGATATAACTTCGATGTCTTCTTGTGAACAAAAATACTTAAGTAAATCTGGTATTTTTACATCAAGTTTATTGCCAAAACTAATTATAGATTTAAATAACTTATAGTGTTTTAATTTATCGATTATTGTTATTGCAAGTCCACCACTTTGAGTTAGTAAAACTGTATTGCTATACTTTGAATGTTTAAGTTCTAATCTTTTTTCATCTATAAACAAGGTATTAATGCCTTCCTTTGCATTGTCAGGAGCATAGTATACGCCCATACAATTCGGCCCAATTATTCTTGTTTCACTCGGAACAACCTCTTTTAATTTATCTTTAAAGTCTTGATATTTTATTTCGGAAGGTACTCCAGGAATCAAAATAACTGATTTAGGTGTTTTTGTCTTTAAATTTGCAAAAAAACTTATGCAATGTTTTAGTGGCGCTGCAAAAACAACTAACTCTATTTCAGCCTCTATTTCTTCAATACTTTTATACAATGTATAATTTTTTTGTCCTATATCAACATTTCCACCTTTATTGTTTATGCAGTACAAATCATCTCTATCAAAATCATGTAGAAGAGTAACTATTTCTCTTCCCAAACTATATTTATTTTTGTCACTTGAAACACCTATAACAGCTACTCCCTTAGGTTTGAAAAATTTGTCCAAAGATTCTGTATTTATTTTAATTAAATCTTTATTTTGCTCAACCTTTTCAAATTTAACATACCCATCAATAGCAACAAATCTATTATCCTTTGTAATTACAAAAGGATTAACATCTAACTCTTTTAAAATATACTTAGGTTGATTAATACACATTAAAGAATAGCTATGTATTAAATAACTAATTTTTGAAGTTGCCATAGCAATATAATCTAGGTATTCTGGGTGTCCTATTTGTTCAAATTTATGTTTTATTCTTAATGTATTAACTAATTCTTTTGCATCATCATCATTTAAAGGTGGTAAAAATAAATTTGCCTCATCATAATACTTTGCAAAAAACTCAGCATCATCCCCACCTTTGCTTAGAGTTACAACAGGTCCAAATGACTCGTCTAATTTTGCACCTATTAATATCTCATACCCTAAACTTCTATTGTAATCTATATACTCTACAATTAAAAACCCTTCTATTTTAGGTTTATCAGTAGTATTTTCATAATGAGACATTACTTCTTCTTCCATCTTATCTAAAACATATCTCACATATAAGCTGTCGTAATTATTAATCTTCTTTACGCCTCCGAGTTTAGATTTATGGGCAATATCTGATGATACTATTTTTACTACTATATCTTTACAAAGCTTTTCTAAAATCTTATCATTTAGCTCCTCTGATGACTTAATAAAAATGTATTTAGGTGTTTCGATCTCTAACTGATTTAATAATTTATACACTTCATGTTCATACAGAGTATTTCTTCCACACATTAATGCTTCTTCAAAAACCTTATTAATCTTTATAATTTTTTCTGCTCTATTATCCAAATAACCCACCATCCTTCACTTATAATTGTTTACATTTATGTTATTTTATATGAATCAACAACCGTCTTTATTACTTTTCACTGTACTTTGGTATTATATTATTGTATTTTATATAGGCTTATGATAATTTATAACCATGATTACTGAAAAAATAAAATCTTAATCAAGGTTCACCACTCCAGAATCTTGATTTCCACTCTCATCATCTACAATTTTATTTTTTCAGTTATTTTTTTTATTCTTATTTTTTTTCTTATTCCTTTTCTTATTTTTTCAGTAACATTATCCTTATAATTAGCGCTTATTAGCGCTTCTAATTTGTATCCATCAAAACAACCTCCCCAAGAAATTCTATCATATTTTTTAATCGTACTTATATTATTACAATTTACGATATATGCTCTATGAGATTGCTCAAAAACTTCTTTTGGTAGTAATTCCAATATTTTTTTAACAGACATATTATAAATATTGTATGTTCCTGTTTTTGTATGTACGATAACATCTCTATTTTGAGATTCTATAAACAATATCTCATTTGGTTTTAGTTGCACTATGCGATTTTTTGATTCAATATTAATAGGTTCTAAATTTTCTATTTCCATTACTTCTTCACACTCATATATTTTAGGATTTTTTAGAAGCATCCTTATCTCTTTTAATAATTTTTCTTCATTATAGTTTTTATTATAAAAATTATAGCAGTGAACGTCTTGAAATGCTTCTTTACTTATTTGTGCATTTTTTGATATGAAAATTATAAATACAAATCTACATTTAGATAATTCTCTAATATATTGGGCACATTCTAATTCCTCATATCCATTTAATTTTGTATCCATATAAATAATAGATATATTGTTTTGTATTAATATATCCAGTGCTTGTTCACAATTTGATGCTTCATAAAGTTTTATATTATCAATCCTTAATAATAAGTTGACTATTTTTGCTCTATCATTATCATTTTCATCAATTACCAATATCTCTCCCACTACATTTCCTCCTATTTTTTAGGATTTGCCTTAATTGTACATAATTCAATTTTAAAATATATAGATATTAATGTCAATAACTGTCGGTAATATTTTCACATTTATTTCAATATAATGTATTAATTACTAAATATTGCAATTTCTTAACATTACTTTGCCTTATTATTTGATGATGCCTTATTCGTTTATAATTAGGCATCATCAATAAAAAAAATAACTAGTCATATATAGTTGCCATACTAACTAGTTATTTTTTTACGATGCCTTATTTAATTGTAATAGTATCTTGATCACTTATATATAAACTATCTCTATTTCTTGTTCCTTGTATTATAACTCCTTCTGCCTTATATGTTCCTGGTGTTATAACTCTTGCATAGTAATACAATTGTTGTTTTTCTTTATTATTTTTATTTACATAAAAAGTTACTTTCCCAGATTCTATGTTTCTATAATAACCTGGTATATATAGTTTCACCGCTCTATTATATGAACTTTCTATTGGTTTTAATCCTGATGGCGCATAATCTGTTATTTTATAATAGTCTTCTATGGCATCTTCTTTAATATCATAGTTAATAACAACCTTGACTATATCTCCTTGCTTAAATTCTTTTGTCTCTTTATCATTATCATTTGATTCTTCACCATAATATTTTGTAAATACTCTTGATACCTTTAAATTATTATCTTCTTTAATGCTATCTTTCATCTCTTCTTCAAAAACTGTAACTAATGCTACATTTCCATCTACGCTATTTATATTAAAATCATTTAAATTAACTGAAGGTATTTTAAGCGTATATATACTACTATCTTTAATCTCTTTATTAAATTCTTCGCCTCTGTAAGTATAACTAAACTCAGCAGTTTGACTTTCTTTATCTTCAATTTCATTTAAAATATATAAATAGTTTTCTAACTTAACTAAAACTTCTTTAGAATAATTGCTTCTAGCATAATTATGAAGTTTTTCTTTATTTTCCTTGTTAAGCTTTGATGCAAGTATACTTGTTAGAGCAGTATAGTATAAATTATCATCTTCACTACCAATTTCAACTCTAGCGTCGACTTCATAATCTTCTATATATGGCGTTATTTTTTCTTCATATATTAAGTTTGCTTTATTATATTCATTAAGTTCAGCGTAAGCAAGTGCTATATAAATATATTCTTTCAAAGTTAAGTTTTGTATAGATGCTTCTTTTTCTAGTTCTAATAAAACAGGTTCTTGAACTTGTGCTAATCCATATAAAGCAATTGCTTTGCCCGCTCCTGCTTTACTATATAATTCTCCATATAAATATGCTTTTATTTTACTAATATCCATATCGTCTTTTACTATAGATATTAATTTTGCAGAAAGTTCTAAGTCATTATCTGAATATGGTAATAAAGATATTGCCCCTATATTAGTTTGATAATCTGATAATTTAGCATCATCTACTGTTAAATCATCTTGTTCAAATTTCTCTTTTAATAGCTTTTTAGCACTATACGCTATAACCTTTTGATCTACTCTATTTCCAGATGTATAGCTATAAGAGTAAAGCTCATATATATATTTAGAAATACTATCATCTGCAAATATAAGTTTTGTAATTCCTTTACTACCACCTTCTATATTCATATTAGGTAACAACTTTTCATGTTTTGCTTTTTGTATCTGATGATAAGTATTTACTACTTTAATATTTAAATTAACCCCATCTGATAATCCAGATTCACTTATTGATTTAACGACTAAATCATAATCCCCTTCCTCTAGTTCCCATAATGGAGCATTTATTCTTTCAAATGCTTTAGCTGTAACAGTACTTTTGAAGTCACTCTTTTGTAAACATGTAACCTCGTAAGTTATTTTTTCTCCTTCTTTTAGCTTTTCTCCATATGATGTTAACCCTATATATGGTTTATCCCCTACTAAATAAGTTGTATTTATAGATTGATTTATAAAATATGGAAGGCTAACCTTTAGATTAACTTTGTTACTTCCTGCATCTAAATCACTCGAGATTGCTGACATACTTATTCTCCATGATGTAACGTTATCTGGAAGTTTAAATGTAATCTTACCTTCTCCATTTTCATCTAATCTAACTGTTTTAAATAAAGCTGTATCTTTAAAATCACTTCTTACTTTAACTTTATTTTCAACACTTCTATTATTACTAAATGCTGATTTCAACATTTCATTACTTGCTCCGTCTGCCATACTTTTTTCTGAATATCCACCAAATCTAACTATATCACTATTCCCACCATGAGATATATAACTATAATTAATGCCTGATGGTAGTCTTTGATATAACTGTTCTAATGTATTTAAATATTCTTCTTGCAACCTAAATATAGCTTCATCTACTATACTTAAATTCACTATAGATTCTTGCCCCTTATTAAACTCATTAGTTTTAGAATCTAATGATAATGCTTTAATTGTAACTGTACACTCTTCACCTGGCTTATAACTCTCTTTATCTGTTTTAGCCGAAAGTAATATTTCCTTTTGTTTAAAGTCATAAAGAGCATTAAAAGGTAATGTCTCTATATACGTTTTACCATTAAAGTATACCCCTTTTATAATTACATTCGGTATATCACTTTCTTCAAAAGCCCCCTTATATATAGGTGAATTTTGAACATTTATATCTTTTATACCGTTTTGCCCTTGGATAAATAGATAACTACCCTTTGGCATAACTTCTTCATTATTCTTAAATGTTAATTTTACATCTTCATTTAACTTATAGCTTTCTTTACCACCATCTAGTTTATAATCATCATATTCTGGTCTGCGAATTTCTCCTCTATCTATTTTCTCATTTGAAGAAGTTGATCTGCGTATATATGATGAATAATTCATTGCTCTATCTTTACTATCTTTTGTTTTTATTTTAGCTGTATAGTAACACCCCTCTAAATCTACTACCTCAAGTTCCAATTTCCCATAACCTTTTTCATCTGTTACTATTTCAAATGATTTTATTTTCGTCTGTTCAGTATAATATTCATATTTTTTTCTAACAACTTTATTTATAAAGTCATAATACTGACCCACTTCTTTTTTCTTCCACACATTTTCGTAAATCTCACCAGTTAATTTTTTGTTGTTTACTCCTGCACCTATATAATCTTTATCATTTTCTTTATCTTCATCATTTAAAGGTTTTAAATCTATATAATTAACTTGTGTTTCTAATGTTATTTTATTATCTTTTATTTCACCTGTTGTTGAAACATTTATATCATTTATATACACATCAACACTTTCACTACCTGTTATCCTGCCTGATTCAGGCAAAGAAGCATAACTCGATAAATATATGCTTTTTCTACCTTGTAGACCTTCTACATATTTAGGAGTAATGCTGACTGCTGCATTTCCTTTTATATCTGTTTTTAATTTTCCTCTATTATTTGTTATCCCATAAGTATTATAGTCAATATCTAAATTTGAAACTGGAGTCCCTTCAAAAAAAGATGATTTAATATTAAAATTAATTGGTTCATCTAGAAATATAGCTTTTTTGTCTTTAGAAATTTCAATCTTATAAGCCGGCTTAATATAATCTTCAACTGTTATATAAGTACTTAATATGACTTCGTCTTTTAACTTTACTGTAAGATTATAATTACCATTATCTAAATATGGTAGCTTCATTTCACCTTCAAAAAATCCATTTTTAATATTTAATTTAATATTATCTAATGAATTTTCATTACCTGGGAAATATTTACCCACACCCCAATAATTGTTTTCTTTTAGTTCAACTTTAACACTATCAATATTTTCTTCTTTATATCTATTTTGTATATACCCATAAAATTTAACGGTATCTGTTGGTTTATACAAATTTCTATCTGTTTTAATATATTTCCAATAATCATAGTTTTGGTTTTCTTGTCCGTATAATTCATTATTATATCCAGATGTAACAACTATACTTTTACCATCTATATCTTTAATAATATAATATGATATTTGTTCATCACTATCTGGCGTATCAAATCGAGCTATTCCTTCATCATTTGATTCCCACTTTAAATTTGTTCCTGATAAATTAACACTAGCCTTATTTATTGGTTTTTTAGTTTTAATATCATTTAACCATAATAAAGTTTTTTCTTTATCTCTTGTTTGATAAACCCCTATATCTGTTACTTGAACAAAAGTTTGAAATCTTACGTTTTCCCATAACCCCTCAACAACGTAATATCCTGATTTTAGATTTTGTGGTATTTCTATAAATTTTTCACTCTGATTACGATCTGGTAATTTTTGCTCAAAGCTAACTACTTTTTCTAGTTCCTCTACATTAACTAATCTATTATTATAGTTATATCTGGCCCACTGTGGAACCAAGTTTATCTTTTGTATTCCTTCTATAAAATGTTCTACACTTTTATAAGCGTATATATTTACTTTTATATTGTCTTCTAACTTATTATCTTTACTATTTCTTATATAGTAAGAATAAGGAATAAATTGCTTTTCTTCTGCCCCAAACTCGTTCATATTTCTACTAAAATAAAAATTACCTTTTTCTCTTTCTTCTTCACTATCTAATTCTTTTTTCTTTGTTTCGAATGAAAAATTATAATCTTCTTTTAGTTGTTGCTGTGAATCTTTAGCCCGCAACCCTTTTTTTAAAGTTACTTTATATATTGTTTCCTCTTTTAATTCTTTTGGAACAAATACTGCAACTCTATCGTGAACTTCAAATTCACCCTCTACTTTTGGTTCTATCTCAAAATATTTAGCTATTTCCTCTGTACCTTCATGAGTAAAATCAATCTCTATACCTGTATTAATAGGTACATTAGTAGACTCATTTCTAGGCAACGTCCCTAACACATTAAAATCAGACATAGTTTGAAAGTTCCAAACTTCTTCACTATTTCCAAGTTTTAATTTAAACTGATAGATTTTGTTCTTCAACAAAGAATTTTCAGGTTTAATAAAATAAGTTTTACTATCTTTTTGTTCTACTTGTAACTTAATATCCCCACTAATTGATAGATTTTGTTTTACAAACTGTATATCCTTTGCCTCTTCTGACTTTAGTATAAATCTACTATTAATATTTATACCTGTAGAATCCATATCTTCTGCTTCTAAAGAGTATCCTTGATTGTATCCATTAGCCATTACTACATTATTTGAATCAAATTTAACTGCCCCGAGTACAATTCCTCCTATCATTGTTATAACCAATAATATACTTACAAAACTTTTATTCATAACCATCCTCCCATATATAGTAAATTTCCCTTGTTCAATATTACTATATCATATTTTTATATGATTTAGGCACATAAGAAAAATAAACTAGTCAGATTGGGTCGTGATTTTGATTAGTTTATTTTTCTTATGTTTCATATATAGTTAGACGTTATTAAATTCTATAAAGTTCCAATATTTAATTTGTTTTTAACTATTTTTTATATTCTTTTTCTAACTACAAAATTTTCATCTATTAATAACCAGTTTTGTGGAAAATCATATCCTAGTACCCAATAGTAGAACCCTTTTAATACTAATTCCTTTACTAAATCAAATTTTGCTTGAACACTTCTAGCATCTTCAAACCATACCTCATGTTCATTTCCTTCTTCATCTGTATAATTAAAATATGGTGACTGTGCATCTTCATCGTATTGTATTTCTACATTATATTTTCTTGCTAACTCATTGGCTTTAGCTGGACTTATAGCCTTTGCCCATTTTCCACCTTTAACATATGGTAATGTCCAATCATACCCATATAAAGGCATACCCATCATAAGTTTATAGTTAGGCACCTCTGTTAAAGCATATTCCATTACCTTTCTTACTTGATTTATCGGAGCCACAGCCATAGGTGGTCCCCCTGA
>Ga0209013_10001461_pt1 | contig 21837 bp, 17 predicted proteins | sample Cruoilmetagenom2_FD_187291 | JGI IMG/M metagenome (GOLD analysis project Ga0209013, IMG submission 187291) | Oil polluted marine microbial communities from Coal Oil Point, Santa Barbara, California, USA - Sample 2 (SPAdes) (version 2) | ecosystem: Environmental > Aquatic > Marine > Oil seeps ... | reverse complement strand
ATATTTGAGGATGCCCGATAAGCGAGATCAAATCGACTTGCGTATGTTAAAGCTTCATTCTCTGAGTCATTCAAGCGATCAATAGCCGCCCTGACTAAACATCCGCGTTCTAAGAACGCGGATGTTTAGCTGCATTTTGAAATAGGAAGGCCACCCGAAACCAGGTAAGAAAATACCGCGATCATAATCAGCTACCGGATCGCGCTCGAATTCACTATTGATGGCGACGAAATCCTGCTCGTTAACATAGGAAAGCACGACCAGGTTTACTGAAGTCCTTGTTTACCTTTTAATCAGCAAAAATCCCTTGACTTGTTTGCCAGGCCACCCGCCAGGTGGCTGAAGTCGTGCACCCGGTCGGCGATCAGGTGATGTACGTCGCCATCTGTTTCCATGACGCCATCCACCGCGAGTACCGAGGCGCCAAGTATTTCGGCGCGCTGTTTCTCGCACAGGCGCGGCCACACTACGACATTGATAAAGCCGGTTTCGTCCTCCAGGGTCAGGAAAATGGTGCCGCTGGCGGTCATGGGGCGCTGGCGCATCGTGACCAGGCCGCAGGCGCGGACGCGGGCGCCGTGGGGCAGGGCGCGCAGTTCGCTCGCGGTGATGGCCCGCCTGCGGCGTAGAATCGGCCGCAGCAGTGCAATCGGGTGGCGGCCCAGGGTCAGGCCAGTACTGGCGTAGTCGGCGCGGGTGTCGTCAACCTGTGACGGCGGGCGGATGCTGTAACGGGAATTGAGGGGGTCAGAGTAAAAATTGGAATCAGAAGGATTCCAATTTTTACTCTGACCCCGGCTCTGGTTTTGCTGGCCCCCATTACTTAGCAGGTCGTTTACGGGCTTTTCGGCGGCGGCGATTTCCCAGCGCGCACGGTGGCGGTGGCCGGCCAGGCCGCGCAGTGCAGCCGCTTCGGCCAGCACGGCCAGGTCGTGGCGGTCGAATGCGGCACGAGTGGTGAGGTCCTGCACGCCGGTAAACGGCTTCTCGCTACGGGCCTGTTCAAGACGCCGGGCGCTGTCTTCGCGCATGCCCTTGACCATGCGCAGGCCCAGTCTGATAGCCGGCCGTAGCGCCTGGCCCGGTCCCTGATGAGAATCCTGGCCTGGCGCGCGTGAGTCCCGGTACGGTTCCAGCGTGCAGTCCCAGTCGCTGTAGCGTGCGTCGGCGGGCAGAACCTTTACGCTGTGCCTCTGCACGTCCTGCACCAGTTGCGCGGGCTGGTAGAAACCCATCGGCTGGGAGTTGAGCAGGGCGCAGGTGAAAGCCGCCGGGTGATGGCACTTCATCCAGGCCGAGACATAGACCAGCAGTGCGAAGCTGGCGGCGTGGGACTCCGGGAAGCCGTATTCGCCAAAACCCCTGATCTGCTGGAAAATCTGTTCGGCGAAAGCCTCGCTATAACCACGCTCCAGCATGCCGCCGACCAGGCGCTGGTGCATGTGCTCCATGCCACCGCGGCGCGCCCAGGCGGCCATGGAACGCCTCAACACATCGGCCTCGGAGCCGCTGAAGCCGGCTGCGACCATCGCGATCTGCATCACCTGCTCCTGGAAGATTGGCACGCCCAGGGTGCGTTCCAGCACTGCTTTCAGGGCCTCCGAGGGATAATCGACCGGCTCGGTGCCGCGGCGGCGCTGCAGGAAAGGGTGCACCATGTTGCCCTGGATGGGGCCCGGGCGGACGATGGCGACCTCGATTACCAGGTCGTAGAAGCAGGCGGGTTTCAGGCGTGGCAGCATGGCCATCTGTGCGCGTGATTCGATCTGGAACACACCCACGGTATCGGCCCGCTGGATCATTTTGTAGGTTTGCGGGTCCTCGGCCGGGATGTCATTCACGGTCAATTCCGCTCGCCGTGTTTCATTGTCAAGAAGTTGATTGCGACCGCTGGGCTCTGGCATGGTCGCGGGCAAGCCCGCTCTTACAGCCTTCGCCGCATGGCTCTGGCCGGCATTGATCAGATCCAGGCAGCGATGAATCACCGTCAGCATACCCAGCGCCAGGCAGTCGACCTTCAGCATACCCAGGGTTTCCAGGTCCTCCTTGTCCCACTGGATGACCGTGCGGTCGGCCATCGCCGCGTTTTCCACAGGAACCAGGCTGGCCAAGGGGGTTTCTGATATCACGAAGCCGCCAACGTGTTGGGACAGGTGGCGAGGGAAGCCGACGATGGCCTGCACCAGGTGGATCAGTTGCCGCACTTTCAGGTTGTCCAGTTTGAAGCCCTGTTGGCTGATACGCTGTGCGAAACCCTCGGGGTTCTCCCACCAGGCCGTGTTGCGCGCCAGCTGGTCGACCTGGCTTAGTGAGAACCCCAGCGCCTTGCCCACATCGCGGATTGCGCTGCGGGGTTTATAGGTAATCACGGTGGCGGTCAGCGCGGCCCGGTCACGGCCGTATTTGCGGTAGATATACTGGATCACCTCCTCGCGCCGCTCGTGTTCGAAATCGACATCGATGTCCGGCGGCTCGTCACGTTCGCGCGAGATGAAGCGTTCGAACAGCATGTTCATGCGCGCCGGGTCCACCTCGGTTATCCCCAGGCAGTAGCACACCGCTGAGTTAGCTGCCGAACCGCGGCCCTGGCACAGGATGCCCTGGTTTTTCGCGAATTTGACGATGTCGTAAACGGTCAGGAAATAGGACTCGTAGCGCAATTCTTCGATCAGGCTGAGTTCTTTTTCAATCTGATCACGCAAATCCTGGTCAATCCCCCCTGGCCAGCACTCCGTGATACCGGCTGCGGTCAGTTCGCGCAGGTGGGCGATGGCGGTCATGCCGTCCGGCACCACTTCGCGTGGATAATGGTAGTGCAATTGTTCTAACCGGAACTGACAACGTTCTGCGATCACCACGGTTTCTTTTAGGCACTCTGCCGGGAACAGCTGAGCCAGGCGTTCACGCGTCCGCAGGTGGCGTTCCCCGGAGGGCAGGGCGCGGTAACCCAGGCCAGCAACGGTGCAGCCGTGACGAACCGCGGCCAGCACGTCGTGCAGCATGCGGCGGGAGCGGATATGCATTCGTATATCGCCGCAGGCCGCCACCGGCAGGCCTGCCGTTTGTGCGGTAGCGAACCGTCGGGCCAGGTGTTTCGCATCATCCGACCCCAGGTGCAGGCTGACGCCCATCCAGCAGCGTTGCGGGAAATAGGTCGTCAGCCAGTGTGCGGTCAGTGCATCCTCTCCCCCTCCATCCATATTTTTGGCCATACCTCCGTTCATATCTCCGGGTAGCCACAGCGTCAGGCAATGGTCGAGGCCGTGTTCGAAACTGGAATCAGGCAGGAAATACTCGCCCTTGGGTGCATTACGGCGGCCCCGGGTGATCAGCGTGCAGAGCTGGGTATAGCCAGCATGGTCTTCCGGCAGGAGCACCAGCCACGAGTTATTTTCCAGCCGAAAACTGCTGCCGGGGATCAACTGGACAGGCTGCCCCCGCTCGGCGCAGCGCTGTGCCTCCTCCAGTGCCCGTACCACGCCGGCCAGCGAGCACTCGTCGGTAATGGCAATGGCGCTGTAGCCGAGTTCAGCGGCGCGTGCGACCAGTTCCTGGGGGTGGGAGGCGCCGCCCAGGAAAGTGAAGTTGCTGGTGCAGGCCAGTTCGGCGTAGGGTGGTATTTGGTGCATACTATATAAATATACAGTATTTTGTTGCGATGCGTCTATTGTAAGAGGTCCCTTGGGGCCGACCGCTTTGTTAATAGAAATCAGCCGCAAGCGATTTTTACAGAAGGCGGTCGGCCCCAAGGGACCTCTTACAGAAGGCAAGTCGGCCCCAATGGACCTCTTACAGAAGGCAAGTCGGCCCCAAGGGACCTCTTACAGGGGGCAGGTCGGCCCCAAGGGACCTCTTACAGGGGGCAGGTCGGCCCCAAGGGACCTCTTACAGGGGGCAGGTCGGCCCCAAGGGACCTCTTACAGAAGGCAGGTCGGCCCCGAGGGACCGCTTACAGGTAAACGGCCTCGAAGCGGGCCAGCAGGAGATCGTCTGCGTACAGTTCCATGAATTGCCCGCTGATTGTGGCCCGTGTCGTTTCACTCAATGTTTTTAAAAAGCCCTGTTCTGTCTCCATGCCTTCAGCACAGGCCATCATGGTCGCACCCATCGCGGAGAAGGAAAGTGAGTCACCATCGCTTTTGTAGCCGCCAAAAAAATTATTGCAGCCAGAAAATCCGTGGGCGCGCGAATCAGACGACGCCAGAATCAAGTGGGCCTCGCGCATGCTTTCCGGTGTAACGACGGGGTCGCCCTGGAGTTCCAGAAGTTTCCAGTACGTATCGAGCAAGCTGGCGTGGTTCGTGGAATCGGCCGACGTCGTTTCGTTCACCACCGGTTCCTGTTGTTTTGCACAAGCTGACAGGCTCAGGGCAAACAGTATTAAAACCGTAGTGATCAATAGATTACGTTGCATTGTTTTGCTCCCCTTTGCGCGCTACCGAACCGGTCAAAACCAGCTTCATGCCATCTTCGAAGGATATATCTACCGGCGTGAGGCAGGAGCGCGGGAGGAAAAGGGTATAACCGCCAATCTGGTAACTCATGGGAAGATATACCGCGATGGGGTCATCAATCGTAAGCTTCAATGGCAGCCGGCTGAATTCCTCACGGGTTACAAAACCCAGCATTTCAAACTCCTGGCCGGGGATTTTCACCAGCACGACTTTGCTCATCGCTTTACTGCTGTCAGGGCTGAAATAACCTATGAAATCCTTGATGGCTGAATAAATGGTTTTAATCAGTGGCAGGCGATGGAGGATCCTGTCGCCCAGGTCGAATAGCCGCTGGAAGAGGATGACATGGGTCAGCAGGCCGATCAGGATGGTTATCGCAAGTGCCGATACCAGGCCCATTCCGGGGATATACCAGCCTTCGGGCAGGAAGCGGATGATAAGGCCGCCCAGTAATCGTTCCGCACCCCGGGCCATCCACCAGAATATCGCCAGTGTCAGAACGGCCGGAATCACGACGGCCAGGCCTTTCAGAAACAATTTACCAATGGTATTCATGATGGTGATTCACAACGGGTTTATTCGGTGACTGCCAGGGGCTGCCTGTATTTTATGGCTTGTTGAGCCTCAGATTCCAACTTTCGACAGGGCGTCGATAATTTCCCGCAGAAACCGTTCAGCAACGGGGTGATCCACTGCAAACCGGGTTTCTACTGCCTTGGCATGGTCCACGACGTTGTCGAACTCGTCACTGCCAGAGTCAGACTCCACCAGTCGATTAATTTCCGTGTCCAACTCCCGGACCAGCTCGAGCGTCTCCGTATCGACTTCTTCCGTGTTTTCCAGCTCTTTGTGGAGCCGGGCCAGTAAATCTCTTAGCTGCTGATCATCCATTGACTGTTCACCTGCGTGGGGTCGTTTTCAAGTTCTACTGTACCACCTGTGGAAAAAAGCAGGCAGGTCTTGTGCGGGATAATGACGATGTTTTTTGTGTCATACGCTCAGCACTAATTTCAACCCGTCATTGACGCGGTCCATTGTGCGTCCAGGCAATGCGCCAATACGCTCTGTAAGCAACTTCCGGTCTATGGTTAGAATCTGAGAAATATTGACAACCGAAGCCTTGGAAAGCCCTGAATCGGATTTGCTGATACGGACATTGCCCGGTGCTTGAGCAAGCGCCAGGTTCGAAGTGATTACAGTTACCAAAACGGTTGAGATTCGGCTTTCATTAAACGAGTTGGCCTGCACGATGAGAACCGGGCGGCGATAACCGGGCCCGGAGCCTTCTGGCGAAGTCAGCGATGCCCACCAAATTTCACCACGCTTCATGGCTTATTGAATCGAGTTGTGCCTGAGCCAGACCGTTTTCAACGGCAGATACTTCACGCCCATAAATTTCATTGAGTTTGGAGGTGACTGCTTCTGAGCCACGCGATTCCAGATAGGCCGCCAGGGCCTCTGCAAATATTTGACTACGTGGGACGTTTCGCTGCTCTGCTAAGCGCTCGGCGGCCTCAAAAATGCAATCTGGTACGGAAACAGCTACTTTCATACTGACAGGGTATCACTGTGGTAATACCGGTTCAACTATACATATAAAGTTTGATTTAAGCGGCCGCCGCAGCTCAGATGTTTCAGGCAAAAATTCCGTGCAGATACCAGCCGCGGCGGGGTTTGTATTCGTGGAAGGCCCACAGCGTGCTGCCGTGGGTGTCACGGACGATGAAGTAATCGCGGCGGCAATCGCGGCCGTCCCACCAGCCGCTCTCGATGCGTTCGGGGCCAGCGAGGATTTCGTAGTTTTCGATGGCGCAGCGTTTGGGTTTTGGCAGCAGCCAGCTGGGGCGGTGTGCGAGTGCGGTGCAGCTTGCTTGCTCATCCAGTGTGCGGGGGCGCCAGCTGTATTCCGGGCGGTGATCCTCTACGCCGGTAATGCCGGTGACCGAATCGCGGCCGAGGCGGGCTTGCAGGCGTTCGGCCAGTTGTTCGATGCCTTGCTGCTGTTCCATCGTTGTATCCATGAACAGGCTGTGCTGGCCCGCACTGAATTTCAGAAGTTGCGGGGCTTCCAGGCGGATTTCACGCACAGCCTGGGGCAGGCGCAGACGTTCCAGGCGTTCACGTAACACCGTCACCAGGCGGGCAGGGTCCTGGGTGGGGGACTGCAGGCCCAGCTCCAGCAGGGTATCTTCATGGTCCTCATGGCCGAGCACAATTTGTAACGACTGTGCCGCGGTATCGCCGCCGCGCAGTACGCCGTATAGTTCCTCCAGTAAGCGCTTCAGCGGGAATAACAGGGCCTGGCTGGCGGTGATTTCAGCCGGCAGGTCCATCCGGGAAACAAAAGTTTCCGGCGGCTGGTACAGGGGCCGGGGATCAGCCTGGATACCCAGCAAACGATCGAGGTAATCGGGAAGGATGGGGCCGAAACGCCGGGTCAGCGCCTTGCGTGGCAGCCTGAGCAGGTCACGCACCTGGCGAAAGCCCATACGCTGCATGGCAAGCTGTTGCGCGGCATCCAGATGCAGGCGCTCAAGAGGCAGCGGACCGACTTGCTGGCGTATGTGCCCCGCACTACAGATATGCAGGCCTTCACCGGCTGCCAGCCAGGCCGCTTCCGGGCTGGGAGCGGAACCCGTCATGGCATGGTAACCGAGTTGCCCGAGCTCTCGTTGCAGACGATTGCCCAGGGTCTCCGGCCTGCCAAACAGGCGTTCACTGGCGCCGGCCTCCAGGAATAAGCCGCTGCGGTCGGCCGGGATGCTTACCTTGTTGCTGTACTGGTAGCACCAGGCCGCCAGGTGCTGCAGGGCCCGCTGTTCTGCGCCTGTATCACGTTCCACTACCTGGAGTGTATCCATCAGACCCAGGGCGGCCGTGGCCGGCATACCGGCTTTCACGCCACCGGCCAGGGCCGCTGGATTACAGTCGATGATCAGCTCGCGCCGCTTGATAGACTCACTGACCGCGATGGGCGATCCGTTCCTCGCCTGCCCGCGGGTGAACAGGTCCAGAGCCAGGTGTGGGAAGCGTATGCCGAGCCAGCATGGGTCAGGAGTGGTTTTCTGCAGAGGGAGCATGGCTCTGAGCCCGCATATTGCATGAGTTCCGCTGGGTTTTACTTGATTTCTTGAATGTTTTAATGGCATGCAAGCGCAATTCAGGTTTGGTAAGAAATACAAAATGTACCGCTGCCGGTTTGTCGCCTGATTTCACGGCACATCCCGGCTGATCCCGCTTGAACCGTAGCTATGGCTATGGTTCTGCACGCGATCAACCAGGCTGCACTCGTGAAATCAACCGACAATTCCGGCAACTCATGCAATATGCGGGCTAGTTTGACACTGCCGCTTCGCATATCCTGAGAAAGAACTTAGTTGATGGCCGTCGAGGCCGGTAGCTGTATGGCGCCGGCAGCCGGCTGAGGGATCGCGCCGGGTGTCTGCGGAACAGGCGCCTGTTGGGTATGGGGCCGGGAATAAGGCCGTGGAATCCATGCCGGTTCAAGCGGCCGGCTTCCACGGCACTTGAGCACACTCACGCGGGTGCCGCGCTGAGCGTCAGCCTCCAGTTGCAGTCTCAGGGCAGCCGGTGAAGCTGCATCGAGCGCATTTTCAGGCCGGAACAGGAAAGCCACCTTGCCGCTGTTTTTGGCCGCCAGCTGCAGGCGCCGCAGGCGGGTAAAACTGATCCGTTCGGGCCAGGCCAGCACCGCACCACTCCGGCCGCCACTGAGCGCCTGTTCACAGGCCCACAGCGATTCTTTTTCCTTGTGTGTGCGTACCAGCAGAAGTTGCTCGAGCAACAGGCCATGGCCGTGCAATGAGGCGGGGTAGGGGATCCATGGCGGGTCTATCATGATGATCCATTGGCCCTGTTCACTCATGCGGGTAAGGGTGGGCAGCAGCAGGCTGAACTCGCCCAGCCCGGGTTGTGCGGAGATCAGCTCGGTCACCGCACCCAGCGGCCAGCCGCTACCGGGCAATCGTGCATCCAGCCTGGCATGACCGGTGGGCAAAGTACGCTGAGCGTGGTTAGGGCGACGCCCTTTCCACAATTGCGGTGTGGTGCTGAGCAGCTTGCTGATGGTGCTGTTTTGCGGCTGCTTAGCTCTGCGCAGATCGCCCGCAGGTGAGCTCTTACAGGGAAATCCCCGGGTCATTTCAATTCCGGGCGGATCACGCCGACTCCGAGCCCTTCGATGGCGAGTTCCTGCCGGTGCAGATTGACCTCAATGGGCTCAAAATCGACGTTTTCCGGGATCAGTTGCACCAGGTGTCCACGGCGCTGGAAGCGTTTGACGGTGACTTCATCATCCAGCCGGGCCACCACGATCTGCCCGTTGCGGGCTTCCGGAGTGCGGTGCACCGCCAGCAGGTCGCCATCCAGGATGCCTGCATCTTGCATGCTCATGCCCTCGACCCGCAGCAGGTAATCGGGTTTATATGGGAACAGGGCAGGGTCCACGCGGTATTCGCCCTCAATGTTTTCCTGCGCCAGGATCGGGCTGCCAGCGGCTACCCGGCCGATTAGCGGGAGCGGGCTGTTGGCGGAGGCTGGCAGCTCACCCGCCGCCAGCGGCAATATAGTAATGCCGCGCGATACGCCGCGCCCTATGTTGATGACGGCTTTCTTCTCCAGCGCCCGCAAGTGTGCCTCCGCTGCATTGGGGGAGCGGAAGCCGAAATGTGCGGAAAGCTCTGATCTGGTAGGAGGAAATTTATTGTTTTCAATGAATTCAGAGATAAACTTAAGAACTTCCTTCTGCCTGACGGTCAACCTTTTTTCTGTCATTTTGATGTCCATTTTTAGATTACTATAAATATATACAGTATTGCGAATTTTATCAACTGTAAGAGCGTCCTTGGGCGCGAAATGTGTGTGAAAATTGGGCGTATTTGTTATTGAAGCGGTCGGCCGCAAGCGACCTCTTACAGTAGCGGTCGGCCGCAAGCGACCTCTTACAGTAGCGGTCGGCCGCAAGTGGGCTCTTACAGTAGCGGTCGGCCGCAAGTGGGCTCTTACAGTAGCGGTCGGCCGCAAGCGGGCTCTTGCAGCAGCGGTCGGCCGCAAACGGGCTCTTGAACTACCAGCCGCCGCCTCCGCCGCCACCTCCGCCACCGCCGGAGAAACCGCCGCCACCGGAGCCGGATGATGAGCCGGGTGGTGATGAGGCTGACGATATGGCGGAGGAAAAAGAACTGCCGAAGCTATCGCCGAGATGGTTTAGTGCATCCACACCCTGGAAGTTGCCGCTATACCACCTGGGGTGGTATCCGGCCTGCCGGCGGACTTCTTCGGGCATTTCGCGGGCGAAGCGATTACACCAATTGTTTTCAACGCCCAGCGCATAAGCAAAAGGCAGGAACGTTTCAAAAACCTCGGGCGTTAATAGCGGGGAGTGCATACGATCCAGGCGACCCTGCTCGGCGGTATCCAGGTACATTTTGAAGCCGTCAATTTCGTCCATGACCAGGCGGCCTGCCGGGGTGGGAGCGCGCATCAGGAAATTAAACGCCCCATGCAGAGCCATGGTCAGTACGAGGTATGTGACCCAGACGGCCGTTCCGCCTGTGAAGAAGACCGCGATAACAGCCGCAGCGACGGACATCAGCACCGGCGGCGCCATGTATACGCTGTTGAGATGAAACAGGCGCCCGAGGTATTCCTTTTTCAACTCTTTTTTCAGCATCCGTTTCGCTGACTGGAAATCCTTGTAATTTTCATTATCCATTTGAATGCTGGATCCGGGCAGGGGCAGCAGTTCATCCAGCGTGGCCCGCTCGCCTTTAGTCAGTGCCGTGGCAGGCGTTCCAGTCTCGCGTCGCAGGGTGAATTCTTCATCCTCCTCCTCGATCACCAGTTGCCCCTTCACTGCCAGGCTGATGATGGCGGCGGTAAATGCATTACGGTTAAAAGACATGTCCTTCACATACCTGCAGGCTGCAGGTGACAGCCCCTCTGGTGGTTTGAAGCGGGGAATGATGACGCCCTTTTCCGGGTCACGCCCGACCTTGTTCCAGGACCAGTAATACCATGCCAGCGGTAAAATCAGGCCGAAAAACAAGATGATTGCAGCACCGTTGTCACGGGCAAACCAGGCTATTATTTGCACGAATCCAGGCTCAGCTACCCGGCCTTTGGGCCATGCGGCGATAACGGACATGCCCTCCCACGGCTCAAGAGGAGCAGTGCTCTCGAACCTGGCCTTGCCGCTGTTAAGCACTTCAGCAACCGCCCTGCTTTCCTTTGATCCGTAGCGGCCCGTGTAAACACTGAGCCCCAGTTCGCCCGGCGTAAAGGTGAAGGGAAATGAAACAGTGGCGGTAACGTGATCGATGGGAAACATCCATCCGTTGCCTGTGACGTTCCACCACAATTCGTCGTGTTCTTTGAAAAAACCAATTTGCCGGTTGGTGAGAAAGACGAGTTCGTATTCGTATTCACCGGGGTCAAGAAAATGACTGGCGCTACCGAAATAGACCCGGACGCCGTTCGATCGTTTTTCCGTGTGCCAGGGCTCAGCATGGCCGTTGCGCCGGACAGAGATCACGTTGAAATCTACCCGGAACCTGTTGCCGAGCCGATCTTTGTAGCGGGTCGGGAAATCACGGTAAATACCGCGCCGGATGTTATTGCCTTCCGCCCGGACACGAATGGTTTCGGTAACGGTCAAGGCTCCGTTTTCATGGATCCGGATATCTGACTGGTAATCCAGGATGCGCTCATCTGCAATGGCGAGCAGGGGCAGCAGGCCGCATAAAATGATGATCCAGGAACGCATCAGGTGCTGTTGAGGTCGATTTCGGGCGCCTGTCGCTGGCTGGCCAGTTCTATTTCGAAGAAAACCGCCTGGTGAAAGCCAAACAAGCGGGCGATGAGCATCGAGGGAAATCCCTCCACGAGATTATTATTATCCCGGACGCTGCCGTTGTAATACCTTCTTGCATACTGCAGTTGTTCCTCAATTTCGACCAGGCTTGAATGAAGCTGCCTGAAACCCTCACTTGCCTTGAGGTCCGGGTAATCTTCAGCCACTGCGAACAGGCGGCCGATTGATCGGGAGAGCCCGGATTCCTGGCTGGCGCGCTCACCCGTTTCCATCCCGGGTGTCGCGCGTAAACGGGTAACACGCTCCAGGACCCCGGATTCGTGTTTCATGTAGCCTTTTACCGTGGCGACGAGGTTGGGGACCAACTCATACCGGCGCTGCAACTGAACGTCGATCCCCGCCCAGGCTTCGTTGACCTGGTTGCGTTTACGGACCAGGCGATTGTACGTCCACACACCCCAGACCAGCGGAATGAGCAGGACAATGAAAAAGATCGTTTGCATTCAGAACGGTAAATCGAGTGCGCCGGTTATGAACCGGTTCAGTGGCATGGCGCGCCGGAAAGCCTCGGTCACTTCATCGAGGAATCCCGGTCTCAATGCTGCCGCAGCATCCGCCACGGTCATGACGTAGAAACTTTTCCGTTTCAGGTCTTCGATGTGTATGTGCTCGGCATCGAACCCCCGGGGAGGCCGCTTCAGTGAATCGCCTTTAATGCCCCCGACCTCGCGTACCTTCTTTGCATTGGCGATTCGCGCCCATGCACGGGCATTGTCGGCGATGTAGTCCCGGATCCGGCTCAATTGTGGAGCGGGTGGCGTCCATACTCCACCGCCGAAGAAAAGGCCATCCGCAGCCAGGTGGACATAGAAGCCGGGGGCGTGCGCGCCTTTTCCTGCTTCGTGGCGGAACTGCACACCCGCATGTGTTTTATAGGGCGTTTTGTCTTTTGAAAACCGCGTGTCGCGATAAATCCGGAACATGGAACCGCCATGGGGCCGGGGATCAGCCCTGTAGTGCCTGGAGATTTTTCTCAGGCGGGGCGCAATGCAGACAATGAATTCACTGATCGGACTGACTACCGATTCATAGTAGCGATTTTTATTGTCGTTGAACCAGGGCCGGTTGTTGTTGTTTCGAAGGTCTTCGAAAAAACCGAAAAAATCCTTGGGAAAACCGTTGAATTCAGACATTAATGCTTGTGCCGCGGAGAAGTTACAGCAGGATCGGGCAGCGTCTGGCGGATACGGGCAGTTCCGCCATATGAGTGACGTGGGAAGCCGCCGTAGTAGGGATAGCGATGATAGGGATAGCCATAGCCAAAACCATAGCCCCAGTAATAGGGGTAATAGAAGGGGTCATAATTGTTATACACCAGCACTTCCTGGCGTATTTCCCACAACACCAGTTCATCGATATCCAGTACCGGGTAGCGATAGCTGAATTCGTCTATTTGCCGCGCTTCGATGTTGCGGATGGTCCCGGTTATTGTGACCTCCCGGCCCTTGGCAAAAACTTCGGGATCATAAAAACCGGGCTTGCAGGCAATGAACCGGCCAGATGTACGGTCTTCAACCCTGGGCCGCATGTATTTATCCATCTCGCGTGAGAGTATTTCAAAACAGGTGTGGTTTTCCTTGTTTTTTGCGTCGATTATCACACCGCCCCAGAGAACGCTGGAACCGTATACCGAAGGCTCGACCCTGGCCGGCGAAATTTCAAAATAGGTGCCCTGCAATTGTTCCGGAATGGTGGTGCATGCGAAGAAAAGCAGCGTCACTGCCGCCAATTGAGCGATTCGTTTGTAAATGCTTCCAGTCATGAGGTTGTACTTATAAAGGAACGGTAAATTGGACAATGGATTTCAGTAAACATTCTACATCAACCGGTATTTTTCATTGGATGAAATTCCTTGATTGCGTCTCGGAGTTCCTGCAGCGGTGGGGGGGTGGCGGAATACCGGCTACGGCTGTACAAATCTGCTACGTGGTGAATAGATTGTGAATCCCGTGGCAATTGATGTGCAGCGGAGTACGCAAGCTCAATTGGTCCACTGGAGGGTAAGGCTTCGAAACCCGCTGCTTTAAGCCGTTTCAGAAACTTCAGCCAGACAGCGCGCAAGGGATCCTTTCTGTCCGGTCCCTTGACGCGGAGGATAAATGGCAGCAAGAACAACGAGAACAGGCCGATCACTGCAAACAGGATGGTCACCAGCATCGAAGGGCTCAGTCGTTCCAGCCCGAACGATGAAAACATCCGGGCCTGACTGTCTGCGCTGAATTTAATAACCCAGTCATTCCAGCGTTGCTGTACGATATCGGCGCCGTTTCTGAAGCTGCGTAACCAGGTATAGTCGAGTAAATGCCTGGGGGCGGAAAGTGCGCCCAGGGAACCGCTTGCAATCCGTGAGGGTGAAACGGCTGCGGTCGGGTCTACACGGCTCCAGCCGAGATCCGGAAACCAGACTTCAGACCAGGCGTGGGCATCCGACTGCCGTACCAGCAGGTAGTCGCCGACCTCGTTGTACCAGCCGCCCTGATAGCCGGTGACGATACGGCTTGGAATACCCGCCATTCGCATCATCACGGTGAAAGCGGATGCATAATGCTCACAGTAGCCCATGCGTGTATCGAACAGGAATTCATCTACTGAATGCCGGCCAAGAAGAGGCGATTCCAGCGAGTAATGAAACTCCTCCTGGTTGAAGTGGGTCAGCGCGCGGCGCACCATCGCCTGATCGTCCATACCTTCGCGCTTCCAGCCTTCAATCAGCTCCCTGGCCCTGGGGTTGGAACCATCCGGTAAATCCAATGCGGAACTTTTCAGCTTAGCGGCCAACTCTGGTGAATCCACGAAAGTGGAATCCGAACCAATGGAGTACTGCAGCAACTGCGTAACCGGTTGGCGCCTGAGTATCTGAAAATCAATCGTGATGCGTGAGTCACGCGGCGTTGTCGCAGGGTAATCGAGCGAAAACAGCCAGTGCCGCTCATTGGGTTCGAGTTGGACGGTGTATTTCCATTGCGCCTGGCTTTCATCCGGCTGTGAATCCGCGCCCAGGGTCTTTCTGAACATGCTGCCCCGCCAGGTCTTGCCGTTAAAATCCCAGAATACCGGGCCTCGCCAGTACAGTTCCGAAGGGCGGGGAATGTCGCCTTCGAACGTTATCCTGAATGCCGGGCTGTCATCCATGAAAAGGTTTTGAATACTGCCGGGCGACATTGAGTCGGAAAGGCCGGTCTTCGAATCCAGCGTGGATTCGGGTATGCCCCACAAGGGTGTTGCCCAGCGGGGAAAAAACAGGAATAAGGAAAGGCCGACTGGTATCGCAAGCATTAACAGGCGAAAACTGAAACCCAGTTCCGAGAATAAGGAAGCACTGACGGGAGGTGTCTCATCGAAGGCAGAAAAGGCTTCGTTGCGGTGAAGTTGAGTCAGTGTCACCAGGGCAATAATAACGGTGAGTGCACCGTAAAAAGGCATGAATATTCCCTGGTTGAACATAAACTGGGTGGCGCAGAGAAACAGGCTGAAGCTAAGGATCAGGCGTGCGTCACGAATGCGATAGGACTCGATCAGTTTTAGTGCGAGCATGACCGTCAAGAGACTGACGGCGGCCCTGCGGCCCGCAATGCTCCCGTGGGAAAAGTACATGGTCAGCAAGGCAACAGCCGTCGCCCCGTGACGAACCAGGACAGGCAACGGTTTCCAGCCGCGAATCTCCGCTCCGATCCGCCACATCAGTGGCAGCAAGGTCATGATGACTACCGGGACCGGCATCCTGACCAGTTGTGGAGCCATGGCAAAAGACAGGGTGGCGATCACCCACAGCGTGGCTTTTTGGCTGGATTGCATGTTCCCGGGGGCGGTCATTTTTCGAACAGGGCCAGGATTTCGAGGCAGGCGTTGCGGTGATCTTCACCCAGGTCTGCCGGCAAAGCGGCCGCAGGCATTTCCAGGCTGTAGGGAATCTGTTGGCGTTCCGCCCGCAGAATCCAGGCAGTCAGAATTGAAAGTTTTTCCTCGGTTCCACGCCCTCCCATCAAATACCAGTTGAGCTCGCAGGCATCCTCACAAGGCGCCTCCATGGTCCTGGAATACAGTGTCTGGTGGCGCGCACTGGTCCGCCAGGCAATTCGACCCAGGGGGTCACCCGGTTGGTATTCACGCAATCCATGCAGATGTTCACCTTCACCTTTCCGGGTGGCGCCAAAGTCACCCCGACCGGTTTTTGGTAACGGCGGTGGATTGGGAACGGGGGCCGGGTAAACAAGGCAACGCGCATTGGGAATGATCACCGACCAGGCCCGGAATAATCCCAGCGGATACCTGTTTTCAATCCGGAACGGTTCCATTTCGATCCAGCCGCGACGGCCGGTCATCAACTCCAATTCCAACCCGCCTGTCGCCTGTTGTTTGATATCCGTGCAGTCACTGGATTCGCTGGAGACAAGCTGAATGGCAAACCGGAGGCGTTCCTCCGGATTTTTCAGTAAGACCGTGAAACGCGCAGCCTGGCCCGCAAACACAGGGGGCGCGCGAAATCCCAGAAGCGTTATGCCAGACAGATTGCGGTAAGCCAGCACGCTGGTCATCTGGGCGATGGCGGCCATGACAAAAGCCAGTATCAGCACCATGTTGTTATTGAAATTAAGGCCGCCGATTGCGGTCAGGGCAAGCAGGACGCCAAACCAGAATCCGAACATCGTCGGCATCACGTAGATATGGCGGTACTCCAGGGTGAAAGGCAGCTCAGGAGATCCGCGTTTTCGCCTGACACGCTCGAGAATCCACAGATTGAACCGTTGGTTAATACCGTTTTCTTGTGATATCAGTGCAGCGGTGTTCATCAGAGTGACGGTTTCAGGGGATAGGCACCTGGTCCAGTAATTCTGCAATCTGCTCATCCGCTGATTGCGCGAAGCCGGAAGACGGGCTGAGCCGATGTCTCGCCAGGCCCGGGAAAATGATTTTTATGTCCTCGGGGATGACGTAGTCCCGGTCTTCCAGAAAAGCGTGTGCTCGGCTTGCCCGGAGCAGGTACAGGCCCGCCCGGGGGGACAATCCGGTTTCGAACCAGCGGTCATCCCGTGTCTCTTTCAGCAGGGCCTGCACGTAGTCCAGGAGGTCGTCGCTGACGTGTACTTTTTCGCAATCATTCTGCAGCGCTTTGAGATCTTCCGAAGAGAGCAGGGACGTCGTCCTGTCCAGCATACGGCTGCGCTCCTCGGTGGTCAGTAGTTCGCGCTCGGCGGCCGGATCGGGATAACCCAGTGAAATGCTGAGCAGAAACCGGTCCAATTGGGATTCGGGCAAGGGAAAAGTACCCACCAGATCCAGCGGGTTCTGGGTTGCCACAACAAAAAACGGCTCGGGAAGCGGGTGGGTCGTATTCTCGATGGTGACCTGGTTTTCGGCCATGCCTTCCAGCAATGCACTCTGGGTTTTGGGCGTAGCCCGGTTGATTTCGTCCACCAGGATGACCTGGGCAAAAATCGGTCCGGGATGAAATTCGAATTCCTCTTTGTCGCGCTTGTAAATGGAAACGCCAAGAATATCAGCCGGCAGCAGGTCACTGGTGAACTGAATACGCTGGTAGTCGATACCGATTACCCTGGCCATTGCATTAGCCAGGGTCGTTTTACCGACGCCGGGCACATCTTCAATCAGCAAATGTCCACGTGACAGGAGACAGCAGAATGACAGCCGTATCTGCAAATCTTTTCCCAGCAAGATCGAGTTGACTGTTTCCTGTGCTTCGAGCAGGCGCGCGTGGCGGCCTTCAGTTAGCAGTGGTTCGCGTTTTTGATCCATCAGTTCGCTCAATTTGAATTCCCTTTCCAGCGGCCATTGCTACCCTGCTTGATCGTTTTAAGATACTGAATTCAATCCTAATTAGGTAGCCACTCAGCTTCGCATCTCCAGTCTGCGCAAAGTATACCATCGACTGACTCTTTTGTTTGCGTATGATATGGAGCCCGATAACGGTCTTCTATCCGTAATATTGACGTAACAGGCACTGACATGAACAAAGGATCCACAGCGTTGATTCTGCCAGGCGGTGGCGCCAGGGGTGCTTACCAGGTTGGTGTTCTGAAGGCGGTCCGGGAAATTGCTGCTGGTGCGAGCAATCCCTTTCCCATCATATGCGGAACTTCGGCAGGTGCAATCAATGCCACGGTACTGGCCAGTCACGCTCATGAATTCGGAATTGCTGTCGACAGGCTGGAACACTTCTGGTCCACGATGCGATGCTCACGCGTTTATCGGACAGACCTTTGGAGCGTACTAAAATCCGCCGTCCAATGGGCCTTGTCTTTGTCGCTTGGGGGAAACCTGGTCTGCTCCCCCAAATCTCTGCTGGATAATGCGCCTCTGAGAGGTTTCCTGGAGGAAACACTCCAGCTCGAAGGCCTGGATACTGCGATTAACAATGGAAGCCTCCGTGGACTTACGGTAACCGCTTCCGGGTACAGTTGTGCTTCCGCCATCAGTTTTTACCAGGGACAAGCCGGCATCGAACCGTGGTCCCGTGCACGCCGTCACGGACGGCCGGCAAAAATTAACGTCGATCACTTGCTGGCTTCAGCGGCACTTCCGTTCCTGTTCCCGGCGGTGCAGATCGGGAACGAATATTTTGGCGACGGAGGCATCCGCATGCTGGCTCCGCTCAGTCCGGCGATTCACCTGGGTGCGGACCGTCTCCTGGTTATCACGACGCGCGATGAGAAGCCGGACCCGTCCCCCGAAAATCCAGTGCCTTACCCAACACCGGGAGAGATAGGCGGTTACCTGCTTGACACCATTTTCATGGACACGCTGAATTCCGACCTGAACCGGATGAACCGGATCAATCGCACGCTCGCCTTGTTGCCGGAAGGTTCTTTGGAAACCAGCGGTCTGAAGCCAATGGATTCACTAGTTATCCGGCCCAGCCGTGATTTACGTGATGTGACGCAGGAACATGCATCAGAAATCCCCTGGGCTGTCCGGATGCTGTTGCGAGCCATGGGCGGTTGGGGCAAGGACTGGCGTATGGCCAGTTACTTGCTGTTTGAGTCATCTTATTGCAAGGAACTGATCAGCCTTGGGTATCTCGATGGGCTGAACGCCAGGCAGGACCTGCTGGATTTCCTGTAAGAGCGTCCTTGGGCGCGAACTGCGTTTGTTTATTAGACATAGTTTGCTATTGAAGCGGTCGGCGCAAGCGACCTCTTACAGTAGCGGTCGGCCGCAAGCGACCTCTTACAGGAACGGTCGGAAGCGAGCTGGCTCTCACATTTAATCTACGGGGTGGATTGCGGATTCTTCGTGGCCTTCTATTATTGAGCGCGGAAAATCATCCACTTCAATAACCGCCCGGCTTGCTTCCTGCGCCAGTCGCACCATGGTGGCCTGTTCCTCGGTGATCACGCCGCTCTCAACGGCTTTTTGGACCAATTCCCTGTAATTGGCATAAGTGACGGGTTCTTTCAGCGCATTGCCAACCGCGTTTTCAGCATTGGCTGAATTAATGACCAGGTGAAATGCGGTATGCACCTTGCCGGTGGCATCGTGTTCGTCCGAGATGTAGACGCCTGCAGTGAGGCGGTCCCTGCTTTCGCTCTCCGTCAGCAGAAGGCCGGCGACGGCTTTCCCCAAACGGTCTGATGGTGGGGCATACGGGTAACCCAGCGGAAAAATGATCCGCTTGACCAGCCGCCCCATACCTGGAACCGGGAAATTATCAAGCACACCCCGCAGGCTTTGCTGGATGGTATAGAGGCTGTCATCCATCGCCCAACAGACGAAAGGAAGGTCTTCCTCCGGCCGGCCGTCGTCCTCGTAGCGTTTCAGAACCGCGCTGGCGAGGTACAAATGAATCAGGGCGTCAGCCAGCCGGCCTGAAAGTTTTTCTTTGAATTTGAACTTGCCGCCAAGCAGGATCAGCACCAGGTCAGAGGTGAAACTGAAAGCAGCGCACATGCGCGTCATTTGGCGGAAATAACGCGCCGTGGGGCCTCGAACCGGTGAGGTAGTCGCCCATCCTACCGTAAGGCCCAGGATCAGGCTGCGCACCATGCGGCTGATGACGTGGCCGACATGGGAAAACAGGGCCTTGTCAAACGCTTTCCGCGCTCCGGGCCGTGGATCGTTGACCGCGTTCATTTCCTTCAGCAGCCATGGATGCGCGCGGATTGCCCCCTGTCCGAAAATGATAAGCGACCGGGTGAGTATGTTGGCTCCTTCCACCGTGATCGAAATGGGAAGGGTCTGGTACGCATGGGCCAGGTAGTTGCCCGGCCCGGTGATGATTCCTTTCCCGCCGTGAATATCCATGGCATCGTTGATGCAATGGCGATTGCCCTCGGTGAGTTGGTACTTGAGGATGGCTGATAATACGCTCGGGCGTTCGCCCTGGTCCAGCGCAACCAGGGTCAGCAGGCGAGCAGAGTCCATGCGGTAGGTCCGGCCGCCAATTCTCGCCAGCGGTTCTTCAATTCCTTCTAATTCGCCGATGGGAACATTGAACTGTTTACGGATTCGCGCATAGGCGCCAGACAATAACGCAGCCATCTTGCCACCGGCGGTACCCAGGGCCGGCAATGAAATGGCCCGTCCGGCCGCCAGGCTTTGCATCAGCATGCGCCAGCCCTGGCCGATCCGTTCCTGGCCGCCGATGATCCAGTCCATCGGGATGAATACGTCCTCTCCCTGCGTCGGTCCATTCTGAAAAACTGCCCCGACGGGCATGTGCCGGTTGCCGATTTTGACCCCCGGGGTATCGGTGGGGATCAGCGCGCAGGTGATTCCCAGTTCCTGCTCTTGCCCCAGCAAACCCTCTGGGTCCCGGGCCTTGAATGCCAGGCCCAGAAGAGTTGCCACCGGCGCCAGCGTGATGTAACGCTTGTTCCAGGTCAGCCGCAATCCCAGGACTTCCCGGCCCTGGTGCTCGCCTTTGCAGACGATGCCGACATCCTCCATGCTCGCCGCATCGGAACCTGCTGAAGGAGATGTGAGTGCGAAACAGGGAACTTCTTCTCCACGCGCCAGGCGCGGCAGGTAGTGGTCTTTTTGTTGTTCGGTGCCGTAATGGAGTAACAATTCACCCGGCCCCAGCGAGTTTGGCACCATTACGGTGATTGCAGCGGTCAGGTTGCGGCTGGCCAGCTTCATGACCACCGCAGAATTGGCCTGGGCGGAAAACTCCAGCCCTCCGTACTGTTCCGGAATGATCATGCCGAGCATGCGGTGTTCACGAATGAAGGCCCAGATGTTATCCGGTAATTTTTTATGTTTATCGCAAATTTCCCAGTCATCAAGCATTCGGCACAGTTCTTCTACCGGCCCATCCAGGAATTTCTGTTCCCGCTCGCTGAGTTGCGGTGGTGGCGTCTTTAACAACTTTTTCCAGCGCGGACGGCCAGAGAAAATCTCCGCATCCCACCACACGGTACCGGCATCGAGTGCTTCTCGTTCGGTAGTCGACATCCTGGGTAGAGACTTTCTGAACCAGCCATACAGCCGGTCGCTGATGAGCAAACGACGGGACGGTTTGATGGAAAAACCGATCAGGATAACTGCCACGATGCCATTGGCGAAACGAAACCAGCCAGGAACATAGATGAGGTGTCGCAATTCGGTCCAGAATACGGTGAGGCCGACCATGATGGCCATCGCCACCAGCAGAGGTACTCGCTTATACGCCAGCACAATGACGGTAAGCAGCAGGATCAAAAGGTACAGAATTTCCATTCATGGCCTCGTTTGGGTATTTTTATTCTAGCGATTATTTTATGCGAGTGTTTTCGCATTACCCATTGTTTTCGGTAGTTCTGCATTCCATCATAAATTTGCAGGGAAGCGGGGGTCAAGAATTTAACCTGCACATTGCGCGCCACCAGACTTGCCCGTAAAATTCACCTGTTTATAAATCGTATCAGGTATTGATGGTTGATTTCATGAATTATCAATACAAACATATAGATATAAGGAGTTTTCAAGTGGCAGTCGAGAGAGCGCTTTCCATTATAAAGCCGGATGCAGTGGCGAAAGACGTCATTGGTGAAATATACAGTCGTTTTGAGCAGGCCGGCCTCAAGATCGTCGCGGCAAAAATGAAGCATTTGACCCGCGATGAAGCCGAAGAGTTTTATGCTGTACACCGCGAACGGCCATTCTTTTCAGCCCTGGTCGAGTTCATGACCTCTGGCCCGGTCATGATCCAGGTGCTTGAAGGCGAGAACGCCATCTCGCGTAACCGGGAGCTCATGGGGGCAACCAACCCCATCGAGGCCGCACCGGGCACCATACGGGCGGATTTTGCACGCAGCATCGAGGCCAACGCGGTCCACGGTTCAGACGCACCGGAAACGGCAGAAATAGAAATTGCCTGCTTCTTTTCGGCTGCAGACGTCTATTCGCGATAGCCCTGGAAACCAGTACTCCTTCAAGGTGATAATTGCGGGTTCAGAGGTACCCAGATGTTCCAAGACAAGGCGCAGACCGCAAAGAATGGCCCAGTCCTTCATAAGGGCTGTAACACAGTATTGGGACATCTGGGTGCCTCCC
>Ga0209013_10001460_pt1 | contig 21838 bp, 21 predicted proteins | sample Cruoilmetagenom2_FD_187291 | JGI IMG/M metagenome (GOLD analysis project Ga0209013, IMG submission 187291) | Oil polluted marine microbial communities from Coal Oil Point, Santa Barbara, California, USA - Sample 2 (SPAdes) (version 2) | ecosystem: Environmental > Aquatic > Marine > Oil seeps ... | reverse complement strand
CATTGTTCTGCGATGGATGGGGTGTCAGGTTGGCAAACGAACCATCGTGGCTTCACCCATGCAGGCTTCCGACTGGAACGCGGTGAAATTTGGTGATGATTGCATCATCAACGGCTTTCTGCAGTACCATACTTTTGAGAATATGATGCTGAAAGTGAAGTTGACTGATGTGCAAAACGGTAGCAACATCAACTTCGGTGCCACGGTGATGGGCGGTGCGGTCATCGAGCCTGAGACAGATCTTTTACCCTTGAGCCTGGTCCTGAAAGAAATGCATCTGCCCACTGCCACCTATGAGGGCAGCCCCGCAGAACCTGTGGACATTTCCACATGAACGGTGACAAAAGCGACCGGATTAATGACTATTTCGCATCCAATATGCGTGATATGACACCAGCGTCCGCGTCTCATGCCACCCGCGTATTGTATGCGCCGGTTTCGCACGATCCAGAGCTGACGATGTATTGTTCGTCGGTTCTGTCAGATACCGAGCTTCAGAGGGCCGACCGCTTTGCATCACCCGCAGACAAGGCCCGGTTTATACAACGCCGGGCGTTTCGCCGTTTCTGTGGCAATCTGGCACTCGGAACACCGCGGCCCTTATCGCAGGTCGCTTTTGATGAGACAGAAAACGGGCGGCCCTACCTTTGCGACTTGCCGGATTCCTGGTTTAGTTTTTCCTCCTGCAGCTCTGGTTTTATCGGGGTTTGGTCATCAACATATGCGATCGGCGTCGACCTCGAAGACCTGACTGAGGATATGGAGGCTATCAAACTCGCCCAACAATTTTTTTCGGCAACCGAGGTGAATGCTATAGAGGGAGCAGAAAACGGGCAGCGCCAGCAGACGTTTTTACAATACTGGGTACTAAAAGAAGCTGCACTGAAATCCATCGGCGAGGGATTGCCCTTTGGGCTCGATGCCTTCGAGTTTGAGTTGGACCCGGACCTGCGAGTCGTTCATGCGCCCCCGAACCATGGCGGACCGGAGCAATTTAACGCCCACATAATCGAGGGAATTGACAGTTGCGCTGCCCTTGTCATCCACAGCCCGACCTGATGCAGATGCTTGTTCCGTCAGGAACTCTCAGGTGAACCTGGAAATGAACGACAGCACGCGTTCGACGGGCACATTCCATGCCGTTGACAACTATGACTGGTTGAAAACCGCCGCAATCATCCTTGTCGCGGTTGACCACTTCGGTTATTTCTTCATGGAAAACGCAGACTGGTGGAATGCTTTTGGCCGCATGGCCGCCCCGGTATTTTTTTTCCTTATGGGCTATGCGCAGTCCCGGACCGTTCCGTTTCGCTGGATCTGGCTTGGCATCATTCTGACCCTGCTCGATAGTTGGAACACTGACTGGACCTGGGTGGCACCGAACATTCTATTAAGCCTGGCGCTTATCCGCTTTGCACGTCCCCATATGAAAAACCTGATACATCATTTTGGGTGGGTTGCTTTTGCTCTTCTTGTCTGCGCGCTTTACATGATGCTGCCGATAGCAGCGAATATTGTCGAATATGGAACGGAGGGATGGCTGTGGGCACTGTTCGGTTTATGCCAACGCATGTATGTCGATGGCAGATCAGTTACCGATGTGAACGGCACGGACCAAAATCCGGCAGCATCCGCGCATTTACTGATACCGAATGTGGAACTAATGCGGTTACTGGCCGCCTTTGTTGCCGTAATCGTGTACGTCTGGCAGGAACAAATGGAGTTCGCGTTCTCTCAAGTTCAGTTAGCAGTTGTCATTCTCGGCGTTGGCGCTTTATCCGTTAGCCTTTGTCTGTTTCGACGTGGGCCGAGCCGTATCCAGCCACCGGAACCCCTGGCCCGGACACTGCGCTTTGTCGGCTGGCACACGCTCGAAATTTACGTTATTCAGCTTGCCGGATCTGAGCTTATAATAAGGTTGGTGCCGAGTCTGGCTGCATGATGTAGAGATCGACTATTCCGTTAATAATGTCTGAACACAGGATGCAATAATGAAAAACAGGCTGTCCATAGTTGTCAACGGAATAATTCTTGTTGCTGCACTGGCAATGACAGCGTGTAGTGAAGAAAGCGACCTGCCCGAAGCGAAGACCCACCGGGTTAGCTTCAACTATATACTCCCCAAGAATCCAGAGTATCTGCACATATACACACTTCTGAAGGAAGATCGTTACACGCTCGAGAAATTGCAGAGATTTCTCAGTCCCTTCCGGCTTCCCTGGGTATTGGAAATCCTGTTGGCAGAGTGTGCAGGAGAGGCAGATGCCATGTATTGGGATGACACGATAACGATCTGCTACGAATACCTTGATGAGTTGTGGAGCAACATGCCAGCGGAAACCACACCCGCAGGAATAGAGCCCATCGATACAGTTATCGGTCCCTTTACGGACACCGTTCTGCATGAATTCGCCCATGCATTGTTTGATTATCTGGATATTCCAGTACTCGGACGTGAAGAGGATGCGGCAGATCAGGTGTCCGCCTATATTTATCTTCAGCTTGGCCCGGACGAGGCGCGCCGGTTGATCATGGGTACCGCCTATGCCTATATGCTGGAGGTACAAAATTCCGACTCGCCGTCGATGGAAGATTTCGCAGACGAACATGGCACTACCCAACAGCGGGTATTCAATCTGTTATGCATGGCTTATGGCGCCGACCCGGAACTGTTTGCTGACGTTGTGATTTTGGGGAAGCTGCCTGCTTATCGAAAGGAAAACTGTGAAGAGGAATTCGAGCTGATCGCGCTGGCATTTGACGCCTTGATAGGCCCCCACATTGATCCTGATCTTGCAGAAAATGTCTTTAATAGAAGTTGGTTGCCTGAAGAAACTTCGCGCATGCTGCACGGAAAAAGAAAGGATTAAACCAATTGATGGTATTTGATCCGAATGTCTGAAACCCTGCGTTCCGGTACTTTAAAGCTGGCTTGTTGTTAGCACTCAAGCAAAGTCGTATACTGATTTACCCAGTTAAAGACAGAAGGATAATCAGATGAAAAAAATTATGTTACTGATTTTTGTTTCCGTGCTGATGATGGTAGCCGCGCCAGCGTATTCAGATTCTGTAGTGCAGGCCTTTCACTGCCAGCAAGGCAATGACACAACCGATGAACAAGTCGAAGAAATGTTTGAGGAGTGGCTCAAGGCTGCCAAGGGAGTAAAAGGCGGCGCAAACCTGGAACTTAGTGTGTATTTCCCGATCGCCGGCCAAGTGGGTGACACTGATTTTTCCATGATCGTTACTGCACCTTCTTTTGCAGAGTGGGGCGCGTTTACGGATGCTTACGACGGTTCTGCCGCCGATAAAGTTGACCAGAAATATAAAGATCACGTTTCTTGTTCAGAAAGCACCTTGTGGGAACAATTTAAAGTCGAATAAACCATATTAGACTGTACTGAAAGGCCGCCAAACCTGGCGGCCTTTTTTTGAACCTGGTTAATTCCGCCTTTATCAGGCCGGCTTGATCGGTAATGAGCGATAGCGCTTGCCGGTCGCCGCGAACAAAGCGTTTGCCAATGCAGGTGCCGTTGTTGGCACGCCCGGCTCACCCAGCCCGGTGGGCCGGTAATCCTGGCCGACAAAACTGACGTTAATTTCCGTTGGCGTTTCACTAATGCTCAGCACCGGGTAGTCATGGAAGTTGGAGTTAACCACGGCACCATTTTTAAAGCGTATCTCGGTGTTCATAGCCAGGCCAAGACCCATGATGATCGCGCCTTCCATCTGTGCGGTGGCAATATCCGGGTTTAAAACCAGGCCGCAATCAACAGCACAATCAACACGGTGGACGGTAATGTCATCGCCGTCGACCTCAACGTGTGCAATCATGGACACATAACTCTCAAAACTGTGATGAACCGAGATCCCCATACCCTGGTTAGCGGGTAACTTCTTACCCCATTCAGCCATTTCAGCAGCCTTGTTGAGAACGCCCAGGCTGCGCTTCACCTGCTCAGCCTGATCCGGGTTCTTGTTGTTGGCGTAGATGTTACGGAAAAACTGCAGCGAATCCACCCCGGCCTTGTGAGCCAATTCATCGGTAAATACGTTGATCGCAAAGCCGTAAAAAATCGCATAAACGGATCGGTACCAACCAATTCGGGTATGCACCGGTGCCATACCGGATTCGACGCGCATGTTTTCAATCCCATAGGGATGTTTTGAAACCGCATCAAGATCACCAGCCGAGGGTTGAACTACCGCCGGGTTGAAAAGCGATGCAATCGGTGGAAATGCAGCACGGTGTAACCAGCCGGTCAACTTGCCCTTTTCATCCACTGAGGCTTCGATATGTTGCGCACTGCAGCTATGATAAAAACCTGTCCGCGTATCCTCTTCACGTGACCAGGTCATCTGCACCGGGGCGCCAACCGCTTTTGAGCAGGCTGCCGCTTCCTGCACGTAATCGCATTTGAACTTGCGGCCAAAAGCACCGCCCGCCATCATCACGTGAACCGTGATGTCCTCCGGTTTGCGGTCAAGGTAGGCACCGATAGTCGTCTGAATGCTCACAGGATCCTGGGTTGATGCCCAAATTTCACATTTATCTTTCTGTACCCAGACCAGGCTGGCCATTGGCTCCATGGGTGAGTGTGAAAGGTGACCGCCGGTATAGGTGGCCTTGTGCTTAACAGCTGCATCCTCGAAAGCCTGGTCCAGCGAACCTTTCTCAAATTCGCTCTTGGCAGGTGCCTCAACATTGCGCACCAATTGTTTCTTGTACTCTACCGTGTCGTAGGACCCGTTCTTGCCCGCCTCAAATTCAATCTTGAGTTTGGCCAGGGCTTGTTCTGCTATCCACGTATTGTCTGCGACAACCGCGACACCACCTATTGACCCGAATGGTTTGTCAAAACGCGGGATTTCAACCACATCGACAACGCCTTTCATGGCCAGTGCTGCGGTCTTGTCAACGGATTTTACCGAGCCACCCAGCACCGGTACGTGCCTGATAGCTGCGTACTTCATACCGGGGAGCTTCTTGTCCGCACCGTAGATACGCTCGCCAACCGCCATGTCGCGTTGATCGTGACGTTGCAGGGGTTTGCCGATGTAACGGAATTGATCCCTGGTTTTTAAAACAGGTTCTTCAGGTACGGGCAGACTGCTGGCAACGGCAACAAGGTCCCCATACTGGAGACTGCGATCATCAAGATGGTTAAACACCGCGTGGGATTTCGCATAGCATTTTTCGGCGGGTATTTTCCAGGTCTGAGCAGCGGCGGCTATGAGCATTTCCTTGCCGGCCGCACCTGCCTTACGCATCGGTTCAAACATCAGGTTGATGCTGCGCGAACCGCCGGTGGCCTGCGGGCCGTACTTCTTGTCGGCATCGCCCTGCAGAACTTTCACACGCGCCCAGTCAGCTTCCAGTTCATCCGCAACGGCAGCGGGCAATGCAGTGCTGATGCCCTGCCCCATCTCACAGCGACCACAGTAAATCGTGGTGACACCGTTTTTATCGATATGAACAAAAGCATTGGGTTCAAAACCCGCACTATCCATTGATCCCAACACACCCAATGGCAGTGAAATGCCAATCATCAAACCACCTGCGGACAGCCCGGAAGCTTTCAGGAATTCCCTGCGACTAAAAGTATTCATTTCTTTTCGTGAAGCACTCATGTCATGCCTCCTTCATCTGTTCGGCGGCATCGGCAACGGCCTTGCGGATGCGGATGTAGGTACCACAACGACAGATGTTATCCTCCAACGCATCGTTAATTTCTTCCGTGCTGGGCTCGGGGTTCTGTACCAGAAATTCAGCGGCCGTCATGATTTGACCGGGCTGACAATAACCACACTGTGAAACGTTGTTCTTGAGCCAGGCGATCTGCAAGGGGTGACTGCCATCTTTTGACAAACCCTCGATCGTGGTGACCTTCTTACCATCGGCTTCGCTGACTGTCGTGATGCAGGAACGTACAGCTTCGTCATCCAGATGAATCGTGCAACTGCCACAAATACCCATTCCGCAACTGTACTTGGTACCGGTAAGTTCCAGTGTATCGCGAAGGAACCAAAGCAACGGCATATCGCCGTCTACGTCAGTCTTGTGAACCTGACCGTTAATAGTAATGCTAAAACTCATGAAATAACCCTCAAAAAAATGGCTGGTTGGTGTATTGAGTATAGCCCAGCGTAACGCAAGGGTCAGGTATTAACGTGCATGTGAAATAGTGTTGTCTTTTTGGCAAAGTGGAATAATTTCACTCAGAATTTTTTCACCGGAAATCTGTTCGGCCCTGGCCAGATCGTAAGATATCTGCAGGTTCATCCAGCTTTTTGGGTCGCCTCCAAAATAACAGGCCAGGCGCAGTGCAGTATCCGGGGAAATGGAACGCCGCTCCCGTACAACATCGTTGATACGTGGAGCTGGCACCCTTAATGCAATAGCAAGCGCATTTGCACTCATTCCCAGTGGAACGAGGTATTCCTCACGTAAAACTTCACCCGGGTGGACCGGGCGCATACCGCGTTTATCCATGATCATTCCTCAATGGTAATCCACAATTTCAACATCATATGCAGCATGATCAACCCAGCGAAAACATATACGCCATTGCTTGTTTATGCGGATACTGTATTGATTTTTCCGCTTACCACGTAGCGACTCCAAGTGATTGCCAGGGGGCGAACGGAGGAATCCCAAAGTGTGTGCAGCATCAATCATCGCCAGTTTCCGTTCTGCTTGTATACGAATTCCTTGCCACTTAAGGGGGCAACGGCCCATGAACAGAACATCGGTATCCTTGTTACCGAAACTCTTGATCATTACCTGATAATATAACGCACTGCGTTAAACGTCAATCGATAATAAAACATGATATATCGTGATTTTTATATACATACATTCCAGGTCACCTAAAAATATTCTGGTAAAAACCTGGTTAAGTATGAATCTCGACCTGGCTAATAAAAACACACAATGTGGTCAGTTTTTGTAGGCTCAGGATTATTCTTTCCTCAACGCTGCTCGAACCCTTACTCCTCAACTCGCCACGCACGGACCACAGTATTTCCGTCCGTATCCCGAAGGTGCAGGAGGCCGGTATCAGCTACTTCCCAGGAAACCACTTTGGTGACTGCCTGGTAGAACCTCATTTCCTGATCCATGAGTGCGGGGGCACAGGCTTTTCGTGTGCCGGCCATCGGGCCAAAGCTGATGCTTGCGCCGGAAATTTCCACTGACCCATTGTAGCGGTTACAACCCGTGTCCCCAGCTACGCGGTCATCCTCGAGAAAATGCAGCGTGGTGTGCGCCATGTCGATCACGCCCTTGCCGTCAATATCCTCTGCCCACCACTCAGTATCGGTCAGTTCAAATTCAGTCATGTTGACCTCCGTGGCATTTGTACAGCTTGTTATGAACAACAGCGATAGCGCTAGTAACAATACGATCCAGTGTGTTTTTTGATTCATGGAATACTTCCTTTTGGTTTATCTCCAGCATATATAACGTCAGAATCTGGTAAAAGGGGTTAAAGCTGTTTACGCCATTCTGAATATTTTAGTCCGACTGATCAATAGCCGTGGACTTAGAGCTGACAGACTTTTATCCTACTCCAATCTCGCCTATTCCAAGGATCCCGAAAATGTATTTTAAGACACTTATTCTGCTTGCTACCTTTGCTGTCACGCCGCTGACCTGGGCTGAGAACGATCCCTATCTCTGGCTTGAAGGTGTAGATGATGAAAAAGCCCTGGACTGGGTCCGTGCCGAAAACGCATCAAGCGCCGAGCGTCTGAAATCCAGCCCCTTATTTGAGGAACTTTATGCCCAGGCAAAAACAACGCTGAATTCCTCTTCGCGAATCCCCAACGTCTACCAGGAAGAAGGTTGGTTATATAACTTCTGGCGGGATGAGAAAAACCCAAGGGGCATTTTCAGACGCACCACGCTGGACGAATTTGCCAGGGATAAGCCCGCATGGGAAGTCGTTTTTAATATCGACGAGCTTAGCAAAAAAGAAAATCAACAATGGGTATTCAAAGGCATGGACTGTCTACCAAAGCGACCGGAACATTGCCTGGTCCGTCTGTCCCCCGGTGGAGGCGACGCAGTGGTCACGCGCGAATTTAACTCTGTCGACAAAACCTTTGTGGAAGATGGTTTCTCTTTGCCTGTATCGAAGGGGTCAGTCAGCTGGATTGATGCAAACACAGTGTTTGTCTCTACCGACTTTGGTGAAGGTTCAATGACAGAATCCGGTTATCCAAGAATCGTCAAACGCTGGAAACGTGGAACACCGTTGGCTGCTGCAGAACTGGTATACGAAAGTGATGTTACCTCTGTTTCAGCAATGGCCATGCGCCTGCACTCCGCCGGTGATGATATCGACCTGGTTCGCGACGGCAAAACTTTCTGGACGTCCGAACGATACCAGTTGGTCGGCGGTGACAAGCAACATCTTGAGTTACCGGTCTCGGCCACAGTCAATGGAGCCTTCCAGGGTCGCCTGATTATCTCCCTGAAAGAAGACTGGGTCCGCGGGGATACCACTTATCTGCAAGGCACCGTGCTGATTGCCGATACCACGGCATTGCACACTGGCGGCAAAGGCGTAGTTGATGTCCTGATCGAACCCGATGACACCACCGTGGTGCAATCGGTGGCCACCACCGATGCCACCATCCTGGTCACAGTACTGGAAAATGTTCGCGGCAAGATTTACCGCTATAGCCCGGGAACGGAAGGCCGCTGGGATCGCAAAGCGGTGGATTTCCCTGACAACGGTTCCCTCGAAATCACCAGTACCGATGATGCCACCGGTAATTTTTTCGCGCGTTATGAGTCATTTACCAGCCCGCCCGCCCTGTATTACATCGCATCCAAAGACTGGCAACCACAGAAAGTCAAAAGCCAGGCACCGAGTTTTGACGGCAGCAAGTATCAAACCGAACAGTATTTCGCAACATCTGCCGATGGCACCAGGGTGCCCTATTTCGTAGTTCTGCCCAAGGGCGCAAAACTGGATGGCAATGCACCCACGCATATTTTTTCCTATGGCGGTTTCCGCAATGCGCTGACCCCGTCTTACTCCGGATCTTATGAAAACCTCTACGGTGCCTACGGCAAACTCTGGCTGGACCGGGGCGGAATTTTCGTACTGGCCAATATCCGTGGTGGTGGCGAGTTTGGTCCCGCATGGCATGCCGCAGCTTTGAAGGAAAACCGGCCACGCGCTTTTGAAGATTTTGAAGCAGTGGCAGAGGACCTGTTCAAACGCAAAATCACCTCACCCGAACACCTGGGGATAGAAGGCAGATCCAATGGTGGACTGCTGGTTGGCGCAACCATGACCCGCCGCCCCGACCTGTATGGAGCTGTCATTTGCGGTGCACCCTTGCTGGACATGAAGCGATACCACTTGCTGCTGGCAGGTGCCAGCTGGATGGCTGAATACGGCGACCCGGATATCCCTGAACAATGGGAATACATCAGCAAATATTCCCCCTATCAAAACCTGGAAAAAGGTGTGGATTACCCACCGATATTTTTCTATACCTCAACACGCGACGACCGTGTTCACCCCGGTCACGCCCGAAAGATGGCAGCGCGCATGGAAGATATGAACCAGGATGTCTGGTATTACGAAAACATGGAAGGCGGCCACGGTGGTTCGAGCACCAACGATCAACTGGCCTACCGCCTGGCGCTGGCCTATACGCACCTCTGGACTCAGCTGAAATAACCGGACAAAAATTGATGCAGGTCATCGCCCTGAATATGAAAAAGCACTAATCTCTGTAAAACACACAGGAGAGTACTTTTGGACCTTTGGGTAGATCTTTTCACCGACCCGGTAGCTATTTTTTCGGCGATCGGCTTTGCCATCATGTTAGGAATTGGTGGCTTCTTTCTCTGGTTCTTTTTAACCAAGTCAGCTGGCCCTAAAAAGTAGCAAGATACTTTTCCAATCGGCCCTGCCAGGCCTGGCAGGAGTCAACAGGCCCCGCTCCGGAGCTATCTGGAGCCTGTGCTATACTCGAAGTCAATAAATAATAAACAGGGCTAATCAAGGATGACTGACTTCGGTCCTGAGCCAACTGGCGCAGGGGGGGATCGAAAACAGGCGGAGGCACTCGGGTTAACCCCCGGGGTTTACTCGCAACTCAAGCAAATGGCGCATGCCCATTTGCGCACCTATCGCTCGGGCATGACCTTGAACTGTACAGCCCTGGTACACGAAGTTTTTCTAAAACTCCACAGCAACGCAAACAACTTTAATAACGACAGCGATGGGAATCATTTTCTCGCAACAGCCTCAATGGCCATGCGGCATATCCTGGTCGATTATGCGCGTCATAAAAAAGCTGATAAACGCGGCAGTGGTGCCCTGCACCTCACCTTGCAGGAATCCCTCGTGTCAGCGGAAGCGCCAGCCGTTGACCTGTTGGAACTGAACATGGCGCTGGAGAACATGGCAAAACGCGACCCACTGCTGGAAAAACTGGTGGTATTGCGCTTTTTTGCCGGTCTGAACATGGACCAGGTCGCAGAAGCGCTGGGTCGTTCAACACGCTCCGTGGAACGCGACTGGACCCGCGCCCGGGTTTACCTGTTCAGAGAACTGGAGCCCGATGACAAGTAACGGCCCAACAGGTAACGAAGGTGATGACTGGGCGCAGATAGACACGGCCTTCCAGGCCGCCCTTGAACAAAACGCAGATCAACGGATCGAGTGGGTCAATACACAGCTCGCAACACAAACAAAGATACGCGATGCCGTCCTGAGCCTGCTGGCAGACGAAAAACCCAGCGAAGCCCTGTTCGAATCCGCCTTCAACGAACGCGACCGTATCGCCCGGGAAGTGATCGCGGGTGAAGACGGCACAGACCAGGCAGGAAACCTGGTCGGCTCAATGATAGGCCCCTACCGCCTGAAAGAACTTCTGGCCACCGGCGGTATGGGTGCGGTCTACCGGGCAGAACGTGCCGATGGCCAGTTTGAGCAAACCGTGGCGATCAAAATTTTGCCCGGCTGGGCAACCGATGCCCAGACCATTGCGCGCTTGAAAGCGGAACGGCAAATACTGGCCGAACTGCAACATCCGAATATCACACGCTTGCTGGATGGTGGTGAAACCGGTGATGGTTTTCCTTACCTGGTAACGGAGTTCATTGATGGCGAGCCCATTACCGAGTATGTCAGGCAATCATTACCACGTATCAAACACCGGCTTGAGTTGTTTGCGAAAGTAGCAGATACCGTGCATTACGCGCACAAGAACCTGGTGATCCACAGGGATATCAAACCTTCGAATATCATGGTGGACAAATCAGGCCGCCCTCACCTGCTGGATTTCGGTATTGCCAAACTGCTGGAAGCCGGCGCACATGAAATGACATTCGCGCAAACCGCCACCGGATTCACACCCATGACCCCGGAATACGCATCGCCCGAGCAGCGCACCGGCAAAGAAGTAACAACTGCCAGTGATATTTACCAGTTGGGTTTGTTGCTCTACAACCTGGTGACAGGCTCCCCACCGGCCCGTGACGGGTTATCCAGTGCTGGTTCGGTGACCCGGCCCAGCACCGCGGTATTATCAACGGAAAGTGCCAAAAAGCTGCCAGGTGAAGTAAGCGGCCCCCGCCTTTCGCGAAAGCTAAAGGGTGATCTGGATACCATCGTCCTCAAGGCTTTGCGCCAGGATCCGGATGAACGCTATGCCTCGGCGGCTGAAATGGCCGCAGATGTACGCCGGCACTTGCAAGGTGAAGCCATTGAAGCCCGACCGGAAACACTCTGGTCGGCCACTAAGAGATTAAGCAGTCACTATCCCTTCGCTGCGGTACTGACAGCTTCACTTGCGGTATTGCTGCTCGTCTGGGCAACCAGCATGTATTTCTACGCACAGGAACTGGAAGTACAACGCGACGAAGCCACCCGCCAAGCCTCACGTGCAACGCATGTTAAAGATGTATTGATTGACATTTTCCGCCGTAGCGACCCCCTACAGGCGGATACCATTGGTGGCAAATCGGCTTCTGTGTGGGATTCACTGGATGCGGCAACCAATGAGGCCCGCGCACAGTTGGCAGACGAGCCCGAAATCCAGGCGGAACTGTTTGCCACACTGGCAAGTTTATTCACTTATGCAGGAGAGCCGCTAAAGTCCATCGCATTGCAAAGTGAAACGGTCGAAATATACCAATCACTGGGTCCCGGCTACGAGACCGAACTCGCCATCAACCGGGCCGAGTATGCCCGAAACCTGGGCAGGGGCAGCTTTGATGAGGCCCGGCCAATAATGGACAAGGCACTTGCGTCACTGCCTGTGATCATCAAAAAAAAACCGCTGGCAGCAATCAGTGTACTACTTGATGCGGCCAACATGGAGCGCCTGGTTGGCAATCACAAAAAGACGCTGGGCTACCTGGCGCAGGCACTTAACATCCTCGATGTGAATGGAATCAAAGACCCGCGATTACGAATTGAAGTGCTTTCAACCGAGGCTGATGTGCTGATCGACCAGGATGAGCTTTCCCGTGCGGAAGCCTTGCTGGTGCAGACATTGGAGCTGGGTGAGCAACACTTTGGGGCTAACCACAGAATACTGACCGGAACACTGGCCTCCCTCGCCGCCCTGGAGCGCAGACGTGGTAATACCGGCAAAGACATCGCCTACGCGCTACGGGTTGTTGAGCTGCTCGAGGACGATAGCGCCACGACCTATTTAAGCCTTCTATCAGCCAAGAATAACCTGGCAATCGCATACGGCACTGCCGGTAGATATCTTGATGAACAACAAAGATTGCGCGAGCTTATCGCAATACAAAGAAAAGTCGACGGCCCTGAAGGCAGTGTCGATCTGGCAATTGAAGTTAAAAACCTTGCATCGTCACTTCACTTAAGCGGTGATTTTGAGGAGGCATTGGAGACGCTTGCGGAAGCCACAGTGTTATTCGAAACCCATTTCCCATCAAACAGCCCTTACCAGGCATTACCGCATTTCACTCGAGCACTCATCTATCTTGATTCAAACCAGCCGGCAGACCAGGCTGAAACCGAAGTCAAGGCAACCTTGAGCATCCTCGAACCCGCGCTGGGCGATAATCATTTCCAGGTACACGTAACCCGCTGCGTGATCGCAGAAACCTACCGCCGCCAAGGCCGGATTGATGAAGCCCAAGCACTGGCCGAACCCGCCATGCAAGGCATCCTGGCATCGGGTACCAAAACACAGGTTTATATAGACAGATGCCAGCAAACACTCACGGCACTGGATGTTGCCCAATGAGTCCCTTCGTCAACCCTGTCATTTTGGGTTTAATCCAATCCGTCATCCCGGGCCTGTCCCAACCCGCCATTTCAGGGTTGACCCAGCCCGTCATTCCGGGCTTGACCCGGAATCCATTTTCAAACTCATGCCAAAACCAGAAATTATTTGGCGGAAAAAACCATCGAATAACGTTATTTAATTATGAACCATGAAATCAGACGTAATCAACGGAGATAAGTGACCATGTGGAACTGCCTAAAAGTCTTGCAAGACCAACCAAAAAGAAAACTCATGTCGCATTTCATATGGGCGGGAATAATCTTATTAATCGTATCTTCCAATCCTGTACTTGCTGCCTTTGCCGTTGTGGACTGCAGCAATGCTGCACACCTGACAACACTTGAAATCCCACAGGAAGAATGTGAGGCTCTGGAGGCACTTTGGGATAGTACGGATGGGCCAAATTGGACGACAAACACTTGGTGGGACTCTTTAAACGAAGCAAATTCATGGCACGGTATTTGGGCCAGTGGGGGACATGTTACCCGTGTGATTCCATATGATAACAACTTGGTTGGAACCATCCCCCCCCAGTTGGGCAATCTGTCCATGATGGAATACCTGGATCTAAGTCGAAACCAGATCACGGGCCCAATCCCGCCAGAGTTTGGGGCACTGTCCAACCTGACTAACCTTGTCCTTCAATTCAATCAGATAAATGGTTCGCTTCCACCACAAATAGGGAATATGACAAGCCTGGTAAACATGCGTGTGGATAATAATCAAATTAGCGGCTCATTAATCCCCGAATTGGGCAATTTGGCAAATCTGGCCTGGCTTGAAATACATCACAATCAGTTGGGTGGTTCAATCCCAATTGAGTTCCAAAACCTGACTGCACTGTCAAAATTGCAGCTTGCAGTAAACCAGCTTTCTGGTCGAATCCCCGACTTATCCTCCCTGCCGCTTTTGAACTCATTCCAACTCCCAGGCAATTTTTTTGTTTTTGCAGATATTGAACCGGAGTGGCTATCCTACCGGAATGTTAGTTTCTCCCCTCAGGGAGATGTAGACACAGACCGTGCGGATAATTTTGCTGCAGGAGCAACGCTCACTATTACGCCGCAAATGGCTGTCAATCCATCAGGCAATGATCATTATCAGTGGCGAAAAGATGGTGTCATCATTCCTGGACCCACAGGCACACAGCGTATTTTCAGTAAAACTGCAGAAGCATCAGATACGGGTCTCTACTGGTATTCTGTTACCAATACCGTAGTAACCAGTGGCCAACTTAATGCTACCAACACCGCTAATACCGGCATTCACATTACCATTGGTCAGGCTCCCCCACCTTCAGATTATTCTGTTGGTGGTTCAGTTGCCGGTCTAAATGGTAACCTGATCTTGCAGAACAATGCGGGCGATGATCTTGCATTGAATACTAACGGCGATTTCACATTTGTAACATTGCTCGCAGATCTCAGCCCTTACCTGGTAACAGTATCAAGCCAGCCTTTAGGCCAAACCTGTAGCGTCAGCAATGGCAGCGGCAACATTTCCGGCGCAAATATCACTAATGTAGCCGTGAGCTGTGTTGATGATGTCATCCCTACCTATACCGTTGGCGGAACAACAACGGGCTTAACCGGGTCAGGGCTGGAGTTACAAAACAACGGTGTAGACGCATTGAGTATTGCTGTGGACGGCGGTTTCGTTTTTGCTACCGAACTGGATGATCTCAGCGCCTATGCGGTAACAGTATCCAGTCAACCAACAGGTCAAACCTGTAGTGTCAGCAATGGCAGCGGAACTATCGCAGCAGCAAATGTTACCGATGTCGCTGTAGATTGCATTGATGATCAGGTTCCGCCGGTTATTCCGGATGTTCCGGCAACCCCCATACCAACATTGTCGGAATGGGCATTGATTACGTTGTTTGTGTTGTTGGGTTTGGTTGTAGTTTCTACTAGAAGACGAGTTTTCTAAACAAATGCTACTCCTGCACTGAATCAAGGGTCACCTAGGTGACCCTTTTTTGTCTGGAGTGCCACTGTTCATACTTAGTTATCTTGCTACTAAAAAAATAGAAAATGTTGGCGGAAAAACCGTTCCAGTCACGTTAATGAACTATGGATGATGTAACCAACGGATTGGAAAAATGATACCTAACCCTAAAAAAATACCAACGAGCTGCTATTTGTGTTTCATTGCCCTCATATCAAGCGGGCCCTCCTTTGCATTGGAAGTTTTTACAGACCGGTTGATCTTTGAATCAGCCAACCAGGGCTTAATAACAGAAGACTTCGAAACCAACGCCCTGGGAGCATCTACCACTAAAACCTGCCCCAGCCCATTGGACAACAGTAGCGACAATACCTGCTTCAAGCCCGGAAACTTGAAGATGGGCGCGGAGTATGGACTGCCCGAAAGCCCGTCTGGTACGCAGTTGGCCCTGGAAGCAGCAGTTGACACACTCACTTCCCGTATCGGTGCAAATTCTGTAAGTGACTATCTGGTGGTTCGTTTTTCTGATCCGAACATAACCGCAGCTGGATTAGATTTAATCTGCACATTTTCACCGCGAGCAGGCACCGTCAGGTTTTATGGCAACAATGGGCTCATTACGGAAGAAGCTGTTAATTGCTCCACAACCGGTGACTTCATTGCCATCAGCGGTGATGAGCAAATTATTCGTATAGAAACCGAAGCTCCTGGCACCTTCGAGGTCGTAGATAACGTGATATTTGGCAGCGCTACATTTTTCACCGCCTATACCAACAGGGAGGACTTTGAAGCCACCTACCCCCTATTAAACAAAGAGGATTTTGAATCCGGAGATTTGGGTGGTAGTGGCTCCAGAGCCTGCCCAAGCCCGCTTGATGCAAGTAGCGACAATGACTGCTTTTCACCAGGCGACTTGAAACCAGGCGTGGAATACAGGATTCAAGACAATCCACTCATCCCACAGCTTGGATTGTCGGGCCCAAAACCAGGTCGCAGCATTACCCTTGGCCCCAATGGTTTCAGCGACTATCTCATCGCCAGCTTTTCCGGTTCTGGCACAACTGCAGTCGGACTGGATTTATATTGCCTGATCAATCCTGGAATTATCTCTGTGCGCTTTTATAGCACTGATGGGCTCATTACAGAACGAAATTTTGATTGCTCAACCAGCGTTGCATTTATCGGCATAGCCGCCAATAAACATATCACCCGGATTGAAGCAGAACTGGACGGGAATTATGAACACATCGATAACCTGCTGTTTGGCAGAGCTGCTTTGGAATTGATGTTCAAAGATGATTTCGAATAAATAAGTGGGACTGTGTAGGTGGGGTCAGCAATGCTGGCCCCTTTTTTGGCCCAATCTACTATGTATTTTCGCTTCAAGACCAATTCCAATGGCACGATGGTGTTTCGTGTCAGCCCAAAAGATCAGCCATCAATTGATATAACAGTCGGGGTCGTAGAGGGTGCGCGCGAAAACAAAATCGCCTCGGTCATACGTGATGCTTTTCGCCTGCAATTGCCGCGCGATAGCTATCATATTGAAAAGGATGATGGCGAAGATGTTTTAGTCAAAGCCCGCGGCGACACACCCCACTTTGCACTATCCATGCTCACCAATAATGTGAAGTCAGTGCTTATCAGACTGGACAAAGAGTGAAACGGGGTCAGCTACTGAAATTGAAACCGCTTATGCTGCAAAGGAAAACTCTTCGCTATAACATCAAAATCACGATCGTTGTGAATCAATAGTGCCCGTCTTTCTATCGCAATCTGAGCGATGCAACAATCTATCGGGCTTCTTACCGTTATGCCCTTCTTGCGTAGCTCATAAAATATTCGTGCTGCAGATTTCCATGTGGATGATTGAGTCTCCAGATAATCCTGCCCTTCAAGATAGTCACTCAGTCGCAACCATTCCCTCTCACTATTGCAACCTTGTAATAGTTCAAGCTGTTGAAAACGGGTTAAAGCGATATCACGACCAGCAATTATTTCCTGCAATAGGTTTGCATAGCTTGCAGATTGCCGTTTACTCAGAACATTAATCCAGATTGAAGTATCAATCAGGATCATAATTTGCCTTGTCTTCTGCCACGCTTCTTAGCTCCCGTGTGGACTTGTAGTCATAGTTTTTGGCAAAGTCTACTTGCCCTGCAAGGTCGAAAAGGTTCTTTTTCTTTTTGCTGTGAATTAACTCCCGCAGGGCGACTTCAACCAGTTCACGCTTTGTAGTAATTCCCGTTAGCATGGTTGCCTCGCGGACCAGATCGTCGTTCAGGACTATATTAGTTCTCATGGTTGGGAGCTCCAAATACACATTATATGGTGTATCATACACCATATAAGATAGTTTCGAGCATCAAACGCAAACAGGGTCAGAGCAAAGTGCCAGAGTTGCACTCTGGCATTACATTATTCTCTTTGGTTTCTATTTTGACAAAAGAGCGAAGGTAGATCCCGGATCAGGTCCGGGATGCCGGTTGTTTCGATGGACCCTGGATCAGATCCGGGGTGACGGTTATTGGGATGCCTCTACAAACGTATCGATGCCGATAGCGGCATTTTTACCATCTGCAATCGCGCTGACGGCATCGGCGACGTCATTGGCGATATCACCACCGATAAAGATCTTGCCGACAGTGGTGCGCTGGCGTTCATCGACCTCGAATTTACCCCAGTGCTGGTTCAGTTGATCTGAAATATCCCGGGGAAGGAAACTGAAATCACCGGCCTGGCCGATCGCGGAAATAATGGAATCATAGGTTTCGGTATGCATCCGGTCTTCCTGCAGCACAGGTCTTGGACGTTTACCCTCTTCGGCTACCATCTCGGCTTCGCCCCACTGGATTGTGACCTGCTCTTTTGAGTCAGCATCTTCGATCAATACCGGTATCGCCTGTAAAACAAAACGGACATGCTCTTCCTGCGCCTCATGAATTTCTTCCTTATCCGCCGGCATATCAACAATTCGGCGACGGTAGAGCACGGTCACATCCGCGCCCAAACGCCGGCTGACACGCGCCGCATCCATGGCCACATTACCACCGCCGATGACGGCGATTTTTCTGCCAACACCGGGATCACGGTGGCTGGCGACATCATCCAGTACAGCCAGTCCGGACAGTACACGCGGGTGGTCTTCACCATTGATGCGCATACTTGATGGCTGATTCAGACCTGTAGCGATAAAGATCGCATCACTTTCATCCATCAGTTGCTGGAACTCAATATCCCGCCCAATCTTGCAGTTGTATTTAACCTCGACACCCAGCGAGACGATGTAATCGATATCCTTGTCCAGCTGGTCGTCCGGCAAACGATATGACGGCACGCCGTAACGCAACATACCACCGCCTGATGCACTGGCCTCATAAACGGTTACGCCGTAACCTTTCTTGCGCAGGTAATAGGCCGCACTCATGCCGCCTGGTCCCGCACCGATGATCGACACATGGTGACCGTTTTCTACCACTTCATCCTGCAGGATTTCTGCAAAACGCTCGGCCGGTATCTGGTCAACGATATACCGTTTAAGCCAGCGAATCGCCAATGGCTTGCCAAAGGTGCTGATGGGATCTCGACCAGGACATCCACCTCCTTTACTTTAACCAGAAATCTTGTTGTGCCTGCCAACTGCCTGAGCGGGGTAAATTACGCCATAACCGGTGTGAGTTCAGTCACCAGTGTTCGGGAAAGCATTCAAGGAAGTTTGCGATTCACCGCATCACCCTTCACAGAAAAAACACTGACGGCACCCATTACCGGTATCTTCGCCGACCAGGTTGTTACGCTAAAAGCCACCATTAGCTTCGAATAACTCGCAGCGGTGAGCATCAATACACGCAAAACCGGCGGGCGTTTGTGCCCTTTCAGAGGCACGTTCAGGCACCTAAGCATCATTTCATTGCTGACTTTGTTGCTTGCAACATCCGTGCAGGCAGCACCAACGCTGGAGCATATTGGCCTTGACGGCCCGACAGCCCAACGTACATCTAACGCGGGAATGTCCGGCGATGGTCAATGGCTCGCCTTTGATTATGGACGCAATTTTACCAGCTGGTTTAGTATGCTGAATCTCACCTCCGGAATTCAAACCGATGCAGACATTAATCTTGCAACGGGTATTTCTGATATGACTTTTGATGGGGGTAGCTTTTTTGATGTTAACTATGACGGATCAGTGATTACAGCAAGAATAAAATATGGCGCTGCCTCGCAGAACACAGCGTTACTGGTCCTGGCCCCTGATGGTACTTTAATCGCTCAGGTGACCGGTGATTATTTCGGTGACTCCGCCTATTTTTATGACCATCATGTTGACAGCACCGGCCGGTACATGGTCTTTGGTGCTGCTGCAAACAAACTTCAATCCCATATCGGAGGGGTAGTTGTTAGCAGCATCTTTCCTTCGGGCGATCTTGAGGCTACTTACCGCCTGGATATTCAGACCGGTGAGCTCACGGCAGCGGCTATCAAAGGCGGTGGTGGCGAGCTCAATGATTACTCATACGCCCTCGACATTTCAGAAAACGGCCACTACATCCTTTTCAGTTCCTCGGCCACCGACCTGCCTGGTGCCAATGGCGAGCCAAGACTTTACGTACGTGATATGACCAGTACGGACTCTTCGGCCACAACACTGGTATCTGTGGATTCTAGCGGTACACCAATCGATGATTTTTTTACAGGCGCTATGTCTGACGATGGCACACGCGTTATATTCAATTTGTACTCCTCAGATGTACTGTATCTATGGAGTCGTGATTTTGGCAGCAAGGCCCTCGGCGAAGTTAGTACCGGTTCTACACTCCCTATATCCGGTGACGGGTACTGGATTGCCCCAACCTATGAGGACTATAGCCGCCTGAACCTCGTTTCAGGCGGCAGATACCCCCGGCCAGACGCTGATCCGGACCCTACCCAAACAGAAACCAGACCCGAGAGCATGCAATTGAGTGCCAATGGGGAACTGCTGGTATTTTCTAATGCGTCATTGACACGACCCGATGGCGAAGATGGTATATGGTGGGCGTTGCGTTATGATCCAATTCCTGGCCCGATTGAGGTGGCAATAAACGAGTCAATACCGGTCAGCGACAACCAGAACCTGTTGCTTGGATTGAACTTGCCGGTTAGCGAAACAATAGTAGTTTCTGATGAGGCATATGTTATTGCGTCATTGAACATTTCTGTATTTGAGCCCATCACAATTACAGACAATGTTTCGGTCATATTGTCGTTGGGTGTTTCAGTTCAGGAGTCAATTATCGTCAATGACGATATTGAAGTAATCGTGGCTCCGAGTCTTGCTGACACCATAGACCTCACCTTACCGCCAGGACCGCTTCTGCCCGGCATGACATTTACTGCCAAAGCCGGTGGCTTCAAACCCTTCACACCAGTACAAGCCTTCCTGCAATCCGAGCCAGTGCTGGTCGGTGAGGAAATATCAGATGCGGAAGGAAATGTCAGCTTCGAAATTACCATCCCGCTGGATTTCCCACCGGGTCCTCACACTTTAATTCTGATTGGACAAAGCCCGGATGATAGTGAGCGGCGATTAACCGCCGCGATCACGGTCGACCCGCCGGACATAATCTTTGAGAATAGTTTCGAGTAATAAGCGGGGCTGTGTGAGGGGGTCAGCATTGCTGGCCCCCTTTTTTTTCAAGTCTTCTAAGCTGTACTTGTTTCAGCAACTGCAATATTAATTCATTGATATTTACCTACAAAAATGCACTTTGCTTGCTGACTCCAGGCAAGCCTTACTTGTTTAAACTTGCTTAGCCAGGTTGCTCAGAAAAGCTGATTAGCAAATATATGTTTATCTGTTCAAATAGTTTAGACTAGTACATAGACCAGTCTGTTATGTTTTGGAGAGTGTCATGAAAGAGATCGGATCCTATGAAGCAAAGACAAAACTACCCGCCCTGATCAGGGAAGTTGCTGATGGAGCCCGAATTGTAATAACACGCTCCGGAAAACCGGTCGCAGATTTAGTGCCCCACCCAAGCCCGACGGGTGACCCATCGACTGTCATCGAACAAATCAGAGGAATGCGCCAGGGCATTACACTTGGTGACAGCGAGCTTAAAGACCTGATTCAGGAAGGCCGCCGTTGAGCTTTGTACTCGACACTTCCGTAACCATGGCATGGTTGTTCGAAGATGAAGCATCGCGAAAGACTGAAAGCCTGTTGGATCGTTTAAGCACAGAAGAGGCTCTGGTACCCACCCTGTGGACCTATGAAGTGGGAAACGTACTACTAATGGCTGAACGACGGAAGCGGATCACCGAAGCCCAGGGCAAACGATTTGCCCATTTGCTGCAATCCTTACCTATCCGAACTTCAGAACCCCTGCCGAGCCTTTTATGGGGAAATGCGGTAGTGGTGGCCAGAGAATATGGCTTGAGCGTATATGATGGAACTTACCTGGACCTTGCAATGCAACAAGGTATGCCGCTGGCAACCCGCGATAAAGCCTTGATAAAAGCAGCCCGGAAAGCCGGGGTAGCGATATGTTAATAATGTTTATTGAGACTCTGGCCCCTACTGAAATTGAAATCGCTTGTGCAGCAAAGGAAAACT
>Ga0209013_10001459_pt1 | contig 21839 bp, 18 predicted proteins | sample Cruoilmetagenom2_FD_187291 | JGI IMG/M metagenome (GOLD analysis project Ga0209013, IMG submission 187291) | Oil polluted marine microbial communities from Coal Oil Point, Santa Barbara, California, USA - Sample 2 (SPAdes) (version 2) | ecosystem: Environmental > Aquatic > Marine > Oil seeps ... | reverse complement strand
CCATACGGCAAAAGAAATTGCGAGTGATAAATGGAATCATCCCTACTCCAGAAAAAAAGCCGTCTACCCCCTTCCATATTTAAAAGAAAACAAATTTTGGCCGCCGGTCGGCAGAATTGATAACCCCTATGGCGACAGAAACCTAGTATGTTCCTGTCCCCCAGTAGAATCTTACGAGGATTTACCTCTTTTTATTCCTGCAAAGTAAATAGGTTTATTTGTCTTTCATTACTGTATCTATGTTAATAAGAGGAACGCCGTCTCCACCTGTAAATCTGGGCAGTGTCCCGTCCCACTTTTCAGCAAGTCTGAGCTGTATCAGCTCGGGATTGTTCTTGAGAGCTTTTGCTTCTCTCGCTATAGCGTCGGCCTTTGCTTTGGAAGAGGCTTCAATTTCATAAGCTTCACCATCTGCGGCAAGCTTACGCTCCTGATAACCCGCCTCGGCCTGGGTAACTCTTCTTGTTTTCTCATTTAAAGCCTGAAGCGCTTCCTGCTCAGCCTTTACTTTAAGCTCAATCGCTTTGTTAAACCCTTCTGAGAATTCAAAATCCGTAATAGCAACGTTTGCTATTTTGAGTGCCGTGGGAACCTGTTTATCCTGAAGCGTCACGTTTATAAAGCTTTCTATTGCTTTCTGGATCTGCTGTTTTACCTCGGCTCTTTTGGTGACAAGCTGCTCAGCTGTATACTGGGCTGTAACCGCTTTTACCGATTCCTGAATTGCGGGCTCAATTACTGTTGCAGCTACGACTTCGCGTTGCCCGATTCTTTGATAGGTCTGGGGAGCCACAGGTCCCAAGATCGAATATTGAACGGTAACCTGGGTTTCCACAGTTTGCAGGTCCTTTGAAGCTGCTGCCGATTTGGATTTAGCTTTAGTAAGCCTTATGTCTACCTGTTCCACTTTATCCAGAAAAGGCTTCTTTAAATGAAATCCTTCAGGTAGAGGTTCGGGCTGGACAGCTCCCAGAGTTCTTATAACTCCCACATGTCCGCTCTCGACAATTACAAATGCGCTTGTAGCAAGCACAATTACTAAAATGATAATTATTGGATATAAAAAGTTTAAATTTTCAAGCTTAGGTCTTGAAGCCATGATTATAAAACCCCCGTCTATTTGTTATAATTTTTTAATATAGTATACCGGATTGGATGCCTTATAGGGTATATCAAAATCATTTAATTACCAGCTAACATCTCTAACCCTTAGCCTTATTTCTTTATTTCCGTTCCATTGATTAAATTCGGGTATAAAAACCATATCCACTATATCAGGCAAAGTTGAGAGCTCTTTCGTGTTAAACCATATTGCATCAAAGAGTTTAGTTCTTTTCCTTACTTTAAAACCCAAGTGTTTGTCTTTAAATATGCGCTGAGAAATTACCTCTACTTTCTCGGATAATAACAGAGGTTCGGGATTCCCATTTCCAAAGGGCGCCAGCAGCTCAAACTCAGTGATTAGACTATCTGTGACGCTATCGAGCTCAACAGAGCAATCTACCCTTATTTTCTTTTCGTATTGTTCTTCAGAGCTCTCGAGTGCTTTATCAAACATCCCTCTAAATTTCTCAACGTTCTCTTCTTTTATAGATAAGCCTGCAGCCAGTTCGTGTCCTCCAAACTGTAAAAAAAGTTCTCTGCATTCAGACAGCGCGGCATAAATATTAATTCCGTCTAAACTTCTTCCTGAGCCTTTGCCCACGCCGTCTTCACCGATTGCGATTAACATTGTAGGCTTTTCATATCTTTCAACAATTCTTGATGCCACGATTCCTATAATTCCCGGATGCCAGTTGCGGGATGCTAGTACTATAGAATTTGAACCTATAAGTCCGGGGTTTGATTCTAATAGTGAAATTGCTTCCGCTATAATTTCAGCTTCTGTACCCTGTCTGTTAATGTTTTCTTTGTTCAGTCCTTTTGCGAGCTCTCTTGCTTGTTCCAAATTATCGGAAATAAAAAGCTTCACTGCGTTGTCAGCAGTGCTCATTCTTCCAGAAGCATTTATTCTAGGTCCCAGCTTGAACCCCAGGTCATATGACGTTACCTCTCCTTTAATGCTGCTTGTCTCTTTTAAGGCTTGAACACCCAGGCGTTTGGGGCTTTGCATCCTTTTAATTCCCTCTTTTACCAATATTCGGTTTACCTCCAATAGCGGAGCACAGTCAGCGACTGTTCCTAGCGCTACTAGATCGAGATAATCGCCCAGATTAGGCTCCCCGTTCTTAAAGAATCCCTCATCCCTAAGCGCTCGCCTTAGAGCAATTACCAGATTAAAAATTACCCCCACACCAACTATTTCTTTTCCTGGATATTTACAGTCTGAGAGTTTAGGGTTTAGGACTGACACAGCCTGAGGAAGCTCCTCAGGTGGTTTGTGATGGTCAGTGACTATAAAATCAACCCCAAGCTCTTTGGCTTGCTCCACCTCTTTAACCGCTGTAATACCGCAATCCCCTGAGATAATAAGACTTACTCCTTCCTCCGCCAGTTTTCTTACAGCACCTATATTTATACCGTATCCCTCCTTTAGTCTGTCGGGATTGTAGTAGGTTGCATTTGCTTTTAAACCTTTTAGAAAAGTATATAGAAGCGCTGTTGAAGTAACGCCATCAACATCATAATCTCCGTAAATAGCTATCCTTTCTTTGTTCTCAAGGGCTTTTTTTATTCTCTCAATTGCTTTGTCCATTCCCTTCATAAGGTATGGCGAAGGTAGATCGAATAGTGTGCAATTTAAGAAAAGATTGGCTTCTGTCTCGTTTTCGATACCGCGATTTACCAAAATTTGAGCTGTAACAGGGGAAATCTGTAGGCTCTTTGCTAGTTTGTCTCTTAGTTTGAGGTTTTCTTTTTCTATTATCCAATTATTCTTCATTTATTAAAAACCGGTAATGCTCGAATTCTGATTCTGGAAAAGGGAAATCTCGTTATTGGTAAAAACTATAGGCACCTGAGAACTAAAGAAAATTAATAATTGTCAACTATTTTCATTATCATTAAGGTGATCTATGAGCCCGCTCAGTCCAAGCATATAGCTGTTAACTCCAAACCCTGATACAACACCTAGCGCCACGCCCGAAACAAATGACTTCTGTCTGAAGTCTTCACGCTTATAAACGTTCGATATATGCACTTCAACAACCGGTAGTCCGGAAGATAGAATTGCGTCCCTAATAGCAACACTAGTATGCGTATAGGCTCCCGGGTTAATTACAATACCGTCGAATTTTGACATAGCATCTTGAATGCTACTTACAATCTCACCCTCCGAATTAGACTGAAAGAATGCGACTTCTGTCCCAAGCTCTATTGCCTTTGCTGTTAAAGCGGCATTTATTTCCTCAAGTGTAGTAGCGCCGTAAATTCCGGGCTCACGTTTTCCGAGCATGTTAAGATTTGGTCCGTGAATTATTAATATCTTCATTTTTGTCTCATTCCTTTGAACTAAGTCCGGCTGCAAGGTTTATTTTATTTAACTTAGTTTTTTCTAATTTTTCAATTGCCAGGTTCCTATCATCTTCATTTGTAAAGATTTTTTCTAAAACAGCTCTAGCCTTATCATACTGACCTTGCTGTATATAGAGATCTGCCATGGTTTCCGTATAGACTTCTTCATTGTTAGAAGAGCTGTCAGTTTCTATATCCTTTATTTTCCTTGAATCGACCGGTGTTTCAAATACTTGTTTAGATAATTGCCCTTCCATTTTTGAGATTTCTTTTTTGATATCCTGCATTTCGTGAAGAACATTCTCATCGCCGCTGTGAAATGTATAAGCTGCACTAAGGGTTTCAAGAGCCTTAACCAATTTATCCTCACTCCTGTATATTTGATATAGTAATTTTGCGGCTTCCAAATTATCGGGTGCGATTTCTAACACCTTTTCCATCTCTCTTTTAGCCTGGTCAATCATCCACCTTTCATAGTAAATCTTGCCGAGTAGAAACCTGGCTGTAACGTTGTTCTTATTATATCCTAAACCTCTTATCAATACACCAATCGCCTTATCTGTTTTCCCCTGAGTGTATAGGATCTGTGCTAGAAGGCTAAAGCTATTAGACTCCGGTTTCTCTAAGAGAATTTCTTCGTACTTCTTTTCCATCTCCGCTAGTTCGTAATCATTTCTATTCTCGTTTCCGGACATATTCTCTTGATAATATTTATATTTAAATTGAGAGTCAAGAATTATTCTATAGCTGTACTAATATACACAATTCTGCAGTGTTTTTTCACACAGTAAATACAGCAAATATTTGAACGTTCGTTTCTTGAACCCTCTTTACCCATCATTAAACATTAAATATTTTTATCTATCAATCTTTGGCACCGTGATTGCACCTGTTTAATCCGACGTCACTGTATTTAACGTAGTATGGTCAGGATGGATAAATACAGATTAAAAAAACTAAATATCTGTTTCTAAAGCCAAAGGAGGATGAACGATGCGTAATTTGCTAGCAGTATTGTCAATCTGTTTTCTCATGTCGGTGCCTGCTTGGAGCTACTATGTTGAAGATGGAAAAGTGCATGACGAGAGCGGTCAGCAAATTAATCTTTACGGAGTCAACTGGTTTGGATTTGAGACAAATAATCACGTAGTTCACGGACTGTGGGCGAGAAACTGGAAAGATATGGTTGAGCAGATTAAGGGACTTGGGTTTACGGCAATAAGGCTTCCGTTTTGCCCGGATACTTTAACCAACACCGGGGTTTCAAGCATCAATTATTCGCTTAATTCTGATTTGCAAGGTCTTAACTCTCTTGAAATAATGGACAAAGTCATCGACGAGCTAGATAGACAAGGTTTTTATATACTTTTGGACCATCATACATCAGACTGCCAAACAATAGAGGAGCTTTGGTATAATAGCAACTACTCTGAACAAGATTGGATTGACGATCTTGTTTTTCTTTCTGACAGATACAGGAATGTAGAGCGCTTTTTTGCAATCGATATTAAGAACGAGCCTCACGGTCCTGCAACCTGGGGCACAGGGAATCCGCTTACTGATTGGAACACTGCTGCTCAAAGAGCGGCATCAGAAATCTTAGATTCTAATCCTGATTTGTTGATTTTTGTTCAGGGGATTCAAAGTAACCCATCGTGCTCAAGCTCAATTGCTCACTGGTGGGGAGGGAATCTTGAGCCGTTTGATTGTTCTCTACTTAACATCCCTGGAGATAAACTCGTTTTGAGCCCTCATGTTTATGGGCCTGATGTTTTCGTTCAACCCTATTTTAACGACTCCAGTTTTCCCGAAAACATGCCCGATATTTGGGATACTCATTTTGGTTATTTAGTAGACAGAGGGTATTCAGTAATAATCGGCGAGTTTGGCGGTAGATATGGAAACGGCGGTGACCCGAGGGACAGGGTATGGCAGGATGCACTAATTAACTATATGGACGCTAAGGGGATGACCGATTTCTTTTACTGGTCATGGAACCCAAATAGCGGTGATACCGGAGGGATTTTACAGGACAACTGGCAGGATGTGTGGGAGGATAAAGTTGCATTACTGGGTCAGTTAATGGACGGGTCTACCAATCCTCCCCCAACGCCAGATTGTTCTGACGTAATAGATAATGACGGCGACGGTCTCACTGATTATCCGGACGATCCCGGTTGTGACAATGCGGAAGACAATAATGAATTTAACCAGCCTCCGGGAGGGGACGTTACCGCCGCCGTGAATATAAACGATGACTGGGGATCGGGTTACTGTGCTGGTATAACAGTTACGAATAACTCTCAGAGTGCATCCGACTGCACTGTTGCTTTTTCAATAGAGGGAACAGTCATGGATATGTGGAACGCGACATATACTCAAAATGAAGATGAAGTTACAGCACAAGGGGCCTCGTGGAATAATGTTGTAAATCCGGGACAGTCTGTAGAGTTTGGATTCTGCGCCGAGAGGGGAGCACCGCCAACGCCAACACCAACTCCAACCCCGCCGCCTACATTCGCCTGCTCTGACGGGGCCGATAACGACGGAGACGGTTTAACGGATTTCCCAAGTGATCCGGGATGTAATAGCGCAAATGACGATGATGAGTTTAATGAGCCCACAGGAGGGGATCTTACAACCGAGGTCACAATAAATGACGATTGGGGAGCCGGATACTGCGCTCAGGTAAAGGTTATAAACAGCGCTTCATCAACTGTTGACTGGGTTGTGTCTTTTTCAATAGAGGGAACTATTAGAAATTTATGGAACGCCTTATACGAGCAAAACGGAAACACTGTTACGGCAGAAGGTGTTTCATGGAATAACACAGTTCAACCTAGAGGAACTGTGAACTTCGGCTTCTGTGCAATCAGATAGACCTATTACCCTTGAGGAGGGGTGAATATTTCTCTTATTAAACATATTCACCTCTCTTCTTTCTTGTTAATTTTTAATTTCTGCCGAGAAGTAAAATTAATAGAGAATTAGAATTTTTTTCTAATCATTTTTATTAGAAAATCAGATTCTTCTATTTTCAGAATTTTAGCAAGCGAGAAATAAATTACTGCTGCAATTACTATTGCCGTTGCTAAAACGCCAACTTTTTCTAAAGAAAAAGCGGACTCACTCCAGTAAGTTAATTTTGATACTCTCCAAATCACTATTCCCATAACTCCGGAAATGGCTGTTAATTTCACAAGCAGCGTAATAATTGATTTTGTTTTTATGTTTCCGACTCTTCTCTCAATTAAATAAAACAAAAGAAGAAAATTGACGATAGATGATATAGAGCTTGCAAATGCCAGCCCGGTGTGTTTTAAGTCGAAGGTGAAACCCAATACATAACCCAGCACCGCATTAACGATAAATGCAATAAATGCTATGATTACAGGGGTTCTGGTGTCCTGCATGGAATAAAAAGCCGGGGCCGTAATCCTGATTCCTCCAACAGCCCACAGGCCTACCGCATATCCTAAAAGCGCTTGAGAGGTAAAAATTGTAGCTGCGTAATTAAATTCCCCTCTTTGATAAAGGAGATTGCATATTGGGACTCTTAGAACTATAAGACCTACAAGTGCTGGAATTAATATAAAGAACATAAGTCTTAGGGTAAAGGAATAAGTGTCTTTAAATTTATCAAATTCCTTTTTTGATATATGAGAAGAAAGACTTGGAAGAAGAACAGTAGCAATTGAAACGGCTATGATTCCAAGCGGGAATTCAATAAGCCTCTCTGCAAAGTACAGGTAAGAGATCGTGCCCTCAGTCATGAAAGACGCATACTGTGTGTTTACCAGTATATTCAGATTGTAGACCGCAACACCGAACAGCTGGGGAATGATGAGAAACCCTATACGCTTTACCGCCGGGTGGCGGACATGTTTTCCAAAACTAAAAAGAAACCCCCTTCTCTTTAAGAATGGCAATTGAAACAGAAGTTGCAATACCCCGCCAATTATTACTCCGACAGCGGCGGCATAAATCGGGACGTTGAAAGTGTTATAAAGCAGAAATACAGCAGTTATTATGCATATATTAAGAATTACTGGTGAAAATGCCGGAGCAAAAAAGTGTCTTAGCGAATTAAGGACACCCATCGACAGTGCCGTAAGGGAAATAAAGAGGATGTAGGGAAACATTATCCTATTTAAAGTAACAGCCAGGTCAAAGGTGCTTTTGTCAAAACCCGCGGCAAATAGTTTAAGTATATAAGGAGATAGCAGTATTCCGCCAATGGATATAATTATCAGAAGAACGACTAGGATGGTAAATACAGCATCTGCCACCTTTTTGGCTTCTTCCTTATTTTTTGTCTCCAGATACTCTGTGAATACAGGTATGAATGAAATTGTAAGAGAGCCTTCCGCGAATAGCCTCCTGAGCAAATTTGGAATTCTAAAGGCTACCCAAAACGCATCAGTCAATGCGGTTGCACCAAAGAAGTAAGCTATAACTACGTCTCTAGCATAGCCCGCTATGCGGCTTAGAAAAGTGAGAGAGCCTACAATGCCAGCAGAACGTGTTAACTCTTCTTGTTGTCTCATCAAATCATTAATAGCGGGTTAATGTATTACCCTTCCTTAGGTTTATTTACCTCTTCAAATTCAATCTCATTTTTCAAGTAGCCGAGAATCTCCCGAGTTTTATCCACCTGGTCTGGGGTAGGTGTTATTTGCATAATCCCTTTTGCCGGATCTTCCGTCCTGACCCATGCAAAGTGTGAGTAAGTACCCATAATAGACTGGAAGTAAACTGTTTCGGCCTTATTTTTAAGTTTTATATATATGTTAGGCATATGATATTCTTTGATAAGAAAAATTAAGAAGATTATATCTTAATTTGCTGTTTTTTTCGATCATTCTTGTGATTTTCTTCATATAATCCCCACTTTCCAAAAAGAGTGATGTGTGAATATTGGTATAAATTGGCATATCGCATTTTATTTTACAACCCCAATTCAGATTGAATATCCTTTGATATCAACATGATAGAGTACACTCTTAAAGTGTTTGGATTTAACAATACAATGATCCTTTCTATTATTTGCTATATATAGGCCATTCTTTTCACCTATATAAATGCGTTATTTTTCACTCCTGTATTTTCTAAAAAATTCATAAATATCAAAACCTTACTTGACAAACTTAACACAATTTTATATAGTGGTTCAAAGTGGCATAAAGTGGCACAAGAGGGCGTAACATGTTTCGAGGTAGATACGAACACACCATGACTGATAAGGGGCGGCTCAGCATACCCTCAAAATTTAGAGAGGTATGTAGGGAGAAGTACGGCGGAGAGATATTCATTGTTACCAATTTTGATAAATGCTTAGCTGCATACCCGCTAAGGGAATGGAATGAAATTGAAAGAAAGGTCTCTGAACTGCCACAGTTTAAACAGGAAGTTGTTTCCTTTTTAAGGTACTTGATGGGCAGTGCCGTTGATTGTCCGATGGATGGGCAGGGAAGAATTCTTATCCCTCAGTCTCTAAGAAGCCATGCACGCATAGATAAAGAGGTGATTTTAATAGGTATGCTTACTAAGGTTGAAATTTGGTCCAAAGAGGTTTGGGAACAGGAAGAGTCTGATAACGCATATGAAGAATTTCAAAAAAGCAGGGAAATACTTGCAGCACAAGGACTATAAGCCTATGGAAAACGCAATATTAGAACAAAAGACTCCGACCCATATCCCGGTTATGACTGAAGAAGTCATAAATTTCTTGGTTGCGCGCCACGATGGATTATACGTTGATGCGACTCTTGGGCTAGGTGGCCACACAAAATCGATATTAGATTTTACGAACTGTCAGTCACACGTTATCGGACTTGATGTAGACGAAGAAGCTATTTCTATAGCGAGCGATCGGCTTTCCAAATACAATAGCAGTGTTGTTCTTCGGAACAGTAATTTCTCAGAAATTGATAGGGTGCTTCTGGATTTGGAAATAGGTGAGGTAGACGGAATAGTAGCGGATCTTGGAATGTCTTCATTTCAAATTGATTCCAGTGAGAGGGGATTTAGTTTTATACGGGAGGAGTATCTTGATATGCGTATGGACGCGAGGCTAAGATTTACCGCTTATGATTTGGTAAATGAAATGACCGTTGATGAGATATCAAAAGTTTTAAAAGTATACGGAGAAGAAAGATGGTCTAGAAGGATTGCCAAACGCATAGTTGAAACCAGAAAAGAAAAACCCGTTTCCACATCAGCAGAGCTTGCCAACCTGGTTTATGAGGCAATTCCCAAAAAATTTCATCCTGTTAGGATTCATCCGGCAACGAAAACATTTCAAGCCTTTCGAATTGCCGTTAACCATGAGCTTGATAATATTGAGGAATTCATGGGAAAGGCGATACCCTTTCTTAAACCTGGCGGCAGAATAGTCATTATTTCTTTTCATTCCCTTGAAGATAGGCTTATAAAGAATTCATTCCAGAATCTATCGTCCCCATGCGTTTGTCCGCGGGATTTGCCTATTTGCGGCTGTGGTAAAAAAAGTGAAATAAAGATTCTAACCCGCACACCTCTAGTTCCAGGTGAAGCAGAGGTGTTAAATAATCCCAGGGCCAGAAGCGCAAAGATGAGGGTTGGTGAGAAGCTCTAATCATGACAAATCCGAAAGTTCGTTCAAAAGAAAGGGGGCATTCTGGGAAATCAGTATTATCCACAGGCTTAATATTTCTAATATTAATTGCTGTGGCTCTTTCTTTAGTTTATGTAAGAATTAAAGTTGAAGAAGTGAGCCTAGGTTATGAAATTTCAAGGAATAAGAAAAAAACCCAAGACCTTTTAAAAGAGAACAGAACGCTTCATTCTGATTTTATGAAGCTCAAGTCACCTGAGAAGCTAGAGCTGACGGCTGTTGAGCTCGGATTTAAGTTTCCCACTCAGGAAGACATAATCTATATAGAAAAAAACAAGGTTGTAGGAAATAAATAATGAAGCCAAAGAGAAGTACAAAGAGAATTTCTCTTGCTAGGGATTTGGATAAACCTAGATGGAGGGTTTTTATAGTTGCGGCTCTCATTATTGCTCTTTTTGCAATGGTCTCTGTCAAAGCGCTGGAACTTCAGGTCCTCGATCGTGAAAGGGCATTTAAGATTGCCAGAAAACAACATCACGGAACCTCTACACTACTTCCTCGTAGGGGGAAAATCTTAGACAGAAATGGTAAAGAGTTAGCAGTAAATGTCGATGTAAAATCTGTTTATGCAAATCCTAAGAAAGTAACAAATCCCTCTGAGACAGCAAACTTGCTTTCAGAGAAACTGAAGCTTCCTTTAAAAAAAATCCTGGATAGAGTTTCTTCGAATAAATCTTTTGTCTGGATAAAAAGACTAGCAGATTCAAAGTCAGTGGAAGAAATTCAAAATTCAGACGTAATAGGTTTAGGTTTTATTCCAGAACCTAAAAGAATTTACCCCAACGGGCACCTCCTGGGTCAAGTGATTGGTTTTGCGGATGTTGATTCCGTCGGCCTAGAGGGGATTGAATACCGTTACGACAACTTATTAATTGGTAAGACCAGAAAAATTACTTTAAAAAGGGATGCTCGGGGACATAAAATTTTAAATGACCCGAGCGAGATTCAGGATATTGATCGAGATAAATCCTCTGGTCATGACATTGTTCTCACTATTGATTCACAGATTCAACATATCGTCGAGAGAGAACTAAAAGAGGGAATAGAAGAAATGGGCGGAGAGCAGGGAATGGCCATTGTAATGAATCCCGAGACAGGCGAAGTGCTGGCTATGGCTTCTTATCCATTTCTGGACCCTAATAACTTTAGTCAATTCTCTGAGGCAAATAGAAGAAACCTTCCCATCTGGTATGCGTATGAACCTGGATCAACGATGAAGGTGTTTCTTGCAGCTTCTGCTCTTGAAGATAAAAAGGTAAACCCGAATTCAACATTTAATTGTGAAAATGGACGAAGAAAAATCGGCTCAGCCGTGATTAAAGACATAAAACCTCGCGGCACACTTACTGTTGCTGAGATTGTAAAGTACTCAAGCAATATAGGAGCTTCCAAAATTGGAGAGCTGGTAGGCAGAGAAAAGTACCATAAATACTTGAAAAAGTTTGGATTCGGGGATAAAACCGGTATAGGTCTTCCCGGTGAGTCGAGTGGACAATTGGCAAACCCTAGAAAATGGGGACCTATTGAGCTTGCTACCATTTCCTTCGGACAGGGTATTTCTGTAACTTCCCTGCAGCTTGTTACGGCTCTTTCTGCGGTAGCAAATGGCGGATACCTTATGAGGCCGTATGTTATAGAGAAGATTGTTGACCCGGATGGAAATATAATTGAAGAGAACTCTCCAGAGGTAATTACAAGAGTCATATCCTATGATACCTCATATCAGATGAAACAAATCATGCAAGGTGTCGTTGAAGACGGAACTGCCAAGAAGGCTCAAATACCCGGATTTTCAGTAGCTGGGAAAACCGGTACAGCACAAATTCCTAATCTGAAGTCCGGTGGGTATTACTCTGATAAATACATAGCTTCCTTTATAGGTTTCGCTCCTGTAGAAGATCCTGCAATTGTTATGGCAGTAGTAGTTGAAGCGCCTAGGAAAAAAACTCATGGAGGCTCCGTAGCTGCTCCTATATTCAAACAAATTGCTGGAAAAGTCCTTTTTCACTTGGAAGTAAGCCCCAAGAAAGAACTGGTGGGTATGAAGGTTATGCCTGATCTTAGCGGTATGAGTGTCAGGGGTATTCTTAAGTGGTCCGAACAGGAAGGAGTCAAAGTAGAAGTGAAAGGTAGTGGTTTTGTAACAAATCAAAAACCTCTACCTGGGGATTTGATAAAAGAAGGCATGGTTTGCTCAATTGAGCTTAAACAAAAAATATGATTCTTAGAGAACTTGTAAATGGGGTAGATATAAAAAATTTCAAAGGGGATTTCGACTTAGAGATTTCAGGTGTTTCTTTTGATTCAAACAAGGTTAAAGAGGGTTTTTTATTTGTAGCGCTGACGGGCGAAAATACGGACGGCCATAAGTATCTTGAATCGGCGGTTAGAAACGGGGCCAAAGCCTTGATCGTGGAAAAAGCGCCGGATAAGGATTATAAAGATGTAACAGTTATTGAGGTTATTGATTCCAGATTATCTCTTGCTATAGTCTCTGCTAATTTTTTCGAACACCCGACAAAAGATCTTACACTCATCGGCATTACAGGGACAAACGGAAAAACCACAATTACCTATCTATTGGAATCTATTTGGAACGAAGAAGGTAAAAATTCCGGCATTATAGGCACTATCGATTACCGGTACGGCAAAAACAAACTTCAATCATCCATGACAACCCCTGAATCTTTGGATCTCATGGGGATGTTTAGAGAAATGAAAGATTCAGGGGTAGACACAGTGGCAATGGAAGTTTCTTCACACGCTATTGATAAAGAAAGAGTGAGGGAATGTCACTTTGATGTTGGCGTATTTACTAATTTGACTCAAGACCACCTCGATTATCACGGCTCGATGGGAAACTATTTAGAAGTCAAAAAGAGGCTGTTTACAGAGTTCTTGGCAGAGAGTGATAAGAAAAATAAATTCTCAATTATAAATATTGATGATCCCTTTGGAGCACAAATTGTAAACGATGCGCCCGACAATGTAGCAACTTATTCCATTAATAATAAGACTGCCATAATACACGCCGTATCCTCAAAAATTACCGAGGACGGAATCGAGGCAATTATTAATACGCCTGAGGGCTCTCTTGAAGTTAAATCAGCACTTTTTGGCGAGCATAATTTATCAAACATACTTGCGGCTGTTGCTACTACAATTTCATTAGGCTCACCCACCCGTGCTATTGAAAAAGGCGTCTCTAACATCTCATTCGTTCCTGGAAGATTAGAAGGGATTCCAAACAAGTGTGGGGTTAAGGTACTGGTGGATTACGCGCATACGCCCGATGCCCTTAAGAATGTTCTTCAGGCAGTAAGACCGCTTACAAAAGGTAACTTAATTCTTGTTTTCGGATGCGGCGGCGACAGAGATAATGCTAAAAGACCTCTCATGGGTATGATAGGGAAAGAGCTTTCAGATATTCTCATTGTTACATCCGATAATCCCCGCACTGAAGATCCTGAAATTATTATAGACCAGATAGAGGAAGGAGTTCTCCGAGCGGGAGAAGACAACAAACCCTATCATAGGATTACAGATAGAACAGCTGCAATTAAGCAAGCTATAAGAACTGCCAAAAAGAATGACACTGTACTAATTGCCGGAAAGGGGCATGAGGATTATCAGATTATGGGGACTACTAAGTACCCGTTTGATGATAGAGAGATAGCAAGGGAGTCATTATCATTAAAATAAATTTAGTTCTTTGGAAATAAATATGATGGATCTAAATTTTATTCTTAGTTCAACCAATGGGAGGCTGCTCTCCGGGAAAATGGAGAGCGTCTTTACTGGTGTATCAACAGATACGAGAAAGATTACAAAGGACGAAATCTTTTTCGCCTTGAAAGGGGACAATTTCGATGGTGAGGATTTTGTTCGAGAGGCTTTTAATAGGGGAGCAAGCGGGGCCGTAGTAGAAAGCGCCTTTTCAGAGGATTTAAACGGTAAAGTATTGATAGAAGTTCCTTCAACACTTAAGGCATTAGGGGACCTTGCGTCAGATTGGCGAATGAGCTTCCCAGATTTAAAGCTCGCTGCAATTACCGGATCAAATGGGAAAACTACTACAAAGGAAATGACTTGGAGCATAGTTTCCTTAAAGCATAATACTCTAAAAAACACAGGTAATTTTAACAATCTTATTGGTCTGCCACTAACTCTTTTTGAATTGAATAGTGATTATAAGGCGGCTGTGGTAGAGGTAGGTATGAACGACTTTGGAGAAATTAGAAGGCTCACGGAAATAGCACGTCCTGACATTGGGGCTATAACCAATATAGGACACGCTCATCTGGAAAAGCTAGTAGGGCTGGACGGGGTAGCCAAAGCAAAAGGGGAGCTTGTAGAGAATTTTAATGCGGACAATGTTTTTGTTGTCAATCTTGACGATCCCAGGGTGAAAGAAATTGCAAATAGACTTAATTGTCAAAAAATTACCTATGGAATTAATGCAGATGAGGCAATGATTACGGCCAGTGAAATAGAATCTAGTGACTTTTCCAATATTACATTTAATATGAATGTTACGGGGGGGAAATTTCCTGTACGTTTAAAGGGAATAGGTCTCCATAATGTAATGAATTCTCTATGCGCTGCGGGCATAGCCCTATCCTTAGGCTGTGATACTGCTCAAATTCAGGAAGGACTTGAAAAATTTATTCCAACTCATATGAGACTTGAAGTTTTAGACACCCCATTTGGGTTTAAAGTGATTAATGACGCCTACAACGCCAATCCAGATTCAATGAGGCGGGCGATTGATGAACTTGTTAGATTAAAGGGAGGAGGGAAGGCAATCGCTGTTTTAGGTGATATGTTAGAGCTGGGTGGGACAAGTGAATTGGAGCACCGAGAAATTGGCAAATACTTATCCACCTCTGGAGTAGACGGTGTTATTACATACGGAAGTTTCGCGGCAAACACCTTAGAAGGCGCTGGCAGTTCGATAAGCGGCTTTCAAGTGAAGACGCATCAAGAAGCGGCAAAACTCTTAATTGATAAGGCAGAACCAAATGACTTGGTGCTAGTAAAAGGCTCCCGCGGATCTAAAATGGAGCAGGTAATTAAAGGACTATTAGAGGAGTGATATCAAATGTTTCATCTTCTTTATTTGCTTAAAGAGGACTTTATTATATTTAATGTATTTAGGTATATAACCTTCCGTTCGTTCGGAGCAGGTGTAACTGCGTTTCTTATAAGCATTATATTGGGCGGATACTTCATTAAATTCCTTTCCCGAAGACAGTTCAATGAAAGTATTCGTGATGACGGTCCAGAGAGTCATAAAGCCAAAGCCGGAACCCCTACGATGGGGGGAGCCTTTATGGTTATTGCAATAGCCATATCAACCATTTTATGGGTAGATCTTTCAAGTCAGGTCATGTGGACGGTGCTTCTCTTTACGTTTAGCTATGCCCTAATAGGTTTTCTTGATGATTGGCTCAAGTATTCAAAAGGCAGGGGAATGAGCGCCAGATTAAAGTTCTTCTTGCAGATAGTTTTTGGGACACTATTTGTTGCATTGATATTGAGTGAGATGAATGGTTTTAGCATGGTCGTTAGCGGTACTGAAGCTACGGACTATTCTTTTACTTCAGTTATTATTCCATTTTTCAAGAAGGCGGTTTTTGATCTTAGTTGGTTCTATATCCCTTTTGGAGTATTGGTTGTTGTGGGCGCATCAAACTCAGTAAATTTAACTGATGGACTTGATGGGCTTGCAATCGGATCTATCGCAGTAGCCGCAGCAACATATATTATTTTTTGCTATTTATCAGGGCACCTGGAATTCTCAACATATCTTCAGATTCCCTATATACCTCAGGGTGGTGAGCTGGCCGTGTATCTAGCCGCTGTGGGTGGGGCGTGCCTTGGTTTTCTCTGGTACAATTCACATCCTGCTGAGGTCTTTATGGGCGATGTAGGATCACTTGCCCTTGGGGCTGCAATTGGTTCTGTTGCTCTAATAATTAAACAGGAATTACTTCTGATCATAGTGGGCGGTCTTTTCGTTATGGAAGCACTGTCCGTAATTATCCAGGTTATGTTTTTTAAGCTCACTGGTAAGAGGGTCTTTAAAATGGCACCTCTTCATCACCATTTTGAGCTTAGCGGCTGGTCCGAATCAAAGGTAGTAATCAGGTTCTGGATTATTTCTTTGGTTCTTGCGTTATTTGCTCTTTCGACACTCAAGTTGAGATAAGATCTAATTGTTATAAGTTGTTATAACTAGCTCGTATTTATGGTTTTTAGAGAAATATATGGAACTTAGAGATAGAAAAATACTTGTAGTGGGGCTCGGCAAGACAGGTAAGGATACTGTTAATTTCTTGCTTGAGAAAGGAGCTCAGGTAAGAGTAAGCGACAGCTCCCCGATCGAGAAGATAAGGGGGGATGCTGAGTTGCTTGAGCAAAGAGGAGTAAAGGTAGAGGCGGGATTGCACACGGCTGAAACTTTTCTCTGGGCCGAAACTATAGTGCTTAGTCCCGGAGTTCCTTTTAACGTACGGCAAGTTCAAATGGCCATGGCTCAAGGAATAGAAGTAATAAGTGAGGTAGAGCTAGCATGGCGTTTTATTGAGACTCCGATTATTGCTATTACAGGTTCAAATGGCAAAACCACAACTTCTACTCTGATTGCCCGAATACTGGAGAGAAACGGGAAAAGAGTTTTTCTGGGCGCCAATATAGGCACTCCACTAATTCAGATTGCAGAGGATTCAAACAAGTTTGACATTCTTGTGCTCGAGCTAAGCAGTTTCCAGCTCCAGGGTATAGATAGCTTCAGGCCCGATGTAGCAATAATACTTAATATTTCACCTAATCACCTCGACCATCATGAGTCATTTGACGAGTATGTGGAGTCCAAGATGAAGATTTATTCAAACCAAACCGTGGATGACTGGTTCGTTTATAACGACGCTGATGAAGTGATTAATGCTTACCTGCCTGGGGTCCGGTCCAGGAAAGTCCCATTTGGAGAGGACTATGGTCAAGACGGTGTAACTTATAACGGCTCAGAGATAACGTTCAGAGATCATGTGTACGATGTAAAGGGAATTAAGCTTATGGGTAGCCACAATGTAGAAAATATTATGGCCGCTATAGCAGGGACTGCTATTCTTGGCTGTGATCCTCAAATAATCCAAGAGGAGATAAACAATTTTGAGCCGCTCCCACACAGAAATGAATTTGTGAGAGAAATACAAGGCGCTAAATTCTATAATGATTCTAAATCAACCAGCCCCGCGGCAACGCTCAGGGCTCTTGAGAGCCTTCCTTGCCCGATAATACTGATCGCCGGGGGAAAGGATAAGGGCGTCAGCTTCGAGCCACTTAAGGATTTAGTAAAGGAAAAAGTAAGGTTTCTAATTCTGGTCGGTGAGTCTAAATTAAAAATGAAAGAGGAGTTAGGCGCCGGTATTCCTAGCGCATTGGCTGATTCACTTAATGAAGCTTTGGATATAACTCTCCAGAATGTGACGTCTAAGGATAGCGTTCTTTTTTCTCCTGCTTGTTCTAGTTTTGATATGTTTACGTCTTATGAAGAAAGGGGGATGAAATTTAAAGAAATTGTTGAAAATCTTTGAACCAGCAAAAGGAAGGAGCTATGATATTGGGGTCATTTTCTCAACAGTTTTTCTAACTGTGGTGGGAGTTCTGATGGTCTATAGTACAAGTTCCGTCTACTCAATGGAGAACTTCGGAGATGCAAGTTATTACCTTAAGCGCCATGCCATATACCTTCTATTGGGTCTTCTTTCTATGTTCGCAATTCTGAGCGTTGATTACAGGGTTTTAAGGAAACTGGTATATCCGGCATACATTCTTGGACTATTCATGCTGATACTTGTTCTTATTATAGGTAAAGATGTTGGCGGGGCCAGAAGGTGGATAGACTTGGGAGCATTCAGCTTCCAGCCCTCAGAGATTGCAAAATATATTATAGTTTTATATCTTGCACATTCGCTTACAAAAAAAAGGGATAAAGTAGACAGCTTCGTTGTTGGATTTGCCTCTCACATTTTAATTGCGGGCGTGTATGTAATTCTAATCCTTCTTGAGCCGGATTTTGGTACCGCAACCACAATGATAGCGGTTCTTTTTGCTATGATGTTCATAGGGGAGGTAAGAATAAGGTATCTTGTGCCTTTAGGACTGGTATCGGTTGCCTTATTGTGTTTGGCCGTTCTTACCAAAGGGTATAGAATGAAACGAATAACTGCCTATATGGATCCCTGGCAAGACCCCCTTGGTTCTGGATATCAGTCTATACAGTCATTTATTGCATTTGCACTGGGAGGGATTTACGGCACCGGACTTGGTGATAGTACACAGAAACTCTTCTTTTTACCTCAGGCCCATACCGATTTCATATTTTCCATTATAGGTGAAGAGCTTGGTTTTATCGGAATAGTTCTCGTTATACTTGCGTTTGTTGTTTTATTAGTAAGAAGCCTGCGTGTGTCACTAAGGGCCCCTGATCTATTCGGTTGTTATTTGGTCTTCGGCTGCGTAGTGCTTATTGCCCTTCAAGCGGGAATGAATATGGCCGTAGCAGTAGGCCTATTCCCGACAAAAGGTCTTACACTTCCATTCATTAGTTACGGCGGGACATCTTTAATAACCAGTTTAGTGGCAGTCGGAATAATACTTAATGTTTCTAGATCGGGAATAAAATGAGAATAATAATCGCCGGCGGCGGAACAGGCGGGCACGTATTTCCTGCCATATCAATTGCCGAAGAGATATCATGCAGAAATCACAAGGATGAAATTCTTTTCGTGGGGACGGAGAGAGGCTTGGAAAATGAACTGCTTTTGAAAAAGGGTTATAAAATAGAACACATTAGCTCAAAGGGTTTTGTGGGTCGAGGGTTGTTTAAAACAGTGGGCGCTTTTTTTTATGCCTTTAAGGGACTATTTGATTCCATATCAATAATTAGAAGTTTTAAACCCGATGTTGTGCTCGGAGTGGGCGGCTATGTCTCAGGTCCTCTTGTACTAGCGGCCGTTTTACTTAGAATTCCAACAGCAATATGTGAACAGAATACGGTGCCTGGAGTTACAAACCGTATTCTGGGAAGAATTGTGAATAAAATCTTTGCCTCCTTTGATTCAAGTATTCTCTATTTTCCGTCAAAAAAGGTCTTAATAACTGGGAACCCTATTAGAAAAGATATTCTTAATAATGCAAATAGTTCTCAGAATTCTGAATCTTTATCTGTCCTTATTTTTGGAGGGAGCCAAGGAGCCCATTCTTTAAATCACTCAGTTCCTGAAGCATTTTCGAGAATAGATAATAAGAACCTCTCCATAATTCACCAAACCGGGAAAAAAGACTTTAACTTTGTGAAGAATGTATATAGTGATAATGGTATTAAAGCTGAAGTACTTACATTTATAGATGATATGGGGCAAGCATACGGAAAATCTAACTTAGTTATAGGCAGGGCAGGGGCTGGTACTATTGCTGAAATCACTTTACTTGGAAAGCCCTCTATTCTTGTCCCCTTTCCTTATGCAGCGCACAATCACCAGCTAGAGAATGCTAAAATTCTGGAAAGCGCAGAGGCTGCTGTTCTTATTGAGGATAAAGACGCTACACCAGAAAATTTGGCCCTGATGTTGACCAAACTATTAGACGAAGACAAACTAAATATGATGGCAGCTAATGCCAAAAAGCTTGGCAAGCCGGAAGCCGCAAAAGATATAGTTGATGAATTACATAAGTTAGCCGGAGATAGCTAGTGTACGGAAAGATAAAACGGATTCATTTTGTAGGGATTGGGGGAATAGGGATGAGCGGTATAGCAGAGGTGCTGCTCAATATGGGATATGAAATTTCAGGTTCCGATATTGGGGAGTCGGCCACTGTAAAAAGACTTATGGATTTGGGCGCTAAGATTCATATAGGCCACAGCGCAGATAATGTCGAAGGCACGGGAGTGGTCGTTATATCTTCGGCTATCAAAGCTGATAACCCCGAGGTGCTCAGAGCCAAAGAGATTAACATTCCGGTTATTCCGAGAGCCGAGATGTTGGCTGAGCTTATGAGACTCCGCTATGGGATAGCAGTTGCAGGAAGTCACGGAAAAACAACGACGACATCAATGATCGCAGCAGTGCTTTCATATGGTCAGTTAGACCCTACAATTGTAGTTGGCGGCAAAGTAAAAGCCATGGGTACCAACGCACGCCTCGGAAAAGGGGACTTCATGGTTGTGGAGGCAGATGAAAGTGACGGTTCTTTCTTAAGACTTTCCCCTGTTATCTCCGTGCTTACGAATATTGATGAAGAACATATGGACTATTACAAGGATATGGAAGAATTAGAGAGAGCTTTTTTAAGTTTTTTAAACAAAATACCATTCTATGGACTCTCGGTGCTGTGCATTGACTGTCCAAGGGTTAAATCACTTTCCAGAGAGTTCAAAAAAAGGATTCTAACCTATGGATTTGATCAGGATGCTGAATTAAGAGCCCAAGACGTCGCTATTTCGGGGTTCGAAACAAAGTTCAATGTATTTTTAAAAGATTCCCATCTCGGACCTGTATGTATAAATGTCCCCGGCCGCCATAATGCCCAAAACGCACTTGCAGCTATTGCTGTTGGTATGGAGCTTGGAATGAGTTTTGAGGATGCAAGTCTTGGATTATCCGAATTTAAGGGTATTGATAGGAGACTCCAGGTAAAAGGTGAAGGCAGGGGAATATTGGTAATAGATGATTACGCTCATCATCCTAGGGAAATTGAAGTTACAATAAGCACTGTAAAGGAATCTCAGTCCGGGAGAGTTGTCGTTATCTTCCAGCCCCACAGATACAGTAGGACAAAGTTGCTATTTGAAGAGTTTGTCGAAGTGCTTAGCAGAGCGGATATGCTCTATATAATAGATATATATTCTGCCGGAGAAGATCCGATTGACGGAATAACATCTCAAAAACTTTTTCAATCACTTAAAGAAACTGGCCACCAAAATGTTCAGTACCTAAACGGTGACGATGTGGTCTCGACTGTTATAGATAATTTAAAGCCAGAGGATGTTGTACTCACTCTTGGAGCTGGAAATGTTTGGGCAGTTGGTGAAAAGATAGTAGGGGAACTCCGGTGAACGCTTTGATCCTGGAAATTGAAAATATCGGCTGCGTGACAATCCGCCAATATCCAATGAAAAAATACACCTGGCTTAAAGTGGGCGGTCTGGCCGATCTTGTTGTCCAACCAAATAATAGTCGTGAATTTTTAGAGGTGCTTAACCTGCTTTCTTCCTCCGATATACCCTGGGTTGTTCTTGGAGAGGGTTCTAACACGATAGTATATGACGAGGGTATTTCGGGAGTAGTTATCTCTACTAAGAAATTAAAAAAAATTGAGATAATTGACGGGATAAAAGTGTTGGCTGAGTCAGGGGCAATACTCGGCACGATATTAAATAAGACGATTAAAGCGGGGCTCAGAGGGTTTGAGTTTGCGGCCGGCATACCGGGTACGGTAGGGGGCGGGATTTTTATGAATGCGGGTGCAAACAATGGAGAGATCAAAGATGTTGTTGATACCGTTTGGATATGGACAGAAGGGGAAGAAATTGCTTTAAGCAGAAGCGAGATAAAATTTGAATATCGGGAAAGTCACTTGCCACAGGGGAGTGTAATTACAAAAGCTTTGTTCAAATTAGAACAAGGAAACAGCTCCGAAAGTGAGCGCAATGTAAAGGATTATA
>Ga0209013_10001458_pt1 | contig 21845 bp, 20 predicted proteins | sample Cruoilmetagenom2_FD_187291 | JGI IMG/M metagenome (GOLD analysis project Ga0209013, IMG submission 187291) | Oil polluted marine microbial communities from Coal Oil Point, Santa Barbara, California, USA - Sample 2 (SPAdes) (version 2) | ecosystem: Environmental > Aquatic > Marine > Oil seeps ... | reverse complement strand
TATGAATAAAATGACCGACTCCTGTGGGAAAGCGAAGACGTCGAAATCCACTCGAGCTAAAAGCTCGAGTTAGTTCGGCGCGAGCCCACGGAAAGCGGTCATTTTAATTCATACCAATGGATTGATACATGATTTTACGAAGATAAATAAGTTTTTCAAAGAGAAAAATGAAAAATCTAGTAAGCATCAATTTTTCAATAACCTTTTTATAAAGTTGAGCATCAATAAGAGACAAACCTACATAATAAATAGGTTTGTCTTTTTTTGTAATCTACTGAACATCACCTATCATTTTCGCATATACATAAAATGATGGAAACAGAGGAGGGACGCAATGTTACTATCTGAATTAGCCATTAAAGAATTGATTCAAATCGAAGATGGAAAAAGGTTTGGTTTGTTAGCGGATACAGAATTATTGTTTGAACCAACTTCAGGAAAAATAATTGGATTTCTTGTTATGAAAGACCAATCGAGTAGACCATTTAAATCCAAACCCGCTCCGAAAAACACCTATATTGCTTGGGAGGATATCGTCTTGATTGGCGAACATCGTATTTTATTTACTAAAATATCACACTTGGAAATGGAATACTCTGAATGAGCAAAAGCAAATGGTGTGTCATTGGTACAGATCCTCGTATGCAAAAGTTAGCAAGTGAACTTAAAGAGTCAGGTAAAGAAGTCCTCTACGTCAAAACAAAAGCTTGGGGATATCAGCTTGAACGGACGCTTTTAGACTACCAGCCTGAAAAAATTGTTTTTCCTATTCAACCACTCGAAATGGCTTCACCTTCTGTTAACGCTGATATTTTTTCAAACGTCTCTGTTGTATTTGTTGGGAAGCTATCTCCGGAATGGTCCCAGATTTTCGTCTCGAATAATTGTCCAGTTGAACGATATTTAGAAGACGAAGAATTCATCTGGTTAAACGCAAAGTTGACCGCAGAAGGTTTCATCGCGGCATTTTATGCAAATGAGAAAGAAATAATTGCAGGGAAAAAGTTTGTCATAGCAGGTTTTGGTCGAGTTGCAAAGTTACTTGCGGCTCAACTAAAGAGAATGGATGCATTTCCGTTAATCGTTGTTCGGTCATTGGAACAATTGGCGGAAGCAAAAGCAATGGGTTATAACGCACAAGTCCTTTCACCAACGTTTGAAATGCAAGGTTCTTATTTTATTAATACAATTCCAGCGTTATGGTTCACGGAGGAGTATAAACAGGGGTTTATGAATTGTAAAACGTTTTATGATGTAGCCTCGGCTCCAGGTTGTCTAGCAATTAATGATTCACTTCCAGTTAATTATCTTCTATATACGTCTTTACCTGGTCAGTTTATAGAAAATGATGCAGCCAAGCTATTATCTACGTGTGTGAGGAAGTTGTCGAAAGATTATTGAGGAGGAAGTATGTGTTAACCGGTAAAAGAATAGGGTTCGGAATTACAGCATCGCATTGTACGTATGAAGAGGTTGTCCCGAAAATTCAGTTGTTACGTGATAATGGGGCTGTAGTGGTGCCGATTATAACCCACTCAGTTTTAGCTGCCGCTACTAGATTTGGAACAGGAGAAGAATGGGTGAAAAAAATCGAGGATGCTGCGGGTGCAAAGGTTATTTCAACGATTGTCGATGCGGAACCACTTGGTCCAAAAACACCAGTCGATTGTATGGTGATTGCTCCTATGACAGGTAATTCCATTAGTCGATTTGCCAACGCAGCCACTGATTCTCCGGTATTAATGGCTGCAAAAGCAACCATGCGTAATGGAACACCAGTGGTGCTTGGTATTTCCACAAACGATGCACTCGGACTAAATGGTGTAAACTTGATGAAACTATTAAATTCAAAACACATTTATTTTATTCCTTTCGGTCAAGATGATCCATATAAAAAACCAAATTCACTTATAGCGGATTTTTCGAAAATTGTTCCAACAATTGTTGCGGCAATTAACCACCAACAAGTGCAGCCCATATTAATCCAACATGAAACAATTCATTAATTTTCATGCACATCTCGGTAACTTTATGATACAATACCTCCATTAAGTTTGTGTTTTTGTAATAAAGGAGAGAGTGACATGACAAAACTATATTCAATTGCCATCGTGGGTGCTACAGGTGCGGTGGGTGAAAAGATAATGGACCAATTAGAAAAAAGAAATTTCCCAATTAGCCATATTAAGTTTTTGGCTTCGAAACGTTCTGCTGGAAAAGCCATTGAATTTAAAGGGCAATCCTACGTTATTGAAGAAGCAACTCCAGAAGCCTTTGATGGTGTAGATATTGCTTTATTTAGTGCGGGCGGATCAGTTTCAAAAACATTAGCACCTGAAGCAGCATCACGCGGTGCAGTTGTAATCGATAACACAAGTGCTTTTCGAATGGACGAAAATGTACCGTTAGTTGTGCCTGAAGTAAATAGACAAGATTTAAAAACCCACAAGGGAATTATCGCGAATCCAAATTGCTCAACCATTCAAATGGTTGTAGCCCTAGAACCAATCCGACAAGCATACGGCTTAGATCAAGTTATTGTATCTACCTATCAAGCGGTATCAGGAGCTGGGTCCGTTGCAATAAAGGAACTAGAAGAACAAAGTAAATCATTTGGTGAAACACTAAATGTGAAAGCGGAAGTGCTTCCTGTTAAAAGTGCAGAGAATCATTACCCGATTGCCTTTAATGTCATTCCGCAAATTGATGTATTTGAAGAAAATGGTTTTACGTATGAAGAAATGAAAATGATAAATGAAACTAAAAAAATCATGCATATGCAAGATCTTGCTGTCTCTGCAACATGTGTACGTTTACCAATTGTTTCAGGACATTCCGAATCTGTTTTTATTCAAATCGAGAAAGACGGAATTACAGCCGATGACATAAGAAAACTATTAACACAATCAGAAGGTATTCAAATACTGGATGACCCGGCAAATCAAATTTACCCAATGCCTTTATATGCTGAAGGGAAAGATGAAGTCTTTATTGGACGAATCCGTCAAGATTTATCCAACAAAAAAGGGTTCCATATGTGGATAGTCTCTGATAATCTCTTAAAAGGTGCAGCGTTGAATTCAATACAAATAGCTGAAGCAATGATTGAAGACGGAATATTATAGAAGGAGGGATTCAGATGCAGATTGGCCGCGTTTCAACAGCAATGATTACACCATTTTCACCTGATGGATCCATCCATTTTGAAATGGTAGCAAAATTAATTGAACATTTAATCGCTACAGGTACAGATTCTCTAGTAGTGTGTGGTACAACTGGTGAATCTCCTACACTAACTTCTCAAGAAAAAGAAGATCTTATTCGATTTACGGTGGAAACTGTTAATAAACGAATTCCCGTAATTGCTGGTACAGGAAGCAATAGCACAATGGCTTCCATTGAGTTAACCAAAATAGCCGAAGAAACAGGCGTAGATGGAATTATGCTCGTGACTCCTTATTATAATAAACCCGATCAACGAGGGATGTTTGAGCATTTTAAAACGATCGCTAATGCAACGAACTTACCGGTTTTACTTTACAATATTCCAGGTCGTTCTGTTGTCAATATGTTACCAGAAACGGTGATTAAGCTAAGTGAAGTCTCTAATATACAAGCAATTAAAGAAGCTGGTGGTAATTTAGAACAGATGTCAGATATTATTGCTGGTAGTCTATCAGACTTTGATGTGTATAGTGGGGATGATGGCTTAACTTTGCCGCTTCTATCAATAGGAGGGGCAGGAGTAGTCTCAGTTGCTTCCCATGTCGTAGGGGAAGATATGCAAAAATTAATTAAAGCCTTTGAAGAAGGTAGACATCAAGATGCAGCGATTATTCATCATGCTATGTTACCGTTAATTCGTGCTCTTTTTGCAAAACCTAATCCAGTTCCCGTTAAATATGCATTGGGTAAACTAGGTTTAGATGTTGGTTCAGTTCGATTACCTCTTGTAGATATGACGATTGAAGAAAAACAAGAATTCGATCTTGCATGGGACCAATATGAACTAAAAAGAAAGAACTTTAACTAATTTTTGAATGGGACTGTCCAATAAGTCCAAATCTTCTTACAGCTACAATGTGTATTACTATTGATTTCTATCAATTAAAATATTGAAGTGGAAAGCACGACTCCAGCGGGAAAAGCTTACAAACCTTCCTCGGAAAGCGTTCGTTTGAAACGGAAATCAACAGAGTTGATTATCAGAATCAATTTCTTTAAAAAGAGGGCTGTTCTTAAAAGTCATTTTAAATGACTTTTCGGACAGCCCCTTTTTTTTGCTGAGCTAAAATGACCGTTTTCTCTTTTCTATTTGTACTGTTGTCATTTGTCTCGTATAATGAATAACAGTGGATGTTGTTCGGGTGAATTTTTAGGAGGAAAGCAAGTGACTAAAATAAAAAATGAAACAATTCGAATCATCCCCCTCGGAGGAGTAGGGGAGATTGGAAAAGCAATGTACGTTGTTGAAATTGATGAAGAAATATTTGTAGTAGATAGTGGACTAATGTTCCCAGAAGATGAAATGCTAGGCATTGATATTGTTATTCCAGACGTTACGTACTTAGAGGAGAATAAAGATCGTGTAAAAGGGATATTCTTAACACATGGTCACGAAGACGCGATTGGATCAATCTCGTATTTATTAAATAAAATTCAAGCTCCAGTCTATGGGTCTCGTTTAACTATTGCATTAGCAAAAGAACATTTAAAAGAGTTACCAGCTGCACAACCAGTTAAATTCTTTGAAGTAACAAATCGTAGTCGTATGAATTTTAAAACGACATATGTTACGTTTTTCAATACAACACATAGTATCCCAGATTCACTAGGAATCGCATTCCATACATCTGAAGGAGCTATTGTTCATACAGGAGAATTTAAATTCGATCAGTCTGCAAAGGGGAGCTATCGTCCTGATATCGCTAAAATGGCGGGATTAGGTGAAGAAGGCGTATTTATTTTGATGTCTGATTCAACGGAAGCTGAACGTCCTGGCTACACAACTTCTGAGTCAGTGGTTGAAGAACAACTTTCAGAAACATTTTACGCTTCTAAAGGAAGAATATTGGTTTCTTTATATTCTTCGAACTTTATAAGAATTCAACAAGTTTTTGATAAATCGTTAGAGTCAAAACGTAAAGTAGCTGTTGTTGGGAAAACGTTAGAAAATGTATTTGAAGTTGGTATGCGTTTGGGTTATTTAACTGTAGACCCCGATACATTGATATCAATTAAAGATATCAATAAGTACGCGGATGACGAAGTGGTTATTGTTGTATCCGGTACCCAGGGTGAACCACTAGAAGCATTAGAAAAAATGGTTCGGAAACATCATAAAGACGTAAAAATTAAAGACACAGACACTGTATTAATTACTTTTACACCTTCTCCAGGAATGGAAGTAACGATGTACAAGCTGATGAATCAGATTGCAAAAGCAGGAGCAAGAGTTTTAACAGCTAGTAAAAAGGTGCACGTTTCTGGGCATGGTAGCCAAGAAGATTTAAAAATGATGTTAAATTTAATGAAACCTCAGTACTTTATTCCAATCCAAGGGGAATATCGCATGTTGATGGCCCACTCTAAGCTTGCGCAAGCGACCGGTCTAACAAAAGCTCAAATTTTTATTGCCGATAAAGGTGATATTGTCGAACATAAAAATGGAAAAATGAGAATGAGTGGACGAGTTCAAGCTGGTAATGTTTTAATTGATGGAATTGGTGTAGGTGATGTTGGTAACATCGTATTAAGAGATCGTAAACTATTGTCTCAAGATGGGATCTTCATTGTTGTTGTCACACTAAATCGTGCTCAGAAAAAAATCGCTTCTGGACCAGAAATTTTGTCTCGAGGATTCGTGTATGTACGTGAATCAGAGAAACTGATGGATGAGTCAGCAGAGCTTGTGAAAAAAATTGTTGAAAAATATGTGAATAAAGATACCTTTGAATGGACAAATATTAAACAAGAAATCCGCGACACACTAAACTCATATTTATTCCAACAAACAAAGAGACGCCCGATGATTATCCCGATTATTATGGAATATTAATGTGCCACGAAACAAAAGGATTTCCTAGCCCTATGAACCGGCAGGAAATCCTTTTTGTATGATGAAGAAAGCAGGTGACTAGCTTGACGCGAAAAAAGAAAACGGCAATAAAAAAGAAAAAACCTAAACAAATGCATCCGTTAATGTACGAAATTATTGGTCTTTTATTAATCGGACTATCGATTATTACTTTCTTTGAATTTGGTTCTGTTGGATTTGCGCTTTCATCGACTGCGCGATTCTTTTTCGGTAATTGGCATATTGCGGTTTCATTATTTTTACTCGTTTTTGCTCTCACTATTATGATTCATCGAACAGTTCCAAATTTCAGTAATCGGTTAGTGCTTGGTTTTTCAAGTGTACTTGCAGCGTTTACGATATTTAGCCATCTTGCCTTATTTGAGAACCTGTTTCAAGGTGGTGCACTATTAAGTGACTCCGTTCTCAGAGAAACATGGAGAGTTCTTGTTGAAAGTAATGGCATTACTGAACGAAATCATTCACTTGGTGGAGGGATGCTTGGGGCTTTTCTTTTTGCCGCCTTTCACATTTTGTTTGATGCAAGTGGAGCAACCATAGCAGCATGGTTATTATTTATTATTGGGTGTGTTTTGTTGTCTGGAAAAGCATTTGTTCCGTTCATTGCCAGTCAGATCCCGCAATGGAGAAACAGCTGGAAACTTTCTCATTCTAAGAAAAAAGTGAAGGCAAAGCCAGTCGTTAAAGTATCAAGAAGGAAAGAAATGCGTGAACATGGTGATCCAGTTGCAACAACAGAAGAGCGACCAGAAGCAGCAACCGTTGTTGAAGTAGTGGAGGAAGTTCCTGTATCTCCAATTATTTCAGCTTTTACTGAACGTGTAGAAAAGCGAAGTGAAAGTGTTCCTGAAGAAGTTGAAGAAGTTGATGCTGAAAAAGTGTTTGAAGCAGTATCTGAGGCTGTACAAGAAAATGAAGATTACCAATTGCCACAGGTAACCTTATTAAACTCGCCACCTCATAGCGATCAAAGTGGGGAATACTCTCTTATTCAAGCAAATGCTAAAAAACTCGAACAAACGTTTAACAGTTTTGGTGTTAAAGCGAAAGTTACTCAAGTTCATTTAGGACCAGCCGTTACAAAATATGAAGTCCTACCAGATACAGGGGTTAAAGTAAGTAGAATAGTGAGTTTAAGTGACGACCTAGCATTAGCTCTAGCTGCACGAGATATTAGGATTGAAGCCCCTATTCCTGGTAAATCAGCTATCGGTATAGAAGTACCAAACCAAGAAGTAGCGATTGTGAGTTTACGTGAGGTTCTAGAGGCCAAAGAAAATAGTAGACCAGATTCGAAACTATTAATAGGATTAGGTCGAGATATAACGGGACAAGCCGTCCTTGCAGAATTAAATAAAATGCCACATCTATTGGTTGCAGGTTCTACAGGTAGTGGGAAGAGTGTTTGTATTAATGGAATTATTGTAAGCATAATTATGCGTGCAAAACCACATGAAGTAAAAATGATGATGATAGATCCTAAAATGGTGGAGTTAAATGTCTATAATGGCATTCCACATTTGTTGGCTCCTGTTGTTACGGATCCTAGAAAGGCTTCACAGGCATTAAAAAAGATTGTTTCTGAAATGGAACGTCGTTATGAATTGTTCTCTCATACAGGTACACGGAATATTGAAGGATACAATGACCATATAACTAAGTGGAACGAAGAAAACGAAGAAAAACATCCAAAGCTTCCGTACATTGTAGTCATAGTTGATGAATTAGCGGACTTGATGATGGTTGCCTCTAATGATGTTGAGGATTCAATAACCCGCTTAGCCCAAATGGCAAGAGCAGCTGGTATTCACTTAATTATTGCTACGCAAAGACCAAGCGTGGATGTAATTACGGGTGTCATTAAAGCCAATATCCCATCACGGATTGCATTTGCGGTATCCTCTTCAATCGATTCTCGTACGATACTCGACATGGGTGGAGCTGAGAAACTACTTGGACGAGGAGATATGCTATTTTTAGCAGCTGGGGCATCCAAGCCTGTACGTGTTCAAGGTGCATTTCTATCTGATCACGAGGTAGAGAAGGTCGTTGATTTTACAATCGCTCAGCAAAAGGCACAATACCAAGAAGAGATGATTCCATCCGATGTAGAAGAAGTTTCGGTAGAAGAACAGACCGATGACTTATATGATGATGCAGTTCAACTCGTTACGGATATGCAAACGGCATCTGTCTCTTTACTTCAACGGAGATTCCGTGTCGGGTATTCACGAGCAGCTCGTATTATCGACCAAATGGAAATGCGTGGAGTGGTGGGTCCATATGAAGGCAGTAAGCCTAGACAAGTTCTACAATCTAAACAACTTGATGACTATTCCTAATCTCCATTAAATAAGACATTTGTATTACAATAAAAATATTTATTTTACGAAACTATTGTATTTTAATCAAAAATCTATTTATTTACACAAATAAAAATGTTATAGTATGTCTGATTAGTAGGAACGTTTTACATCAGATGTCTGATCTCTACTATTGGTGGTGGTTCTAATGACAATTAAATCAGATCATCGTCATTTGTATCTTCAAGTGATCGATCGTCTAAAAGGCGATATTGCAAAAGGTGTATTTCAAGAGAAGGAAAAACTTCCTTCAGAATTTGAACTCGCCAAATCACTTGGAGTCAGTCGTGCTACGCTCCGCGAGGCACTAAGGCTGTTGGAAGAAGAAAATGTCATCATTAGACGACATGGGGTCGGTACGTTTGTTAATCCTCGTCCAGTCTTTACGTCTGGTATCGAACAATTAACAAGTGTTTCCTCCATGATTCGTAAAGCGGGTATGGAACCGGGAACGATTTATTTGAGTTCATCGGAAGCCCATCCGTCTGAAGAAGATATAAAACGCTTTCATTGCGAAATAGACGAATCTGTCATTACAATTGAACGTGTAAGAACAGCTAACGGTGACCCAGTCGTATACTGTGTGGACAAAGTGCCATCTAAGTATTTACCAAATGATTTTTTAAGTCGACAAGAAGGTTCTATTTTCACTGCAATCGAGGAATCCGGTAACATACGTATTTCGCACGCTATTGCTTTTATAGATCCAACGGGGTATCACGAAGTAGCTTCACCATTTTTGGAGTGCGAACCTGAAACGGCGTTACTTGTTCTGAAACAATTACATTATGATGACAATGATCAAGTTGTGTTGTATTCAAAAAACTATTTTCGAGCTGATAAATTCAGTTTCCACGTAGTGCGTAAACGGGTGTAAAACAACAAACTTTCCTGCTAATATGAAAAAAACATTTTTGGGGGTACTCAAATTGACAAAACGTAAATTTGGTTTAGCTTTATCAATGGTATTGGCTGCTAGTACTGTATTAGCTGCTTGTGGTAGTGACAAAGAAGAGGGTACAGATTCAACTACTGGTGGAGAAAAAGCAACAAGTGATTTCTCTGCAGCAATGGTAACTGATGTTGGTGGAGTAGATGATAAATCATTCAACCAATCGGCTTGGAAGGGTCTAACTGAATTTGGTAAAGAAAATGGACTTGAAAAAGGCGACGGCGGAATTGATTACTTACAATCAGCTTCTGACGCTGACTACAATACAAACTTAAACAACTTAGTACGTCGTAAATTTGACATCGTATTTGGTATTGGTTTCTTAATGGAGAATGCTGTTAGAGAAATCGCTCAACAACAACCAGAAGCACAACTTGCTATTATTGATGCAGTTGTAGATGAGCCAAATGTTGCTTCAGTAATGTTCAAAGAACAAGAGGGTGCATACCTTGCTGGTGTAGCTGCAGCATTAATGAGTGAATCAAAACAAATCGGTTTTGTTGGCGGTATGGATATTCCAGTAATCGAACGTTTTGAAGCTGGTTTCTTAGCTGGAGTAGCGGCTGTTGATCCAAGCATTAAAGTAGATGTTCAATACACAGGGAAATTTGATGACGCAGCTTTAGGTAAAACAACGGCTAACCGTATGTACTCTTCAGGCGTAGATATTATTTTCCACGCTGCTGGTGGTACGGGTAACGGTGTATTCGCTGAAGCAAAAGAATTAAAAACTAAAGATCCAGATGCTTTTGTTTGGGTAATTGGTGTTGACTCTGACCAATATGAAGAAGGTGCTGTAGGCGATACAAACGTTACTTTAACTTCTATGTTAAAACGTGTGGATTCTGCAGTACAAAACCTTTCTAAGTTAGCTATGGATGGTGAGTTCCCAGGTGGGAAAACAACTACTTATGGTTTAGCTGAAGAAGGCGTTGGTTTAGCTGATTCTCGTGGTGCAATTCCTGATGATGTCTTAGCTCAAATCGATGAGTATGCAGCGAAAATCGCTGATGGTTCAGTTACTGTTCCTGAAACTGTAGAGTAATTTTTACGATAATACAGGTCATCATAAAGACCGGGTTTCCGGTCTTTATGATGTTTTTCATGTCTTGCATAAATTAATAGATGAAAGGTTTTTAATCTTGAAACCTTTCCTGTATTAATTTATTTTTTATTTTATCAACGTCTAAGGGAGTGAAGACATTGGAATATGTAATTGAAATGCTCGATATCCGAAAAGAATTTGGAACATTCGTAGCTAATGACAATATTACCCTTCAACTGAAAAAAGGTGAAATACATGCACTACTAGGTGAGAATGGTGCTGGGAAATCAACTTTAATGAATGTGCTCTTTGGTCTTTACCAACCTGAAGGTGGGGAGATTCGTGTTCATGGAAATGTGGTGAGCATTACAGACCCTAACGTTGCCAATCGACTTGGAATTGGGATGGTTCATCAGCATTTCATGTTAGTTGAAGATTTTACAGTGACAGAAAATATTATTCTCGGTAGTGAACCCACTACAGTTGGAATGATTAATACAAGATCTGCTGCTAAGAAGGTACAAGAATTATCAGAACTATATGGTTTAAACGTAGATCCGTATGCAAAAATTGAAGATATTTCAGTTGGTATGCAACAACGTGTTGAAATTTTAAAAACATTGTATCGTGGCGCTGAAATCTTAATCTTTGACGAACCAACTGCATCGTTAACTCCACAAGAAATTACCGAACTAATTCAGATTATGCGTCGTTTAACTGAAGAAGGAAAATCCATTATATTAATTACACATAAATTAAAAGAGATTATGGATGTCTCCGATCGAGTAACCGTTATTCGAAAAGGGAAAGGAATTGGAACCGTTACAACTGCTGAAACAAATCCTAATGAACTAGCTTCTTTGATGGTTGGTCGACATGTTGAATTTAAAACAGTAAAGGGCGAGTCTACTCCAACAGAAGAAGTCTTAAATGTAACGGACTTAGTTGTTACGGATTATCGTGGTATTGAGAAAGTAAAAGGGCTTAATTTGACAGTTCGTCGTGGTGAAATTGTCGGGATAGCAGGAATTGACGGAAATGGTCAATCAGAGTTAATCGAGGCAATTACAGGCTTGCGTAAAGTTAAAAGCGGCAAAGTACTTATAAATGGTGTAAACCTAACTGGAAAACGTCCACGTAAAATAACTGAATCGGGTGTTGGTCACATCCCACAGGATCGTCATAAACATGGACTTGTACTTGATTTTCCTATTGGACATAATATTGCATTACAAACCTACTATAAAGATCCTATTACACAAAACGGATTCATGAATTACGCGACCATTTCTAAAAAAGCGAACGAGATTATTGAGAAATATGATGTTCGAACACAAGGAGCTCATGAACCCGCCCGAGCACTCTCAGGGGGGAACCAACAAAAGGCAATTATAGGTCGTGAAATTGATCGCGAACCAGATCTATTGATTGCAGCACTTCCTACTCGGGGATTAGATGTTGGAGCAATTGAGTTCATTCATCAACGTTTAATCGAACAACGTGACAATGGAAAAGCGGTTTTATTAATCTCATTTGAATTAGACGAAGTTATGAATGTATCCGATAGAATCGCAGTTATATATGATGGTCAAATTGTTGATACAATGGATTCGAAACAAACGAATGAACAAGAGCTAGGATTATTAATGGCGGGTCATTCAAAAATGGGTAAAGAAGAACAAATGAAAGAGGGGGACAATCATCATGTCGAATAGACTGGTCAATATTCTTGTTCCCTTAATATCAGTTATTTTGGGGTTAATCGTTGGTGCAGTAGTCATGTTGATAAGTGGATATGACCCAGTAAAAGGGTATATGGCTTTATGGAGTGGAATTTTTGGAGATGCCTATACCATGGGTGAAACGATTCGCCAAATCACACCATATATTTTAGCAGGATTAGCAGTAGCTTTCGCTTTCCGTACAGGGCTATTTAATATTGGGGTTGAGGGACAACTAATCGTTGGTTGGTTTGCCGCAGCTTATGTGGGAATCACATTTGATGAATTGCCGAAATATATCCATTTACCGCTTGCTTTAATTGCTGCAGCTGCAGCTGGCGCATTATGGGGATTCATTCCTGGTCTTCTAAAAGCCCGTTTTAAAGTACATGAAGTAATTGTAACAATTATGATGAACTATGTTGCGTTGCACACATCGAATGCATTAATAAAAGCAGTATCTGATGGTGGAGACAATACGGGTGCAATTCATCCTACCGCTTCTTTAAGATCGGAATTCTTTCAAAACATGACAGAATTTTCACGACTACATTACGGTATTTTTATTGCATTGGCGATGGTATTAGTGATGTGGTTAATATTAGAGAAAACAACACGTGGATTTGAATTGAAAGCTGTCGGGTTAAACCAACATGCTTCAGAATATGCAGGTATGAATGTTAATAAAAATATTATTCTAGCAATGTCAATATCCGGTGCATTTGCTGGATTAGGTGGCGCGATGGAAGCATTAGGAACATTTGAATACGCTTCCGTAAAAGGTGGATTCACAGGAATTGGATTTGACGGTATAGCTGTTGCACTTCTTGGTGCTAATACGCCTCTTGGTGTGATATTTGGTGCGACTCTGTTTGGTTCTTTAAAATATGGAGCACTAAATATGCCGAATGCAGCAGGTATTCCAACGGAAATCGTGTCAATTGTTATCGCGATCATTATTTTCTTCGTCGCTTCTGGTTATGTAATTCGATTATTTATAGAGCGCTTAAGCAAGAAAAAGGGGGCGAAGTAACATGAGTTTCTTAGATGTTTTATATTTCATTGTTCCTGCCGCGATTTTCTATGCAGCGCCTTTAATTCTAACAGCTATAGGTGGCGTGTTTTCTGAAAGGTCAGGAGTCGTTAACATAGGTTTAGAAGGACTCATGGTCATTGGTGCATTTATCGGAATATTGTTCAACTTATTTTTTGTTGATGTATTCGGTGCAACTACTCCGTGGGTGTCTCTCTTAGCTGCGATGATAATAGCTTCACTATTCTCATTGTTACATGCAGTGGCATCTGTAACATTCCGAGCAGATCAAGTTGTATCTGGTGTTGCGATTAACTTATTAGCAATCGCTTTAAGTTTATTCTTAGTAAAAAAGATATACGGAAAAGGTCAAACAGGTTTTATTGAAGAACGTTTTTTACGTGACGATATTCCATTTTTAAAGGACATTCCTATATTAGGACCAATGTTATTCCAAAATGTCTATTGGACTTCCGTATTAGCAATAGGTGTTGCGATTCTAGCATGGGTTGTGTTGTACTATACTCCATTTGGTTTACGCTTACGTGCAGTTGGTGAGCATCCAATGGCAGCAGATACAATGGGAATCAATGTTTCACGTATGCGTTATATCGCAGTGATGATTTCTGGTGGATTAGCCGGAATAGGTGGAGCTATTTATTCTCAATCCATCTCATTAGATTTTGGTCATTCTACGATTAACGGACAAGGTTTCATGGCGTTAGCAGCAATGATTTTCGGTAAATGGCATCCACTTGGTGCAATGGGCGCAGCACTATTCTTCGGATTTGCACAAGCGCTAAGTATTGTAGGTAGTAAATTACCGTACATCGAACAAGTCCCGAGTGTATTCTTATTAATCTTACCGTACGTCTTAACGATTCTTGCACTTGCAGGGTTCATTGGAAAAGCAAATGCACCAAAAGCAAATGGTGTTCCATATATTAAAGGAAATAGATAAATACTTATTTAGGGACCAGGCTCTTTGCCTGGTCCTTTTGTCTCTCTATTTGCAATGATTTGTGAGCTACATGTATAGTGGAAGTAATGGTTTGCCATATTAAAGAGATAGGAGGGGATTTCGATGTTTCAATCCATCGAGTTAAAACAAGGTATCAATTTACATATTAGGAAAACCGATCAATTTAAAACGGTGAATTTTTCCTTTAAATTTAAACAAGCTTTATCCGAACAAGCTGCGGCAGAACGTTCTGTTTTAGCAAATGTTTTATTGCACAGTAATGAACAATATCCATCAAATCCAGCTTTTCGAAGCTATTTAGACGAATTATATGGGACAGCAATGTATATGGATTCCTCTAAAAGAGGAAATGAACATTATGTTACATTACTTGCCGAGTCCGTGAATGATCAATACCTTTCAACGGGTGGTGTTTTAGATCGAGTAATGAACTTATTACAAGTAGTATTGTTTAAGCCAAATGTTGAAAACGGTGTTTTTAAAGAGTCAATTATTAAACGTGAAAAGGACTCGGTTATTCAACGTATAGAATCACTTTACGATGATAAGACAAGATATGCACAACAACGACTTGTGGAATTACTTAGACCCAATCACCCTGCATCCATTGGAGCAAATGGAACGATTGAATTTGTTCAAGCCATCACACCAACTTCCCTCTGGGAGGCTTATCAAAAGATGCTGAATGAAGATGAGCTTGATATTTATGTTGTTGGGGATATAGATGAAGAACAAATGACAAATACAATCAAACAAGCATTCCCACTTGAAAGCCGAACACCGCTTCAAAAACAACAAATGGAACAACAAAATTCGGATTCAAGTGATCGATCCCATGTGAAAGAAACACAAGATATGAAGCAAGGGAAACTGCATATTGGTTTTGAAACGCCGATTACTTTTACTCATCCTGATTTCCCTATTATGCAAATAACAAACGGAATTTTCGGTGGGTATCCACATGCCAAATTATTTATGAATGTACGTGAAAAAGAAAGTATGGCTTATTATGTCTCAAGTTCTTTCTCATCTTCTTATGGATTGATTTTCGTCTTAGCTGGGATTGATGCTAGTAAAGAAGAGAAGGCAATTCGTTTAATTGATGAACAATTAGAAGCGCTTAAAAAAGGTGAAATAACCCAAATGGAAATCGATCAAACAGTTGCCATGTTAAAAAATCAATTAAAAGAAGCGTTAGATTCCGCTAGAGGTCAAATTGAAATCTTTGATCAATATAAAGAGCTAGGTGAACCTTTTAAAGTAGAGAATTGGTTTAGTAAATGGTCATCTGTCACAAAAGATGATGTTCAAAAAATGGCGAAGACGATTGATAAAAAAATGGTTTATTTCTTATCTGGAAAGGAGGAGTCATCTAATGAAGGAGCTCCACTTTAAACAAATAGATGAAAAAATGTACCATGAAAAAATGGATAATGGGTTAGATGTCTATATCCTGCCCAAAAAAGGTTTTTCAAAAACTTTTGTTACTTTTACCACTAAATATGGGGCAATTGATAACACTTTCGTACCAAGAGGTCAAACTGAACCAACAAATGTTCCTGATGGAATTGCCCATTTTTTAGAGCATAAAATGTTTGAGAAAGAAGAAGGTGATGTCTTTCAAAAATTTAGTGGGTTTGGTGCTGCAGCGAATGCTTTTACTTCCTTCACTCGTACTGCTTATTTGTTTTCTGCAACAGATCACCTATATGAGAACACAGAAACTTTATTGAATTTTGTTCAAGAACCTTACTTTACAGCCGATACAGTCGAAAAAGAAAAAGGCATTATTGGTCAAGAAATTACAATGTATGATGACCTACCGGATTGGAGATTATATTTCGGAACCATTGATAATATGTATCATAAACATGCAGCGAAAATAGATATTGCAGGAACTATCGAATCGATTGATAAGATTACGGCAGAGCATTTGTATACCTGTTATGAAACTTTTTATCATCCGTCTAATATGCTTATGTTTGTCGTTGGTTCAGTTCAACCAGAAGAAATGATGGCATACATCCGAGAAAATCAGAGTAAAAAAGAATTTGCAGAACCTAGTGAAATTAAGCGTATATTCCCTGATGAGCCCGTTGAAGTCGCAATAAAAGAAAATACATTATATATGGATGTCCAAAAACCAAAAGTTTATGTTGGCTTGAAAGCGAAAGAAACATCTCTTCAAGGAGAAGAAATGTTAAAGCATGAGCTTGCTGTACAACTCACTTTAGAGTTAGCTTTTGGTCGAGCATCAGATTTTTACTTTAACGCGTATGAAAAAGGCTGGGTAGATGAATCATATTCATTTGATTTCACACTTGAAAAAGGGTTTGGTTTTGCAATTATTGGATCGGACACATCTGTACCAGATGATTTAACGAATGCGATAAAAAAAGAGCTAGCTAAAATTGAAGAAAAGTGGCCATATGGTCTTTCAGATTTAGATCGAGTTCGTAAAAAGAAAATTGGTTTTTTCCTTCGTGCACTTAACTCAGTTGAATACATTGCCAATCAATTCACACGATATGCGTTTAATGACATGGATTTATTCGATGCAGTACCTGTATTGGAGAAAATGACAGTTGCTGATTTGCAACAGGCTTTTGAGACCTTACAAGGAGAAAGTCAACAAACTGTTTTCTCGATACTTCCTAAAAAAGACAAGGTAAAAGAATGAAAAAATTCGCCTGTGTTTTTGGAGCTTCTGGAGAGATTGGCCAATCCATTAGCCACCAAATGGCAAGTGAAGGATGGAACTTATATTTACATTTTCACTCAAATAAGCAGGCTGTTCTTGATTTACAAGAGCAGCTTACCATCACTTACAATCAACAAGAGTTTATAACGATTCAGGCTGATTTAACATCATTAGATGGATCAGATAGGGTGATTAAATCAATTTTTGAAGTTCAGGCTTTGATTTTTGCACATGGCCAATCGCTCTATAAGTTGCTTGACGATACAACAGCGGAGGATATGAATGATTTGTGGAAAACCCATGTTCAGAATCCGATGCTTATTGTCAGAAGTCTCTCTACTAAATTAAGAAAAAATAAGCAATCTTATATCGTGTTCTTGGGTTCGATATGGGGAGAAACAGGTGCATCCGGAGAAACAGTTTATTCAGCAGTAAAAGGTGCTCAGCATGCGTTTGTAAAAGCATTTGCTAAGGAAGCTGGCCTATCTGGTATCCGAATAAATGCAGTTGCCCCGGGTATAATCGAGACAAAAATGAATGCTGACTTCAGCAATGATGAAGTTAATAGTCTGGTAGAAGATATTCCTTTGCAACGTATTGGGCAACCAATTGAAGTGGCAAATATGGTCCGTTTTATAACAAGTGGTAATGCCGATTATATAACAGGTCAGATTCTTCGCGTTAATGGTGGTTGGTACATATAAATTCTTTGTTTACACATACTGAATGTGAAAAGGAGGGATTTTCATGGCACTGTTAGAGAATTGGCAAAGGTGGACGAGTTTTTTAGGCGCTAATGTAGAAGATGCGTTATCTTCAGGTATGTCTAAGAAAGCAATTCAATCAACTGCATTTCAGATTGGAGACTATCTAGCAAAAAATGTTGACCCTAAAAATGAACAGGAACGCGTTCTGTCTGATTTATGGTCGGTTGCAAATGAAGATGAGCAACATGCGTTAGCAAACATGGTTGTAAAACTTGTTCAACAAAAAAATGTGCACTAGATGAAAGGAAGGACATTGTTCCTTCTTTTCTTTTTTCCCTTTTCTTACGTAGTAAAATCAGATATGATAGAACTTATAAAGATTCAACTAGATTCTTCATGTTAAGAAGATGCAATAGAAAGGTCGTTGAATGATGCGCGAATGGTATTTTGAATATGAAATACAAATAAATCGTCCAGGGCTACTAGGCGATATTGCTTCGTTACTTGGGATGCTGCGAGTAAACATTGTCACAATCAATGGTGTGGATCAAGGAAGACGTGGAATGTTACTTCGTGCTGAAGACGATGTGCAAATTGAACGATTTGAATCTATTGTTTCAACAATGGAAACGATTCATGTAACCAAATTCCGTGAACCGAAACTGCGTGATATTTTAGCTGTACGTCATGGTCGTTATATCCAACGGGATGCGGATGACCGTAAGACCTTTCATTTTGTTCGAGACGAGCTTGGGTTACTTGTTGATTTTATGGCTGAGTTGTTTAAACAAGAAGGACATAAATTAATCGGAATCCGTGGGATGCCACGTGTAGGCAAAACTGAATCGGTCGTTGCAGCAAGCGTTTGTGCTAACAAAAAATGGGTCTTTTTATCATCGACAATGATTAAACAAACCGTTAGAAATCAATTAGCTGGTGATGAATTTAGCGACAATAACATCTTCATTTTGGATGGAATTGTTACAAGACGCTCTTCTGATGAAAGACATTTGCAATTAGTTCGCGAAATGATGCGATTACCGTCAATTAAAGTAGTAGAACATCCAGACATGTTTGTTCAACACTCAGAGTTTACAATTGAAGATTTCGATTACATAATTGAACTACGCACAGATCCAGACGAAGAAATTACGTATGAAATGATGGAAAAAAATCATATGATGTCGCAAAGTAGCGGCTTTGGTGATTTTAACTTTTAAGGCAGGTGTTATAGTTGAGTGAATTAGGAACTCGTCTTAAAGAGGCGAGAACGGCAAAGGGATACAGCTTAGAAGATTTACAAGAAATGACAAAAATTCAAAAACGTTATTTGGCCGGTATCGAAGAGGGCAACTACAGCATGATGCCTGGTCCATTTTATGTTCGTGCATTTATTAAGCAATATGCAGATGCAGTTGGACTAAATGCAGAAGAATTACTAGAATCCTATAAACAAGAAGTACCATCTTCTTCGAATCAAGAAGTCTATCAAACAATGAATTCAGCACCAACTAGAAGAAAACCAATATCAAGGTCTACTAGTAAATTTGCTGAAATTGTTCCTATGATTATTGTGGCATTATTTATTATTGTGGCACTCGTGACGTTTTGGTATTTCTATCAAAACCTTGCTCAAAATGAAAATCCTACACCAGATGAAGAAGTTACAAATACAGTTTTAGAAAAAAATGATAAAAACACTCCAGTAGAAGAGCCTGAAGAAGAAGTTGAAGAAGTAGAAGAAGTTGAAGAAGTCGTGGAAGAACCTGAACCTACCCAAACAATTGAACAGGGAACAGTCGAAGGGGAAACAACTAATTACACACTTACTGGAACGGATACTTTTTCACTCAAACTTGTAGCAAAAGGGAATTCATGGGTGACTGTTCGAGATCAATCTGGAGTTGAACCATTATCTCGTGGATTAGTTGCTGGAGAAACGGTTACACTAGACTTGAGTACTGTCCAGTCTGCACGAATTCGAGTGGGTGCATCTCCACAAATTGATGTATTCATCAATGATGAAAAAGTTGAATATGGAACACCACCGAGCGACAGAATTACTCAAAATATGATGATACAATTTGTAAAACAGCCATAGTCATCTCTAACAAGATGGCTATTTTCTTTGAATGGAAGGAGAGTTAATATGAATATTCCGAATCAGATTACAGTTTCACGAATCATCATGATCCCAATATTTGTTGCCTTTATGTTAGTTGATTTTGGCTGGGGGAATGTTTCATTATTGGGTGTTACATTGCCAGTTGAACATTTAGTAGGTGCTCTTATTTTCATTATTGCATCCGTTACAGATTTTATAGATGGGTATTATGCCCGTAAACATAACTTAGTGACAAACATGGGGAAATTTTTAGATCCATTAGCAGACAAATTACTTGTGTCCGCGGCTTTAATTATTTTAGTTGAATTAGAGTTTGCTCCAGCTTGGATTGTTATCTTTATTATTAGTCGTGAGTTTGCTGTCACAGGTCTTCGTCTAATCCTTGCCGATGAAGGAGAAGTTGTTGCTGCTAAGCAATTAGGTAAAATTAAAATGTGGACGCAAATAGTTGCGATTTCTGCTTTATTACTCCACAACATAATCTTTGAAATGTTTTCAATACCATTTGGAACGATTATGTTATACGTCTCGTTATTCTTTACTCTTTGGTCAGGTTGGGATTACTTCTATGCTAACCGAAGAGTGTTACTTGATTCTAAATAGAGGTGTAAACGCTTATGAATGCTGAAATTATAGCTGTCGGATCTGAACTTTTACTTGGACAGATTACAAATACGAATGCGCGTTACATTTCAAGCCAACTAGCGGAGCTTGGCATTAATGTGTATTACCATACTGTTGTTGGTGACAACTCAGACAGACTTAAAGATGCAATTGAAGTGGCTGAATCAAGAGCAGACTTGCTTATTTTTTCAGGTGGCTTAGGACCAACAAAAGATGACCTCACAAAAGAAACGATTGCGCGTCATTTGAACACAGATTTAGTGATGGATGAAGTGGCATTGAAATCTATTCAAGCTTTTTTTGAGCGTGCCAATCGTCCGATGACGGATAACAATAAAAAACAAGCACTCGTTCTTAATGGTTGTGAGGTATTGGAGAATCATCATGGTATGGCTCCAGGGATGTTTTATTCTGCGAATGAGCGGGTTTATATTTTATTACCTGGTCCACCAAAAGAAATGGAACCGATGTTTCAGTTTGAGGCAAAACCACTCCTCGCCAAATGGTTAAATCAAGGAGACGTGATTATATCGCATGTCTTGCGTTTTTACGGGGTTGGTGAAGCAGAACTGGAGACACGTATTCAAGATATACTTGATTTGCAATCAAATCCAACGATTGCTCCTTTAGCTTCAGACGGGGAAGTCATGTTACGAATCACTGCTAAGACATCAACCGAGGAAGACGCTTGGGAATTAATTAACCAAACGAAAAAGATCATTCTCGAACGTGTAGGCACACATTTATATGGATATAACAATGACTCATTAGTATCGAGTGCAGCGAAGTTGTTAATTCAAAATGGTTTGACTATCGCTGCAGCTGAAAGTCTAACAGCCGGATTATTCCAGTCTGAGTTAGCAACAATCTCTGGAATTAGTGATACCTTAATCGGTGGAGTTGTTACCTATACAGCCGATTCGAAAATAAATCAATTAGGTGTACCGAAAGAAATTATTGATGATTACGGCGTAGTTAGTGAACAATGCGCAATAGCAATGGCCACGCGTGTTAAATCAATGTTTGGTTCTGATATAGGGGTAGGCTTAACAGGTGCAGCAGGTCCTACATCTCATGACAATGAACCTGCAGGAACCATTTGGATTGCTTTGGCATGGCAAAATAACGAGATTAAAACGATTAAATTAGATTTATCGGGTATGAGAAACACAAATAGATTACGTGCAGTTAAGCGAACATTTTATGCAATCATTCAAGAATTATCACAAATAAACTAATTAAAATTTAATAATGAGGCCTTTTAAATGGCTAAAATAGAAGTTTGGACCGTTATTCAGGTTCAAATTTTTATTTTCTAAAAAATAAAACCGAATAAACGTTCGCTTTTTTCTTGTATATTTCTCATAAACCAAGTATAGTAGAGACAGAAGTTAAATTTGTGTTTGAAATTAAAGGAGGAACCATTCTTGAGCGATCGTAAAGCAGCATTAGACATGGCGTTAAAACAAATAGAGAAACAATTCGGTAAAGGTTC
>Ga0209013_10001457_pt1 | contig 21847 bp, 18 predicted proteins | sample Cruoilmetagenom2_FD_187291 | JGI IMG/M metagenome (GOLD analysis project Ga0209013, IMG submission 187291) | Oil polluted marine microbial communities from Coal Oil Point, Santa Barbara, California, USA - Sample 2 (SPAdes) (version 2) | ecosystem: Environmental > Aquatic > Marine > Oil seeps ... | reverse complement strand
ATGCCGGCGGCAACAGCCGCCGACGGCTTCCTGTCGCTTACGCCTTCAACACCTTGCAGGCGCACTTTTTGTAATCCGTCTCCTTGGAGAGCGGATCAGTCGCGTCAAGGGTCAGCTTGTTGACCAGGCGGCCGGCATCAAACCAGGGGAAGAACACCAGACCTTCAGGAGGCGAGTTGCGTCCACGGGTTTCGACACGGGAGAGCACCTCGCCACGTTTGGTCACAACCTTGATCTTGGCGCCTGGACGCAGCCTGCGTTTTTTCGCATCCTTGGGATGCATGTAGACCACAGCATCGGGCACGGCGCGATAGAGCTCGGGTACGCGGCGCGTCATCGAGCCGGAGTGCCAGTGCTCCAGTACGCGGCCTGTGCAGAGCCACAGATCGTACTCTTTGTCCGGAGCTTCCGCAGGCGGTTCATAGGGGCCAAAGATGATATTGGCGCGGCCATCCGGTTTGCCATAGAAATAGACATCTCCCTTGGCGACATCCGGGTTGAAGGCCTTGACATGCGGGTCATAACCCTCCCTGAAACGCCACAGGGTCTCCTTGCCGTCCAGTACCGGCCAGCGCAGTCCGCGCGCCTTGTGATAGGCGTCATACTCCGCCATCTCATGGCCTTTTTTCGGACCTTCCAACTGGAATCTGCGGTACTCTTCGAACAATCCCTTCTGCACATAGTAGCCAAAATGCGCTGATTCATCATTGTCATAGACGTTGCCGCGCTCATCCTTGACCATGCCCTCCTCGTACGGGAATTTGTTGACCTGGTCATTCTCGAACAGCACGTCATAGAGGGTCTTGCCGGCATACTCAGGCATCTTGGCAACCTGCTCTTCGCCCCACGCCTCCTCGACCGTAAAACGCTTGGCAAACTCCATCATCTGCCACATATCCGATTGAGACTCACCAGGAGGCTTGACCTGTTGACGCCAGAACTGGGTGCGACGCTCGGAGTTGCCGTAGGCGCCCTCTTTCTCCGCCCACATTGCTGTCGGCAGGATCAGATCGGCGCCCATCGCCGAGACCGTCGGATAGGGATCGGAGACGGCGACAAAGTTGGCGGGATTGCGCCAGCCTGGCCATGACTCATCGTTGAAGTTGGCTGCCGCCTGCAGGTTATTGTTGCACAGCTGCCAGTAGCAGTTCATCTCGCCGTCTTTCATCTTGCGATGCATCAGCACCGCGTGGTAGCCGGGCTTGGGATTGATGGTGCCTTCCGGTAGCTTCCAGATCTTCTCTGCAGCCTTGCGATGTCCCTCTTTCTTGACCACCAGGTCAGCAGGGAGACGGTGGGCGAAGGTGCCGACCTCGCGCGCCGTACCACAGGCGGAGGGTTGGCCGGTCAATGAGAAAGGTCCGTTGCCAGGCTCGGAGATCTTGCCCATCAGCAGATGGATGTTATAGACGTTGCTGTTGACCCACACGCCGCGGGTATGCTGGTTGAAACCCATGGTCCAGTAGGATGTGACCTTCTTCTTCGGGTCGGCAAACGCCTTGGCCAGTTTCTCCAGCTGATCCTTCGGAACACCTGAGAGTTCGGAGGTATAGTCAAGCGTATAGGGCTTGACTGCTTCGGCAAACTCTTCGAAGGTGATCTTGGTCAGCTTGCCGCCCTTGCCTTTTTTCTTCTTCTCGAGCGGATGCTCGGGACGCAGACCATAACCGATATCGGTCGGCGTCTTGTTGAAGTTGACATGCTTGTCGATGAACTCCTTGTTATAGGCTTTGTTCTCGATGATGTAGTTGGCGATGTAGTTGGTGATCGCCAGGTCTGTCTGCGGCTTGAAGATGATGCCATTGTCAGCCAGCTCAAAAGAGCGATGGGTAAATGTCGACAGCACATGCACCTCACACCCCTCTTTGGTCAATCGGGTATCTGTCAGGCGCGACCACAGGATGGGATGCATCTCCGCCATGTTGGAGCCCCACAGCACGAAGACATCCGCATGCTCCAGATCGTCATAGCAGCCCATGGGCTCGTCGATGCCGAAGGTGCGCATGAATGCGCCAACAGCGGACGCCATGCAGTGGCGCGCATTCGGATCGAGATTGTTGGAGCGCAGACCCGCTTTCATCAGCTTGGAAGCAGCGTAGCCCTCCCAGATGGTCCACTGACCGGAGCCGAACATGCCGACGCCGGATGGCCCTTTATCTTTGAGCGCGGCTTTCCACTTATCCGCCATGGTGTCCATCGCTTCGTCCCAGGAGACCTCCGCAAATTCACCCTCCTTGTCATACTTGCCACCCTTCTTACGCAGCAGCGGCTTGGTGAGGCGATCCTTGCCATACATGATCTTGGTCAGGAAGTAGCCCTTGATGCAGTTGAGGCCCTTGTTGACCGGCGCATCGGGATCGCCCTGGGTGGCGACAACCTTGCCGTCCTTGACGCCAACCAGCACGGAACAGCCGGTGCCGCAGAAACGGCATGCTGTCTTGTCCCAGCGCATATCCTTGTCGGCTTCTTCTGCTGCGTTTGCAATGGTGACAGGCAGCGCTATGCCCGCACTTGCGGTGGCTGCAGCAATCGCCTGGCTCTTGATAAAATCTCGACGTGTAATCTTCATGCTCTAATCTCCTTCCGGATCTGAATTTGGATTCTCTTCAAAATACTCGTAAATCAATGATGAACTGAGCACACCCGGGATATTTTGCATATCCATCATGGTTTGACTGCAAACTTCGCGCTCAGGGTGATCGATGGTAACAACCAGTTTGCCGGCTTCACTGCTGGCGTGGATCTCAACGCCCTCCATCCCGGAGAGACTTTCACTTATCGATGCCAGATTTTCAGGACGCGCCTGAACAACCAGACTGCATATACTCATATTGCGGCACTCTCTTTCATATTGACAGCAGGTGGTGCTTCCCGCGTCACTGTGATTGCCTGCACCGGACAGGGCTTGATACAGGCTCCACAGCCGTTGCAGGCCTGCAGATCCAGTTCGGGCCGGGAGACTCCCCCCAACGCCAGTTTGAATTGAATCGCATTTTCGTCACACACCTCACCACAGGTGCGGCATACGACGGCCCGCATTGCCAGGCAACTCTCGGCAATTGCCGCCTTCAGGTTCCATGGCGGCATGCCCTCTTCAATAATCAGCGCCGCCGGTTTGCATACTTCGACGCAACGCTGACAAAAGGTGCATTCACCATGTGAAAAATCGACCAGGGGATAACGCCCCCTGCCTTGAATCAACACCTGCTCCGGGCAGACATCGATGCAAGCCGAGCAACCGTCACAAACCTCGACAAAGGACTCCTCGTCAAGAGACCATGGAGGCCGGAGCGGAGACCCTTTTCCACGCCAGCTCCCGCGCAGGAACTCCGTCCTGCTGATCTCTCTGCTTTTCTGCTCAATCAATACTCAACTCCATACATAGACTATAAATAATGACAGCCTGTAAACACATGATACAAATCAACTAGCGTACAGATTCACATCAGATATTTTTTATCTATGAATCATTTATTTATATCACGTGAGTATCATAGAGTTGGAGGTATGTACGCAATAAGTACGTGTAATCGTAGGATGCCGGTTGGATGTAACTTCTCAATAAGCCGTGAAGAGATGGGGCGGCATAGGATGTGCTGAGCTTGCGAAGCGCATCGATCATGCATGATGCGCTCGGCCTACATGGATGTAGGTCAGGGGCGTGAGCAGGACGCGGAAGCTTCGTTCCTCAGCACATCCTATGAATTTTTTGAACTGCACGTGGTTATTGAGATGTTACGGTTGGATCAATCAACTGATTAACATGCTGCGATTCTAGAGATCATGCCTGATCTCTTCGAGCAAACCCTCAGAGGCGGCCTCGATCATATCAAACACCTGCTCAAACCCCCTGTCGCCTCCATAATAGGGATCAGGCACCTCGCGGAGACCCAGGTCAGGGGCAAAACTCATGAACAGACGCAGTTTATGCTCCATGCCGGCAGGACAACTACTTTCAAGAATCGCATAGTTGTCCTCGTCCATGGCAAGCAGGTAGTCAAATCGTTCAAAATCATCGCCTGCTGTCTGTCGGGCCCTGAGATCACTCAGATCAAGATTCCTATAGAGGGCTGTCTGCTGCGCCCGCTGATCCGGAGGATTGCCGACATGATAGGCATGGGTGCCGGCTGAATCGATAACAATGAGATCCGCCAGTCCTTCATCCTCCACCAGTTTGCGAAAAACCCCGTGTGCTGTTGGCGATCTGCAGATATTTCCCATGCAAACGAAGAGAACTTTTACTTTTTTCATATTTTTCAACATATTGTTATAATAGCATCCCTTCAATGAATTTCATCCCGAATAACCCCAGTAGTAAACACCATGTTAAAAGCAGACAGCAAAAAAATCTTCACCGCCTTGTGCGCGGTGCTACTGAACCGCTACCTGCTGTTTATCGGCGTGCTCTATCTCTATGCACAGTTGAGCGCGAATTATTTCGGACTCAGTGACTCCATGTTTTCGCAGCAGTGGCTCGAGCTGCTGATTGCCCTCTACCTCTTCAGCTATCTCTACGCCATTCTGCGTCCCGGCCGTTGGCGCGCACTGCTGGCGGCCCTGCCCATCCTGCTGGGGTATCTGATCCACGACATCTACTACCTGATGTACGGCAAGATCCTGCGGCTCATCGAGGTCAAGGAGCTGCCCGAACTGGTGCAGGTGCTCACTGCCGGCCAGGCTCTGCTGCTGATTATCGGCGTGGGCATCCCGTTGCTGGTGTTTGCCCTCTCTGTCAATTATCGCAAGCCGCGCGTCATTGCTCTCGGCGCTCTGCCGCTTGCTCTCCTCGTTATTGACATCCACTTCGCGCCGGACAGCTTCGCCTCGGGATTTCAGCAGATCGCCAACCCGGTGGTGAAATACTCTGATCGCATGAGTGTGGAAAACAATGGCCGCTACAGCATGATGCTGCTGCGCGAGGCGCAGCGCATCAGCGCCAGGGAGAAGACCGCTCCCTATCATGATCGCCCCGCCTATGAGCAGAAGAGAGGGGAGTTGGCAAATGCGATCCGCAAGGATGGTAATCGGCACAATGTGCATTTAATTGTGATGGAAAGTTTTCTTGATCCCACCCTGTTTCAGAAGGCGACATTCAGCCGCAATCCCGTACACCCTGATTTTGCCAGCCTGTTTGGCTCAAAACTCGGGCTCTCTCTCTCACCGGTATTCGGCGGCGCAACCTCGCAGGCGGAATTCGAGGTGCTGTGCGGCGTACCGGCGCTGCGCAAACTCTCCAGTATCGAGTTCAACGTTTTCACCGGCGCCAGCACCAGCTGCATGCCTGGAGTGCTTGAACACGCAGGCTATCGAACCGTAGCGACCAACGGCTATAAACCCGATTTCTTCAATACCCTGCCCGCCTACAAGGGCATCGGTTTTGACGAAGCCAACTTTCCCCGCAAACACACTTCGCTTGACACCTATCTGGATGTGGAGCCTGCCGGAGAGGAGGGCTACATCTTTGACGGAGATCTTTTGCAGAAGAACCTCGACTATGTCGCCGCTCTCCTGAAAGAGAACCCCGAGCAGCCGCTGCTAAACTACGTACTGACCATCTATGGCCACACCCCTCACATACTCGATCCGACACTGCGCCCCGAGATTCTGCAGGTGCAATCGGATTATGCCGACGATCACCTGCAGCGTGCAGCAAACCAGTTCTATTACCGCACCGAGGCTATCGCCCGCTATGTGCGCGACCTCATCGAAGTGGATAAAAACAGTATAGTTATCCTCGTCAGCGACCATGTGCCGCCGCTTCGCAATGGACTGAACACCTATCGCAAGCTCGACTATGTGGACAGTTCGGAGGATAGCTACTACTACAACCGCCTGCTGGTGATTGAAGATGGCAAGCCGCAGCTCTACCCCACCATGCATCACTATGATATTCCCGATCTGGTTCTCAACTACCTCACAGACGGGAAGCACTGCAAGCAGCAGACGTGCGCATATCTGGATGGCAACGTCACTTCACAGCCGGAGATGCAGCTTGCTGAATATTTCTCGCTGATGGCGCACGCTTCTGAAACGATGTAAAGGAGGCTCCTGAACACTGTTTTCCAGTTTGGAGCACTGCATATGAGCCTGTCATTTCGACCAAAGGGAGAAATCTTTTGTTGCGATGCATAAGATCTCTCACATCCGTTCGAGATGACAACAACAAACCTTGTTATCATTTTTTATTCATTTATTTCATAATGTTATACTCATAACATAATAATTTACTTTATATAGATAATCGCTACTGGCATAATCCAGCACGATTACGCATAATCTCCGATCCGACTTCACTTCAAGCAAAAGGAAACCCCGACTCATGTGGTTCAAAAACCTCTATCTCTATCGCTTTACCCAACCCTTCACTCTCTCTGGCGACTCTCTCGATGAAAAGCTCTCCGGCAAGGCTTTTCAACCCGTTGACAAACTCTCCCTCTCCTCGACCGGCTGGACTGAACCACTTGGCCACGAGGGAGAGCAGTTCGTTCATACAACCAATGGCTATATGATGGTCTGCCTGCGCAAGGAGGAGAAGATTCTTCCGCCTGCAGCCGTCAGGGAGATTCTTGATTCACGTGCACTGGAGATTGAACAGAAGGAGAACCGCAAGATTCGAGGCAAGGAGCGCGCCAATCTGAGAGACGAGGTGCTGCTGGATATGATGCCCCGCGCCTTCACCAAAAACAGCCGCATTTTTGCCTATATCGACGCCAAAGGTGGATGGATGGTCGTCGATGCAGCCAGTGTTGGCAAGGCGGATGAATTTGTCGCCAGCTTGCGCGAAACCCTTGAACATCTTCACGTCACCCCGCTGGCAATGGCCAATGATCCTTCCGCCATCATGACCTCGTGGTTGAGCGAAGGCGGAGTAGCTGCAGATTTCGAGATTGAAGATGAGTGCGAGTTGCGCGATCCCGCCGAAGATGGCGGTATCGTACGCGTGCGCAAACACGATCTCGGATCAAAGGAGATTCGCGCACATCTCAATGCAGGCAAGATGGTGACCCGCCTGGCTCTCACCTATGACGAACGCATCAGCTTTGTGCTCGACGTCACCATGGCGCTGAAACGCCTCAAGTTTCTCGGCCTGGTCATGGATGAGGCTGGAGATATCGATAGCGAGAGCGCCGCCGCACGTTTTGACGGCGATTTCTCAATCATGACTCTGGAGCTGTCACGCTTTTTTCCGCAACTGCTGGATGCCCTTGGCGGCGAAGCCGAAGAGCAGCAGCTGGACGCAGCGTAGGAAAGCTCTGGTCAAGTCGCTACGCGCCTCGATCAGAGCATTCCTGCAAGTTTTTCTACGGGGAAAGGGTTATCTACCAATGGTTTTCAATGGACATCCGGATTGCCCTTCCCCGAACCCCCATCCCATGAATTTATTCAGATAACCGGACCCAACGCTCTCCTATCATTGTCATCTCGACGCAGACCGTTCCTGCGCATCCTGCGCTCACGGCATTTGTACATCCGTGTACGGCAAAGGGGTAGCTTCGTGTCTCACTCTCCTCGGGATGACATAAGAATTCCGTGTTGTCTATCTGTTCCGTGGTAAAAAATATTTCGCTACATCTTCTCACAACCTGAAAAAATCTGAATTTCACTTTGGTCTGAACAGGCAATATTCAGTATACTTGTTTGTTGCGTTTACGCGCCCTGCTACCAGACGGTTTCCTCCCGACTTTCATGCCTGCACCAAAAACAGTGAAACAGCGCCTTCGGCATGACGATATTCGTCATGCCTGCTCAGATATCTCATTTACCCGCGGACGCCGGTATTTTGAAGAGGGCCTTGTTCTCTCCCTGGAAATCGATGAGGAGTCCGACAACTTCGTCCGTTTTCACACCAGCATCAAGGGACGCATGAGCACCCCCTACAAGCAGAATATCACGCTCAGTTTTTCCGCTGGCAGAGACGCGCTCGACATCGATGGCAACTGCAGCTGCCCCATGCACTACAACTGCAAACACGTCGCCGCAGCCTGTCTGAAATATCTGCAGGAGGGTGAGCAAATCCAAAAGCACTCAACAGCAGAGGAGTGTCTAGAGTGGCTGGAGAAGCTTCAGCAGCAAAGCAGTGAGCTACCCGGCAGCGATCGACAGGGAAGTTTTCTGGCTTATGTACTGACTCCTTCTGCAGAAAGCCCGGGGATATGCGTACGCCTGTTTGTTACCAGCAACAAAAAATCAGGGGGCCTCAACCGGGGGAAGGAGATTCTTCTGCGCAGTATCTTTCTTGGCTATTCACGACCCGACTATCTCTGCGGGGAGGATGAAGAGATCATGCGCCTGTTAAAAGTTGCCATCAGCAACTACCACGGCCAACCCCTGATCTCCGGAAGCATGGGTTATATGACGCTGCAGGCGATGCTGCCAACAGGGCGCTGTTTCTGGAAAAATCTTGAGAATGACGCGCTGATCAAGGGTGAAGAGCGGCAGCTGGAGATCGAATGGGGTAGCAACGACCAACAGGAGCACCGGCTTGATGTCCGGGTAGCGCCTCAGGGAGTTGTCGTATTGAGTGAACCTCCACTCTATATCGATCCTGAAGAACACAAGGCGGGAGCACTGCAGGCTCCCGATTTCGACTCGAGACAACTGAAGCTGCTGCTGCAGGCGCCGTCGATTCCGCAGAAGCATGTCGATGAATTCAGCAAAAGAATGGTCATCGATATTCCGGAGATCAATCTCCCCCCACCCACACCTGTCAAAACCAGGGAAATTAGTGATATCGACCCACTCCCGCTGTTGATCCTCTATGCAGATGAAATCAATGGTTACACCACCCACATGATCGTGGTGCGATTCATCTATGATGAGGTGCAGATCTCCCCGCTGCTCGACGGCGAGCATGTTGTCATCAATGGTAAAAAAGAAATAATCCGTCTGTCACGCTCGATGGAGTCTGAAGAGGAGGCTCTGCAGCAACTCTCCGGGATGGGATTGATGCCTGCCAGAGAGTTGCATGGTGATGATATGGTGCTCTATTTTCACGAAGATTCACAGATGGAGAGCGCCAGAAAATGGCATCAATTCCTCGAGGAGGAGATTCCGCATCTGCAGCATCAGGGATGGCGGATCATTCAGGACGAGACCTTCCGGTTAAACTTCCATGACGCCGAAGAGTGGCATGCAGGAATTGAAGAGGAGAGTCAGAATAACTGGTTCAACCTCAGCTTTGACATCACTGTCAACGGCAAAACCATCCCGTTATTGCCGCTGGTAACACAGATATTGCAAAACTATGAGCTTGATGATCTTCCTGAGACACTGACAGTTTCACTGGAACACAACGACTACCTGAAACTGCCTTCAAAAACCGTCAGGCCTATCCTGAAAACACTGCATGAACTCTATGACAGCGCCTCCAAAAGCAGTGATGAAAAACTGCGTCTCTCACAGTTCGACGCCGCCCGGATTGCCGAGATGGAGAGTGATGGACTCTTTTCAATCAAGGGAGGCGAGGCGCTGCGTGAACTGGGACGCAAGCTGCGTGATTTCGAGGGGATTGAAGAGGTAGAACCGCCGGCAACACTGCAGGCAGAGTTGCGCAACTATCAGCGGCAGGGACTCAACTGGCTGCAGTTTTTACGTGAATACAACCTTGGCGGTGTTTTGGCTGACGATATGGGGCTGGGCAAAACCATCCAGACACTGACGCATCTGCTGATCGAGAAAAAGAGCGGTCGTATGCAATCACCCTGTCTGATTGTCGCCCCCACCAGCCTGATGGGAAACTGGCGCAGGGAGGCGCAACGTTTTACCCCCGAACTCAGCGTCCTGATTCTGCAGGGCAGCGAACGTCACCAGCACTTTGACAGCATCGGCGAATATGACTTGGTGCTCACCACCTATCCCCTGCTCTCAAGAGACACCGAGATCCTGCTGCAGCACCACTACCACTACCTGATTCTGGATGAGGCGCAGACCATCAAGAACCCGCGTGCAAAGTCAGCCCGTCTGGTGCGCACGCTAAAAGCAAATCACCGCCTGTGTCTGACTGGCACACCAATGGAGAACCACCTGGGAGAGTTGTGGGCGCTGTTCGATTTTCTGATGCCCGGTTTTCTCGGCAATATCCAGTTTTTCAATCGCCACTATCGCACTCCTGTTGAAAAACATGGCGAAACCGACAAACGGCGCCTGCTCTCAAAACGCGTTAAACCCTTCATGCTGCGGCGCACCAAGGGGGAGGTTGCCAAGGAGCTGCCATCAAAGACCGAGATGATTCGCTCCATTCCTCTGGGAAAACAGCAGGCAACCCTGTATGAAAGCATCCGCCTCAGTATGGAGCAGAAAGTACGCCAGACCATCAAGAGCAAAGGACTGGCGCGCAGCCACATCACTATCCTCGATGCGCTGCTGAAACTGCGCCAGTGCTGCTGCGACCCCTCCCTGCTCTCTCTCGAACAGGCGAAACAGGTCAAGGAGTCGGCCAAACTCGAACTGCTGATGGATCTGCTGCCTGAATTACTTGAAGAGGGCCGCCGCATTCTGCTCTTCTCGCAATTTACCTCCATGCTTGCGGTCATCGAGAAGCAGCTGAAGAAGAGAAAAATCAGCTACGCCAAACTCACCGGAAAAACGCGTAAACGTGACGAGGTGATCGAGAGCTTTACAGCAGGAGGGGTGGACCTGTTCCTCATCAGCCTCAAGGCTGGAGGTATCGGACTCAACCTGACAGCGGCTGACACAGTCATTTTGTACGACCCATGGTGGAACCCGGCGGTCGAAGCACAGGCGATGGATCGTGCGCACCGCATCGGTCAGGAAAACCCGGTATTCGTCTACAAGCTGATCACTGAAAACACTGTCGAGGAGAAGATCCTCGCCATGCAGGAGAGAAAGCGCTCACTGGCGGAAGGCATCTATGATGAAAGCAAACAGCAGGGACAATGGAAACTCTCCGCCGACGAACTCAGCGAGTTGTTTACACACCCAGCAGAGTAGGTTGCCTCGGGGAATAAGCGACAGCGCATCACCATGAATTTTGCGACCGCCAAGGATGGAGGAAGTGCCGGAACCGTAGGGTGTCAATAAGCGGTAGCGCATTGCACCGGACAATATCATGGCGGAATGCGCTTCGCTTATACCACTCTACTCGCGTCCATATTCCCGCACCCGTCGAATAAAATCCCTGCACAGCTGCGGCTGCTCCAGTCTCCACTCATCGACAACCGGCAACTGCGGAAACTGCTCCATCAACATCCCCGCAAATAGGCCTGCGCCAACTGATAGCTGCTGCAGGCCATCTTCATCAAACCAGGGGGTATCATCGATGCCGCAATTCGGTGAACGGGATTTGAAAACAAAGCCGCTCAGTTCAGAACCCAACTCCGCGATGACGCGTTGCGCATAGCACCGTAGCTGCTGCGTCACATCATGTGCGTGATGATCAACTTCACACACCCTGACTCCCGCCCTGCCCTGCATGATCTGGATGGGATGTCTGGGAACAGCCATTCCTGCGCCAACCTCGGGGCAGATCGGAACCAGTTCAAAGCGTGGCGCCAGTTCATGCTCAATCAGTGGATTGCGCTGATCCTTTCCATCATAGCGAACCCGGTGACCGGCAAGGCAGGCGCTGACGCCTATTTTTATAGCATTCGACAAGTTACACGTCCATGCTATAAGGAACCTGCGCCAGCACTTCCCGCAGCAGCGTGGTGGCGTAACTGCCGCGCTGCAGTGTGAACTCCAGTTGCAGCTGATCCCCGTGAAGGTTGAATTCAAGATCTCCGGCTGGCGCCCGCAGAGGACGACGATCCGCTTTGACGCCGCAACGCTGCAGGCCTTCGATCCAGAATCGATGCTCTTTCAATAGCGAGTTCTCATACTGCAGCGCATCATCTTCAGGCATGATCCTGGCAGCCAGCCCAGCCAGTGGGCCGGTGACATGAATCTGCTGCTCAGAGAGCCTGCTGTTTATCTCGGCATCGACATCATCGACACGAAACAGACTATTGGAGTGTGACAACTGCATTACATCACCCGACATTGCTGCGCACCAGTTTCCAGTTGAAATGCGTGCAGCCAGCACCAGGTTAAACAGCATGGATCGCACCGCAGAAAGATACATCCCCTCGACAGGAGAGCGTGTCGAACCGCGCTCCAGCACAGCGATTGCACGGCTCAAATTCGCATAACCACACCCGAATCGCTGCTCACCAAAATAGTTGGGGAACCCATACCAGGCAATCTGCTGCAGCCTTTCTGCCAGTTGCTCCGAATCCCCTTGCAGATCACGAACCAGCAGCCTGAAACGGTTCAACCTGATGGCGCCGCGGCGCAGCTTGCGCGTATGACGCTGCTGTTCAAGAATGCGTACGCTGGATGGCAGAGCAGAGAAATCGGGATCCGGCATCCCCGGAAGATGCAGCGAGAACCACTGGCGTGTGACGGCATACTTGTCCTTGAGACCGGCCATACTCACCTTGCGGCGGCGCAAACCAGCAGCGGTTGCCAGCAACCTGGCGGCATCACCGGAGTTGAGCTCCCTCTTTTCGACAAAGAGGTAGAGATGCTCACCTTCACCCGAGAGCTCGAACGGCAGACTCTCCTCGACATAGAAGTCCTCCGGCGCCGCCCTGATAACGCCGCTGGCAACAGGGCCGCCATGAACATGGGGGAGATCAGCGACACGAAATGATTCGGCCTGTTGTTCATGGATCATGACTTTCCCATCTTCCTAAGCAGATACTCGTAGGGGGGATAAGGCGTCTTTTTGCCGCATCCACCATTGCGCCAAAATCATGGTGGATGCGCTGTCGCTTATCCCCCCTACGCTGTCTACAAAAACCCTGCAATTCTCTCGACGGCCTTTTGCATCTTCTCAATGGTGGTCGTGTAGGCGAAGCGCAGATGCTGCTGCGGCCGGTTGTTGCCGAAATCTCTGCCCGGAGTCACTGCCACGCCCTGCTCTTCCAGCAACTGATGACAAAAGCTGAAACTGTCATCACACAAATCACTGCAATCCGCATAGAGATAGAAAGCCCCCTGCGGCGGCGAAAGCTTGAAACCCAGCTGCTTCAGCTGCGGGTAGAGATAATCCCTGCGCTGGCGGAACGTATCTCTACGTTGCTCCAGGATTGACACTGATTCCGGTTTCAGTGCTTCCAGCGCGGCGTACTGGGAGATGGTTGGTGCAGAGAGATAGAGATTCTGTGCCAGCTTATCCATAATCGGTACAAAGGATTCAGGAACCACCAGCCACCCTAGACGCCAGCCGGTCATGCCGAAGTACTTGGAGAAGCCGTTGACCACGAAGAGATGGTCGGCATCAAATTCCAGAGCAGTCGCAGGGGCTGATTCATAGCTCAGTCCCTGGTAGATTTCATCGACAATCAGATAGCCACCAAGAGTTTTGATTTGTTGAACCAGCGCTTCAAGCTGCGACTGCGACAACACAGCGCCTGTGGGATTGGCGGGTGAAGCGACCATCATCAGAGACGTGGCCGAATCCCAGCTATCAGCAATCTCTCGGGGTGTGGGGATCCAGTGATTCTCTGCGCTGACCGCAAGCGAGACGGGCTCGGCATCACACAGATAGACAAAATTGCGATTACAGGGATACCCCGGATCGGGAAGCAGCACCTTGCTGCCCGGATCAACCAGCGCACTCATGAGCATCTGCAGTCCGGTCGATGAGCCAGGTGTAATCACAATCCGCCCGGCAGGCACATCGACGCCAAAACGCGTGGCATACCAGCGACTCAACGCCTCACGCAGTTCAGGCAATCCCAGTGCCGGCGTGTAATGGATTTTGCCATCGACAAGCGCACGCCGACCGGCGTCGATGACGGGTTGAGGCGTTGTAAAATCGGGTTCGCCCACCTCCAGATGAATTACCTCCCTACCCTGCGCCTGCAGCTCTCGCGCACGCGCCAGCAGATCCATCACATAGAATGGCCGGATATTATCGATGCGCTTTGCTGTCATTCAATCATTCGCTGCGGCATGAATGCGTCGCACCATGGCCATATCCACCATATCGCCATCGACCTTGACGCCATCGATGTTGCGCAGTGGACTCCCGGGATCGCCAAACTGGTCGATGACCGTGGTGGCGCCAGTGAAGTCATGATCCTCGGTATAGTGATTGGTGGTGACCAGGATCGCCCTGATGCCCGAACCCCTCACTGAGATGACACCATTCTCCGAATCTTCAAAAGCGATGCACTCTGAAGGCTGCAACTGCATCTGCTGCATCGCCCACTGGTAGATATCCGGAGCTGGTTTCTTGGCGGGCACCACGTCTCCTGCGGCAATCACTTCGAACCAATCGATGCTCTCGACGCCAAGCGTATTTTCCAGAAGCGCCGTGACATTGGCAGGCGTAGTGGTGGTGGCGATTGCCAGGCGCATGCCGCTCTCCCTGGCTTCATTGATGAGGCGTTCGACGCCGACCCTCAATGGAATGCGTCCCTCACCCAGCAGACGCGTGTAGTGAGCAGTCTTGGATTGATGCAGTTCCGGGATCATAGTTTCCAGATCGACATCCGCCGGCAGCGGAGGCTGCTTCTGCTCAATAAAAAAGCGTATGCGCTCCTTGCCGCCAGTGACTTGAAGAAGCCACGCATAGTCATCCACCGACCAGCGCCAATCCAGCCCGGCATCATCGAAAGCAAGATTAAAAGCCACGCGGTGGCCATTACGTTCGGTATCTGCAAGCGTGCCATCGACGTCAAAAAGCAGCGCCTTGAGTTCACTCATCTCTCTCTCCAGTACAGTCCGCTCAATGAACAAGCATATTGCGGAACCACAAAAAATTGCGCCTAAGGTAACACAACCTTGACACAGCCTCAAAAAATCGATTTGATAGGGTTCTATTGACTCCTTGAGTAACCCCTGTTGAGCGACATACCAACCAGCATGCTGTTTGCCACTATGCTGTTTCTCCTGATCTGTTCTGCATTCTTCTCCAGCTCCGAAACCGCCCTGATGGTGCTCAATCGCTATCGCCTGCGGCATCTGTCACAACATGGCCACAGGGGGGCGCAGCTCGCTGAAAAACTCCTCGAGACACCTGATCGTCTTATCGGTTTGATCCTTCTCGGCAACAACTTCGTCAATATCTCCGCATCGGCGCTGGCCACCATCATTGCACTACGTCTCGGCGGCGAACCGGCAATCGCCATAGCCACAGGTTTATTGACACTGGTCGTACTGATCTACGCCGAGGTCATTCCCAAGACCGTCGCTGCAAGCCGGCCGGAAACCATCGCCTTCCCGGCCGCCTATATCTACACCCTGCTGCTGAAAATCCTATATCCGCTGGTATGGCTCATCAACCGCATCACCCGTCTGCACCTGTGGATGCTGGGACTCTCCGGCAGCGGCAACGACTCAACATCACTCAGTCAGGAGGAGCTGCGCACCGTCGTCAACGAGGCCGGCGCAATGATCCCCGATCGTGATCAACAGATGCTGATCGGTATTCTCGATCTCGAAAAAGCCACCGCTGAAGATATCATGGTGCCGCGCAATGAAGTGACCGGCATCGACCTGCAGGACCCCTATGATGATATTGAAGACTTTCTCGAACATACCCATTTCGCCCGCATCCTGGTGTTCGACGGCAGCCTCGACAATATTGTCGGCACCATCCATAGTCGCCAGTGCCTGCAGCTGGCGCTGCAGAAGAGACTCAGCAAAGAGAGTATCCGCAAGCACAGCAGAGAGCCCTATTACATCCCGGAGGGCACTCCTCTGAGCACCCTGATGATCAATTTTCAACATGACAGGCGGCGCCTGGGACTACTCGTTGACGAGTATGGCGATCTGCAGGGGCTGGTGACTTTTGCCAATCTGGTGGAAGAGATCATCGGTGAATTTACCACGGATCCGACGGCATCGATCAAGGACGTGCACCGACAGGAGGACGGCAGCTACATGGTCAGCGGCAATGCCAATGTGCGTGAACTGGTCAAAAGCACAGGGTGGAAACTACCTCTCGACGGCCCAAAAACCGTCAACGGGCTGATCCTTGAATATCTTGAGTCGATCCCCGAAGCAAACATCAGCCTACTGCTCTCCGGTTACCCGGTGGAGATCATGCAGGTGGAGGACAACATGGTGCGGGTAGCGCGTTTTCAGCCTGCGCTGTACAGGAAGCAATAGCTGTACCTGTGCTCGTAACGCTACCATTTATTGATGGTGAAGCATCAGAAAAATCCCTGCAAGCGTAGGATGGGCGAACTGGTGAATAGCGACATGAAACTCGACAGCTTCCACCCTGCTGTCCAGGATTCGGAAGATGCGCTCGCAATGAGTGGATTCAATAAGAAAAGCAGTACTCAACTTGCCAAAAGAGGTGATAGACGTATAATTGGGATATACCGTTTGGATATACAGGAGACAGGTCATGTCAATTACGCAAACAACTGTATTTAAAAGCAATCAAAGTCAAGCAGTGAGGCTACCAAAGAGTGTTGCTCTGCCTGATAGCGTCAAAAAGGTCACTATTGTCGCAATTGGAAATACACGCATTATCACACCTGCCGGGCTGACATGGGATCAATGGTTCGAAAACCCCCTGATCAGCGATGACTTCATGATCGAGAGAGATCAACCAGCTGATCAGCACCGAGAAAATCTCTAATGCTGAAATACATGCTCGATACCAATATAGTTATTTATGCTATCAAGAGACGCCCCCCAACTGTCAGAGAGGCATTCAAACAGCATGATGGGCAAATGAGCATCTCTTCCGTTACCTGGGGTGAATTAGTCTATGGTGCGGAAAAATCTGCTTACACTGAAAAAAACCAGGCAGATATTGAAGGACTTGCTTCACGTCTGGAGGTGTTGCCTTTTGAAGAACAGGCTGCGGCTCACTTCGGTCAAATCAGGGCGGAACTCTATCGGATCGGAAAGCCTATTGGACCATACGATATGATGATCGCCGGCCATGCAAGGTCAAAAGGACTCATTCTTGTAACAAACAATGTCGGGGAATTCGAACGCGTCCCGGGTCTCCGCATAGAAAACTGGGCCGGATAAATCTCATACTGACAACCCGCTGGAGATTGCCGCAACTTGCCAGACATCCTCAGTCAAAGGATTGATCCCGTACCCGCTCAAACTCTCCCGTCATTGCGAGCGAAGCGCGGCAATCTAGACCAACGCTCTCCCCCACTTCAAACTCAAAAAATATCCCTCAGAAAGGGGGATCTTCAAAAGGATCATTACCAGGTGCCGGTGGTGGTGTAGCGATCCTGACCACTGCTGTCCTGCCACTTCCTGGTCTGCAACTTGCCCTCGATATAGACCTTGGAGCCTTTTCGCAGATATTGCTCGACGATGTTTGCCACACCATCAAAGAACACCACACGGTGCCATTCAGTCCTCTCCCTGCGTTCTCCGGTGTTCTTATCTTTCCAGGTTTCTGACGTTGCGACGGTGATATTCGCGACGGGTTTGCCGTCAGTGGTATGTCGAACTTCGGGATCCTTGCCCAGATTGCCTACCAGGATGACCTTGTTGATACCTGCCATTTTTATTCCTCTTTACCGGAAGGATGCGTACAATAGCAAGAGCATCGTCTCCGTCTGCTGTATGGCCCGCGCCGTCACCATGAAGCCATCGACACCTTCCACGACCATTTCCGTGGTGTAAAGATCACTCCAGAAAAAACCAAGACGAATTCGTTCTAAGCAAATTTCACTGAATAGTTGACAATAAACCAGTCGCCCCATCTTTTTTATCACGAAGAGCACGATGTCAACAAAGATGGGCTGGGTTTCCTTCGTGAACTTCGTGGTAAATATTCAACTCAATCAGAATATGAGATAAGCAGTTGAACTGTGATCTAAAAGGTCTTTAGAATAGAATATCCTCATCAGAGAACAAGAATCTCGCCCTCTCATCCATCAAGTCGTCTATTCTCACTTTCAGTTCTTCACCGACACCCAACCGCTTCTCGCTCTTGTGGACGATGCGCTGCACATGGCGCGAGACGCCGCTCCCTTCGCCGGAATCGATAAACCAGTTCAACCAGGCGATGACGATCATCTCCTCCGTATAGCCTTCGTCTACCAATTTGTTCAGCCGTTCTATTGTCCCATGATCAACACCCAGCTGTTCGAGATCACTCAGCGAGTCGATTTCCAGTCGCCTGGAAATGACTGGGAAGTGCAAACGGTTCAAACGGGATACAACCTGATCCGAAGAGGATGTGGAACCGTCATTCTGCTTGCGTAAAAAAGCAGGAACATCCAAATAATCTAGCGATGGTTCTTCGAGAGCAGCTGAAATCATGGGAGCTCTGCTGTGGTGCACCACAGCAAAGTCTACAGTGTGATGGTCTACACGCCCCATACCACCCCATCCCGCCGCCAACCGATGCGGTACTTTGCGCAACGCGGGAATCTCCTTCGCCTTGTCATGCGCATCACGCTGTTTCACCAGCACACAGCTGGTATGCGAAGTGACCAGCCGATATTCCACCGCCAACGCCTTCGCTGCCTTGTCATCGAGTGATGAGAGACGTGAGTGGGCCGCCATCCTCGCCAGGGTACCAGGCAGTTCATCGCTATCAATCATGCGTGTAAATCCGACAGATTCCTGCTGTATGCCTTCCGATAATTCAAATTCCAGTCTAGCTTTACCCACCGGTACTGTCGGCAGCCAGCCAAACAGATGCAGCGTGTCGCCAGCATAGACGGCATCGATCACCTGTGGAGACTGCAGCACCGGCTCAGTCGGCCAATGAACGCTGCTGTTGTTGACTGCCGGCTGGTGGATCCGCTTGAAGTGACGCACGATGCGCTCGGCCATCTCTTCATTGGGAGAGACCAGCTCACAAGCACCGCCGCTGTTTTCCGCCAGCATCCTGAGCAGGGATTCGCTGACAGCGCTGCCGACGCCAACAGTAAACAGCCGATGTCCCGAACGACTGGCACTCTCTGTCAACTCTTCGTTTTCCCAAACTTCACCATCGGTGATCAGCAGCAAATCGGGAGAGATTCCTTCAGGCGAACCACTGGCATAGGTTGCCTCCAGTGCGCTTGCCAGTTCGGTGCCGCCCATATTGGCGTTCAGGTTCCGCAGCATGCGTACAGCCTGGTGGATATGCATCTCGTCTGCCGGTACGGGCTCCCTGAAAAGAAGCCGGTGATCCGAACCGAAGAGCGTGATGTTGAACCAGTCATCCAGATTCAACAGCTCGAGAATTTCATTCAGCGCCGCTCGCGTCTGGTCAATCGATTCGCCGCTCATGGAGCCGGAGCAGTCGACCACCAGCTTGATGCAGCATGGTTGTGATTTTGATACTTTGGGAAGTTGCGGATGGAACGAGGCCAGGGCCACGACACCATCCTTCTCTTGCGCATACAGCCCCTCTCCAACAAAATTATCAGGTTCGCGGACCACCAGGATGAAATCCCGGTCCATGATCGCAGTGCCGCCGCTCAGCGAAATATGCAGCTGCTCCTTCTGCTTCTCCATGGTGACCTTGTGACTGGGAGAGTCGACATCAGCATCTGCAAGCGCACCCTCGATCGTCAGGTTCAGTGCAAAGCCGTAGTTCGCAGTCAGGCTCTGCTCCGGCATCTCATGCTCCCTCAATCCTGCTGCCGCCGGATCCCCATAGCGCGGCGCCAGGGTCGTCGGCACGTGAAAGCGCAGGCTGTCGCCCTGCCAGCGATGCAATTGGGCATAGCGGAAACGCAGCTTTGCCTTCTCACCTGCCATCAGATTGCCCACGTTCACGCTGAACAGTCCCGGCTGCACCCGAGTCAGCAGGACAGCGGAATCACCCTCTTCGATAGCATCTTCGTAATCTGCCTCCGCCTCGCTCTTTGGCTTGACCTCACCGCGGAGGATCTCGCCATTGAGTTCCAGCGTCAGTTCCATCAACACGGCATCGAGCGGCAGCGGAAAAGTGTAGATCGCCTCGATATTGGTTACTTCGAGATTTTCATAGGTTTGGGTGACGATTACCTCGGAGAGCAGGCCGCGCAGGGTCGCATCCACTGCCACCCCTTGAAGGGCGATCTCTCCATTGCCAACTGGTTCAAGTACTGCAGCTTGCATCGTGTTCATTCTTCTTCTCCTGATCGGATACGTTGATAGAGGGCCATAACCCCGGCAGTCAATTCATGCGCCTGTTCTGGCGTCAGGCCTGCCCGGCCTGGTTCCAGGGTCAGTTCGATACCCTCGTCGATATAGAGATGACTCCACACCTCCACGCTGCCGGCTCTTCTGGGCCTCAGCGGTGGCACCGGATGCTCACCCTCTCCGATAACCACAAGCTCACGAATGCGTTCCAGGGAGAGTCCTGCGTCCTGCCATTTACGGATTTCAAGGAGGCGGTCAAGATGATTGGTGTGGTATCGCGCACCCCGGCCAGCACCTGCAGGCGGATCAAGCAATCCCTCCTGGATGTAGTAACGCACCGTGCGACGGGGCAGATCCACCAGTTCACAAAGTTCGGTCAGGCTGTAGGTGTCTGGTTTTTTCATGACAGTTATTATAGACAGTATTACTGTCTTATTCAAGCGCCATATTCTAATGGGCGCTTGCGCTGTAATATTTGGCACAATGCGCAACGGAGGGAATGTACTCACAACAATGAAAAAAACTGCTGCTCAAGTCTGGTGGACAGTCTGAAACCGAGTTTTTCGTCTCTCGCAGAATGACCTCTATCTCGCTTTTATGAAGGTGGCTGCTGTTAGAGTTCAATCGTGGGAGACCGAGAAAGCGGCAGCGGGTAGAGGCGCTGATGGATCGGGGTTCTACGCTGGCGTTGCCCTCCCTATAGCCGATAAGGTCGCATGGCTGATCGTATTGAACGGATCGAGAAAAGTCTGGAGGTAAACGACTGGACCTGGTGACCTGTATAGTCGGAACTGGGGAAAATTCTGCATGATTAATCATGCAGGATCCGTATGCGCTTACTGGTGACTCATTGTTTCGATTCCCCTACCACGGCGCGCTATCCATCCCCGACCTGAACGGCGGGCTTTCCGCGCAATTTGGGTAGAATCAATCGTCGAGTATTGACCGATTTTGGCGCTCGTCCCAGACACGTAACACTTCGATACGCTCTGGCCACACCCGATAGATAAAAGAGAATGGCGTTTTGGGTATCGAAAACTCCCGCACACTCTTTCTATGCGTTTCATGACCAATAAACGGGTTTGCCAGAAGTAGATTTTCTACCGCGTGAAATTGCTTCTGTGCCCGGCTTCTGCCTTCAGGGAAAACGGATTCATAATACTGGCGCATCCAGAGAAGATCATCTCCAGCACTTTCAAGATAAACGATTTTCATCCGCTATTTTTTAATTTTCACATCTGCCGCTGGCGGATCAAGTTCTTTATCGCTTCCCCATGAATCCACCCACGCGCCCATGGCGTCGCTTGCAATAAATGAACCTTGATCTGCTTGTTTGATCGCCACGTCGATCGCCATTCGTTTTTGCTCGCAGGCTGCAAGATACTGCCGTATTGCCGTTGCGGCAATAAACGATTCTGAGCGGTTAAGTTGTTGCGCCTCATGTTTCAGCTTTGATTTAACGTCAGCATCAAGGCGAAGTGAAAACGGAACATTTGCCATGATGATTATGGCCTGTATGGTTAGTGTAGTTAATATAACTACAGTATATAACAACCGTGGTTTTTTTCAATATTCTGTCAAATCGTCCGGGCTTGCCGTTTGTGGATGCAATTCACATGGGTGCGCGACAATGAACCGCAAAAATACCAGCAGAACGTAAGCGTCCGGCGATCTGCATCTTTTTTTCTTCTCCCCAATCGACCATGATGGAGCCAGCATTCATCATTCTGGCTTTGGAGGAGAGCACATGGCACAGTCCCGGAAAAATGCAGAGCGCAAGCGGCGGATC
>Ga0209013_10001456_pt1 | contig 21861 bp, 27 predicted proteins | sample Cruoilmetagenom2_FD_187291 | JGI IMG/M metagenome (GOLD analysis project Ga0209013, IMG submission 187291) | Oil polluted marine microbial communities from Coal Oil Point, Santa Barbara, California, USA - Sample 2 (SPAdes) (version 2) | ecosystem: Environmental > Aquatic > Marine > Oil seeps ... | reverse complement strand
TGGTTGGCAGTAAATCTGAGACCAAAAGACTAATTGCTCAAGGTGCTGTTGATGTAAATGATAAAAAGATTGATAACCCATTATCAAAAGTTAAATCTGATGATAAAATAAAGATAGGTAAAAGAATATTTGTAAAAATAGAATAGATGGAATTTATTCAAAAAAATAGAAAGTTATTTGTCATTCTTATTGCAATTGCTACTTTCGGATTGCTTCTTACCTCATTCATGCCTCTTTTTTATACCTTCTTTTAATAAATGATATTATAAGGTAATGAAACTAGGTGATCCGGTTAGCACGCTTCCTTTGGTGGGACCATTCTACGAGTCAAAATTAAAAAAGTTGGATATAAGCTCGATAGAAGATTTACTCCATCACGTTCCAAGTAGATACCTTGATTTTCGAAACACTCAAAATATTTCATCTGTTAGCCCGAGTGATATTGTAACTATTAAAGGCAGTGTTAAATCAATAATTAACCAATACACCAGATCCGGCAAAAAAATTCAAATTGCCCAGATTGTTGATAATTCAGGCAAAATTACTGCCGTTTGGTTTAATCAACCATTTTTGATAAGAACAATAAAAAAGGACCAAGAGCTCTCTCTCGCTGGAGAAATTGGTTGGTTTGGAAGAAATATTGCTATCGTATCTCCAGAATATGAACAACGAGATGCCAAAATCCACACAGAAAGACTGATCCCCATATACCCTGAAACGGCCAGATTGTCATCTAAATGGTTAAGAGGAAAAATAAATTACGCACATAAAGCAGTGGGTGGGCAAATTAAGGAGCACTTGCCTGATAAAATTACTAAAAAGTACAATCTTTACAAACTGCCCAAGGCAATAAAATCGGTTCATTTCCCCCAAGATCTAAAAAGTGCAGGTCTAGCTAGAAGGCGACTGGCATTTGACGAGCTTTTGGTTTTCCATCTAACAAGCTTAAAGCGAAAACGTCTTTGGGAAAAGCATAAGGTTGTATATGATTTATCAGTTGAGAATGATAACGTCAATAATTTTATTGAAAGTCTGCCCTTCACACTTACAAAGTCTCAAACCAAAGCTGTTGATGAAATATTATCCGATCTTAAACGCGATATTCCTATGAATCGATTGCTGGAAGGAGACGTGGGATCAGGAAAAACAGTTATTGCAGCCGTCTGTTGCTTGGTAAGTTTTCTTAATGGTCACCAGGCAGTCATTATGGCACCAACCCAAATTCTGGCAGAACAACACTATCAAACCTTAAAAACGGTATTTAGTAAATACAAATTAAGAATTGCACTAGTTACGTCAGCAGGTGTAAAGGCTGATCTTGGAAAAAGTGATATTTTTATCGGCACTCACGCTTTAATTCATAAAAAAGCAGATTTTGATAAAGTAGCTTTGGTTGTAATTGATGAACAGCACCGCTTTGGTGTTAAACAAAGAGCAAAATTGGTAAAAGATGTTAAGGGTAAAAGAAAAGCCCCACACGTTCTTACAATGACGGCAACACCAATTCCAAGAACGATAGCATTAACTGCATACGGTGACTTAAATCTGTCTACTCTTGATGAATTACCAAAAGGCAGAGCTCCAATTACTACTTGGATTGTGCCTAAAAAGAAAAGGCTGTCCGCATATGATTGGATAAAAAGCGAAATCAATGAAAAAAAGGCTCAAGTCTTTGTTGTTTGCCCTTTAATTGAGGAGTCGGATAAGGAACTTATGCAGCAAGTAAAAGCAGCCACGAAAGAGTATGAAAGATTAAGTAAGATATTTAATAATCATAAGGTTGATCTTCTTCATGGTAGGTTGAAAATAGTTGAAAAAAATAAAATACTTTCAAAATTCAAACAAGGAAAGACTGACATATTAGTCTCAACCCCAGTTGTTGAAGTAGGTATTGATATACCCAATGCCACAATAATGGTAATCGAGGCAGCTGATCGCTTTGGGCTAGCCCAATTACATCAATTAAGAGGTAGAGTAGGTAGAGGCAGTAAAAAATCATATTGCATGCTTTTCACCGACAATCCTTCAAAAAAAGTATCTGCTAGGCTTTTAGCCATGAAGCGCGAAACCTCCGGGTTTAAGTTGGCTGAAATTGATCTTAAATTGCGTGGACCGGGTGAGATATTTGGAATAAAACAGCACGGCTTTCCTGAACTTAAAATAGCCTCGTGGCAGGACATCAGATTAATCAAAAATACCAAGCTGGTGGCACAAGATGCAATTGACAATCCGAAAGTATATCAAAAACTTCATAAAAGATTAAAAGCTTATGAAATAGCACCTAATTAATTTGTGCCTTGCAAGCCTTAGTAGGCATAAGTTACAATTATAACGATGTCAGCGGTTCCAAAGAAAAAACATACAAGATCAAGAAGCAACAAACGAAAAAACGCTCCTCAGAAAAAAAAGGAGATGGGGAGTATGTCAAGATGCACTTCTTGTAAAAAGTATAAATGGCCTCATAGAGCCTGTCCGCATTGTGGTTATTATAAATAATGAAATCTGCATCTGACCCAAGACACATAAAAAGACAAAAGACAGTAAAGTGCTTATTCGCTGAAAGCTTTACTCATCAAGGCGAATTAACTCCTCAAGCTAAAAAGGTTATGGCTCATTCGAAAAAGCTTGATAAACAAATTGAAAAGGCTGCTCCTACATGGCCTATTGAAAAACTAAATAGAATTGATCTATCAATTCTAAGACTTGCAATATACGAGCTTGATCAAGGAAAAATACCACCCAAAGTAGTTATTGATGAAGCCGTTGAATTAGCAAAAGAGTTTGGAAGCGAAAACTCACCTTCATTTATTAATGGTGTACTGGGTACGGTTTACAAAGAAGTCGAAGGAAATGATAAAGATGAAAAGTAAAATAAAACCCAATCCGATCAGAAAAACAGTGCTTACCATCATATCAGAACATATCGGTGTTGATGTAAAAGAAATAAAAGATGAAGACATATTTACCGAAGATCTTCATATGCGCGCAACTGATTTAACCGATATTGTAGAAAAAATTTCTCAAAAGGGAATTGATATAACAAAGATCGACTTTGAGAAAACAACAACTGTGGGAGATCTAATTGATACACTCATCATAGAGGAAGAGTTTTAAATGACTTTATATGACTGATATTAATACTATTCAAAAAAGCTTTAAGGATAAATCTCTTTTTGATCAAGCCCTAACTCATAGATCATGGGTCAATGAGCATCCCAATAAAAGGGGAACTAATGAAAGACTTGAATTTTTGGGTGATGCCATTCTTGAATTTATTGTATCTGTTGAACTCTATAAGCAATTTAAGAAAAAGGAAGAAGGCTATCTTACCGCACTTAGGGCTAATCTCGTTAATACTACAAATCTGGCACAAGCTGCCAAAAAGCTTAATTTGGGAAAGCACCTTTTTCTTTCTAAGGGAGAGGAAGAAACAGGTGGAAGAGATAATCCATCACTTTTAGCCGACACAATGGAGGCTGTGATTGGTGCGATTTATTTAGATTCCGGCTTAACCAAAACAAAAGAGTTTATTAATAAATATGTTTTGGTTGATATTCAAACAATTATCAGAAAACCACTTAAAGACTCAAAAAGCAGGTTACAAGAAATGGTACAAGCCAAATCAATGTCGGCACCAAATTATAAGATAATAAGTGAGAGCGGGCCTGATCATAGCAAAAAATTTATTGTTGAAGTTATCGTTGAAGGAAAAAGACTAGGAAAAGGTAGGGGTAAAACCAAATCGGAGGCCGAACAAAAAGCAGCAGAAGCAACACTTAGAGACGATTCCTTGTAAAGTGACGATTATTTCGATAAAATCACAAAGACAAACACTATGGTAAAGATAAGATTAGCACGAGGAGGAAAAAAGGGTAAACCTTTCTACCGAATCGTGGTTGCAGAAAAAACTACTAAAAGAAGCGGTAAACCACTGGAAATATTGGGATTCTGGGATCCCGCTAATGACACACTTAAAATTGACAAAAATAGAGTGAAATTCTGGGTTGGTAAGGGGGCTCAACCAACCAAGGCAGTAAGCGATTTGATTACATAAATTATGGAAAAACTACTTGATTTTCTAATCACCAATATAACTGGAATAAAGAAATTTAAAATTGAATCAAATCAAAGTGAGGGTGGGGGAGTAGAATACAATATAAAAACGCCTCAAGAAAATATTGGTTTAATAATCGGAAAGGGCGGAAAAACTATAAAAGTAATAAGAAGTCTTCTTAAAGTAAAGGCAACCCTGGACAAAGAAAAAGTTAATTTAACGGTATCGGAGTTATAAACTAAAAGGATTTCCTCTCGTATATGGTCCACTTGGAGATACGTCATAAAAGGTCGGTGCTTTAAGTTGTGCAAGTTCATCTAATATTTCGATTTCGGTTTCAGTTAGTTTGTCAATTGGATCGCTAATTTTCCCAAGCTCTTTTGGTAAGGGTTTCCAAAATGATTGGGTTCTTAAATCAGTCGATATTGTATTGCCGGAAAATTCCATTTCAATCATATCAAGAACAATAATCGGGGCAAGAAGTTTTGTTGATTTTATAAAATCAACCGTTTTATCTAAATCTCCGGTTATTCCCACTGTCATTCCTGCACTAGATATTCCCTTAGTGGCTTCACTAAACCCACTTACAGCCATGTCTATTAACTCCACATCCTTTTCTAACCCTAAGGTTTTTACTTGTGATATAACTGCAAGCGATGGATTTCTATCGGGCAGGGCTTGAGTTGAATAATCAACGTAGGGAGTAATGACAACAGATGCTTCCTGAAGTGTCTGTTCTTTATCCCGAAGAACACTTTCAGTTTTTTTACTTTTGGCCAGATTGCTCTTTTGCTGACTAATTTTTGACATCCCTGTATTTATGGCAATATACGAAATTACAACAAGAATAACAACGTAAATAAAAGGTAACGCAATTACGGTTACACTAGCAGGTATTAATTTTCTTCCTTTATTCATGGTCTTTTTAAGATCCGCTCATTTCCAACTCTATAATGTATCCTTTGTCAGGATTATATGAAAATGTTTCTAAGATAACTGTTTTATACCTTTCGGTTGAGACAACTTTTGCAAAAGTTTCTACTAAGTTTGATGAGTTTGGACTTCTAAAAGAGAGTTTGGTACTCTTTTTATTAATCTCGGCGTGGCTAATTTCTGTTTCCTTTGGAATTGTATTAGTCAGTGACAGCAGATCTTCAAGATCATCTACGACATTTCCGGCATCAAATATGGTTTTTATGCTTGAAACCCTATCTTTTACAACAGTGTATTCTATTTCTGTGGTTTCCATACTTTTTATCGATATCGTTAAAGTTTCCTGGTTATTAATAGATTTTGCTAATGAAGTTGAATCGGCTACAAAGATTGTTATCATAACCACCATTGCTACAAAAAACAGCACCGTCCCCACGACAGCAAATATCTTCATACCCTTAGCCAATTTTACAACGCTGCCAGCCGGTGCCAATCTTTTTGTAAGAAGATTTATATCAGCCATATTTATCTTTTCCTCATAGCCAAGCCTACTGCAATAGAATAAAGTGGGGCATAATTGGCCAACGTCTTTTGAGCTTCTTGACTCATCTTAACTTTGCCAAAAGGATTTCCCATGACAACCTCTATATTTAAAGATTGTGTTAGATCTGATACTAATCCCGGCATTCCAGCACTCCCACCTGAGAGGATAATTGATTTCGGAGCTTCTCCCTTTTCTTCTGATTGATAGAAATGAATCGACTTTTTAATCTCACCTACAACCAAATCGACCACCGGTTTCAAAGCTATCTTTATCTTTCCTTCAAGAAGTTTATCAGACAATCCATAGCTTTTTTTATATTCCTCAGCTTGTTTTGCATCAACACCCAAACTCCTTGATACAGCCCTTGTAAAAGCATCGCCTGCCGTGGGAATAGATCTTGAAAACACAATATTCCTATCTTTCGCAATTGCAATATCTGTTGAACTTGAACCAAAATCCAATATTAACGTAGTTTGTCCTTCGGGGGCTAAAGCTCTAACCAAAGACATCAACTCAGTCTCAACTGCTACTGTATTTAAGCCGGCTGATCGAACTACTCTTGCATATTTATCAACTATAGCCTCCGGAGCAGCAACCAAAAGAACACTTACCTTAGGGGGGTTGGACTTTTCATCTCTTTCGATAATCTTGTGTTGTACTACGGCCTCTTCAACTGGAATCGGGATGTACTGCTCAGCTTCCCATTTCACCGCTGAGGCTATTTCCTGGTCAGTCAGCAATGGAAACCTAATCGTTCGCGTAAAAACATCTGACTCAGGAAGTGAAATGATTACATCTTTTTTAGATATTCCTGCTTCTTTATGGAGCTTTTTAATAATTCCGCCCAACGCTGCCAACTCACGGTCATCATTAATGTTTTCAATTTGAGTACCTTGATAGCCTACAATCCCTGAGCCACGTAAACTATAACCTGCAGACTCCTCTTCAAGTTCAATGATTTTAATCGTTTTTGATCCAACATCAAGGCCGACTGACATTAATTTTCTGTTTTAACTAAACCGGATGTACTAAATAGGGCAGATTCGAATATATCAAGAGGCTCACTAAAGGATTGAAAAGCCACAACTTTTGCTGTTGCATCTCCAGAGGTACCAGTTGATTCAATTGATCTACCCTGTGATGGTAATGGGCTGTCAACTTTTACACCAACCCCATGAGCCACATCACCGTTATAAAACATTTTTACCTTAGCAAAAAGAAGGCATCCCTCTACTCCCGCACAAATTCCGTTCGTTAAGTCATCTATATCACCAGTACTAAATTCATACTTAGCATTATCACCTATGGTCTGTTTACCACCGGTTGCTAATGTAAATGAATTAGAGTTAGTTCGCGAAGCTACTACATCATAAGCTGCTCGTGCCACTCTTACATTTGAATAATCACCGACCAACGCCCTGCCTGGGATATTGTCATAGAAAAGGGTTATCTCAATTGCCGGTGCTGATTCATCAGTAGGAGTACCATCATCGCCCCAATAAACATTAATCTCGTCTCCCAAAAAACACTTTCCACCACCACAAATCATTTCGCCATTATCATCATGCTCAACAAACCAAATAGTAATACTTTCACCTGACTTTATTTCAGGATAGCTAACTTCTTCTTCACCTATACCATATAGGTTAACAACACCTTCGTACGAGCCGGTATTCAATGGGGCTGTCACAGTCTCACCGGGCGAGCCACTTACAATCAATCTCTCTATACCCGCTTCAGCTGCAGAAAAAGCCCGAAGCGATTCCTCATCACGTGTAGTTAAAGAAACATCGGTCATTGAGCGTGAGACAACCGACAAAACCAGGGTAAGAACAACAGCCATTCCAAGAAGAACCAACAGGAGAGCTTGACCACTTATGCCACTATTATCCCTACTTGTACTTTTACACTTATTTGGCAGGTATTTCATTCTTAAATTCAGTTTATCAAGATAAAATGTCAAGGTCAAATAATTAGTAATTCCTTAAAAGAATCTTTGTGTTTATACTCACAACTCCAGCCTGGCTACCTGATATCTCTTTATCTTTTGCTTCGAGCTCAAGGGTTATACTATCAGGCACACCCCCCTCGCCACTGACGCAAGTTATAATACATATCGTAATCTCTGTTTTTTCTCCTGTTAAATGATCTCCATTTTGGTCTACAATGAAATCGTCATCACACTCATAATAATTATCTGGCACTCCATCAGAATCGGTAAAGACAACCTTTTTTCTTAATTCCAGATTGTCTGGATTGAAACAAGTTGATACATCAGGATCAATATCTAATAATTCAGCATTCCTTAAATTTTTGGTCATTGTAGAAACCGCGTGGTTAATTTCACCCCTAACTCTTCCTAAAGATTCACTTTTAGTTGTACCTTTAAGTGAGAGAATAATAACTTGTGAAACAAGAACGGACATAAGTGCAAAAGCGACAATCACAACCATTATTTCAACTAAAGAAAAACCGTTCTTTATCATGGTGATGCCTCCCACTTGGAAAAAATAGTAGATATGCTTGCATTATGAATACCCCTTGAATCCTCCCAATAGACACTAACATCAACATCAATCGTGTCAACTTCATCTCCATCAATCAAAGTTACCTCACGTAGGTATTTAGTACCATCTATATAAGCTTCACTATCACAGTTGTCAGGTGTTGTGTTCGAATCCCAATCACTATCAGAAACGGTTGGAAAACACCATACTTGCCCTTCAAGGGGCACTCCGGGCAGAACTTTTTGAGAAAACACAACCCAACCTTGTTCGTCTCGATATTGTCTCAACCATTCAACAACCTCTTGAGTATAAAAATTTGCTGATGTTTTCTCTTCCGAAAAAGAGCTATTTCTCACTGATATTGTAGCTAACCCGACAATTGCAACAGTTATTAATGCTATTATTGCAATCGCCACAACAATTTCAAATAATGACTGTCCAGATATATTTTTCATCAATCCTTTCATGTCCATGGTCCTCACCATGGCCACCAGTCTGGTGGCCACTCCGGCTCTGGTGTTGGTGTTGCTGGTTCCGATGTTGGTGTAGCTGGCCCCGGCGTTGACGGTTCCGATGTTGGTGTAGCTGGCCCCGGCGTTGACGGTTCCTCCATTATTATATTTCCTATATTAACGTTGCCACCACTAGTAACAAAAACTGTAATTTTATTTCCTATTCCATCTTGAGTAATCTCTATACTATATCCGCCGCCACCCGCATCATTTCCACCACCAACAGTATAAAACCCAACTTTTTTATTATTACTACCAGTTGCTTCCAAACTCATACCTGCTGGAATAACAACACCCTTTTTATAAAATTCACCATCTTCAGCACCGGTCCATGATGGGTCACATACTGCATATATACTATATGTGTCAGTGCCTTCATTGACACTAAACTCATATGCGTCTAACGTACCACATTCATCAGACTCTCCAGGCTTTTTTCCTGATAATGCCAACTCTTGCGTAAGCCTTATATCACCCTCGATTTGTCTGGCAACAGCAGTCAATGCTTGTCTTCTTGAAAAATCCCTGAAACGTCCGTACCCGATTGAGAAAAGAAGTGCCATGACGGTAATTACAACTAAAAGCTCAACTATTGTAAAACCTGAAGAGATAATGTGATAATTTTTCTTTCTCATCATACATAAATCATGGATTCTTAACCAAATACTCACAGTTATCACCAACCCCACAGCCACTACACAACGGATTAACACCGCCCGAATCAACCGCTTCAAGTGATGAACAAAGTAAGTATGATGTATAAGGATCTGATGAGACATACTGATAAGCTCTGTCCGGTATTGGATCTTCCGGAACTATTTCTAGATATTCAATCCCGACACAACTTTCTTCCACGCCAGTAATGGAACCACCTGAGTTAACAGCACTTGGATACACTTTACAATCAGCCCTGTAAAGCTCCAGGGCTGATCTTATCGTTTCAAGATCAGATTTTCTTTTTGCATCTCTTGAGCTTTTTCTAATTCCCTGTATCGAAGCAAAAGACAGAGCAAGTAAAATTCCAATTATTGATATTACTACCAAAAGCTCAACTAAAGTAAAGCCAATATTTTTGTTCTTATTTATATTCATCAATCTAATGCTGGACAATTCCCAGAGCTATGCGGGTCACTACTTTCTCCTGCACCACCGCTTGAGCAATAAACCCAATAATTATCAGAGCTTTCCATGTCAGCCCAAATTACGTAATCAGTTGCCGATGGCGTTCCATCAGCACCACCATCGGGAGTTATATACTTGTATGTTGGCTCGCCAGTATCAATATCAAAATGTGGATCTTCAGGACAAATTGTAATGTCCAAATCACCACATACACTCGATAATATTTCACCTGATTTATAAGAAAAATACAAACCATTATTATTGGTTGCATAGTTTTCGATTGCAGTTTGGTACTGCTTTAAATCAGACTTTCTCTGTGTGTCTCTTGCTCTTGATCTAGCAGCATTGTAATTTGCGAGCACAAGTGTGGCCAGTATTCCTATAATGGAAATCACAACTAATAACTCAACCATCGTGAATCCTTTATTTTTTATTGCTTCTTTTATCCTCATGGCAAGGCTAACTTCATATTACACCAGATGCTAATCATTATCTATGTTTAGTCCTCAGTCGGTATCGTATTAGTACTCGTTATTGCAAAATTACATGGATCACCAATGCCACAATCAGGCACCAGTGATGTAAATAAAGAAAAATCAAAAGTTTGAAAATCTGGATCGTTATCGTTCTCCAATCTCGCATATAACTGATACCTTTGTCCATTATCGGCTGATCGATAATAATAATTTCCAGAGGAAGGATCCTCTTGCAGTCTTCTGATATATATAGCACCGTCGACATCCTTCACTTCATCAGTTCCCCAAATACAGGGGCCACTACTTGTTGATGGAGCGCCCGGATCATAATCACATGCTCGTATTTCTCCACCATCAGAATCTGGATATCTACCATGATCATAGTAAATCACTTCCAGAGCATTAGTAATCTGTTTTAAATCTGATTTTCGCTGCCCATCACGAGCCTTACGCTGCGTTGATTGAAAACCTCCTAAAGCAATAACTGCCAATATTGATATTATGCTAATAACAACAAGAAGCTCAACTAATGTGAATCCTCTTTTCATTAAATACATATATATCTAACTATACTAGTTTACTTGCCGTTATTGCAAAACTTCTTTAATTCCTGTGCCCATATTTGTTTTACCGAAATTGCACACTTTACTCCCGCATGATATTTTTAAAGCCTTTATTTCCTTACTATATTCTTTTTGTGATTTCCCTTCAAATGCACCTAATATCTGAAATTTTTGTCCGTTAGATAAATAAAAGTAAGAGTATCCATCTTCTTGTCTTGGATCTTTTGGAATAGAGGATAGGTAATTGGGATACTCTATATCATTGATATCCAAAAGGGCATCCTCACCCCATTTACAAGCAACAAGATTTTCAAGTAATGGTTTTTTGGCTTTTTTATTAAAAAATACAACTCTCCCAAACTCATCTTTTACAATACGTGTATCTTTGCCCGAACAAGCTAGTATTGTTCCATCCTGCGAGGCCGGATAAAACCCATAATCAGCTCGATATTGTTTAACTCCTTTTGCAATAGCTGATACATCTAAGTTTCTTATCAAATCACGCTCATTTCTGAGTGAAACTAATATATTTATATAAGTAACAACAACAATTACAACAAGAATTATCCCGACCCCAAAGATCTCTTGCCTTTTGAATAATTTCATACAATCGTTATATTGGCTCACAGGGCCTTTCGGGACACCTACTTTCACAGTCTTCTTTGTCTGCAAAATTTGGATCACACTCTAGACGACCTTCATCATTCGTGCCTATCCCAATACAAACACCCCCCACACATCCCCAATAACCAGATGAAGCATAGAAGGGATTCGGTGCGTTGGGACTTGTTATGTAGTAATTATAGTCTTCAGCGTCTTCTTCCGTGGGACCACAACCACTAGAACATCCCAATTCTATTATTTGTGAATCATCTTCTTTTTCCAAAACTGTAAAAGCCCAATAGTAACTGGGGTAATTTGCCTCAGCTTCCGGCGTATATTCATATGGCTGCTTGGTGGTAGGATCTTGTGGAATTTGCCTTACATAGTCCGATTCTAATGAATCTAAGTCTGGGGGATAATACTCATGATCCTTTTCATACTCCTCGAGGGCAATCTTTATTTTATGAAGATCAGCTTTTCTTTTAGCATCTTTTCCTTTTGACAGTTGGCCTCTAAATGTGAATGCTGTCAACATTAAAAGAAGGGCTAGAATTGCAACCACAACTAATATCTCAATAAGAGTGAATGATGAAACTCTAGTCTTTAGAATATTCCTATCCATTTTATTATCTCAATACCCCAAAAAAGTGTGATAAGAAGAGATACCACCATAAAAGGACCAAAAGCAATCTTTTTCCTAAACTTAGCTTTACCAAAAACAATCAGTATTAAACCTACAACAGCTCCTATTACAAATGATAAAAACATCCAGATAACAGTCAGGGGCCATCCTAATAGCGTTCCTCCCAATAAAGCCAGTTTAACATCACCCAATCCCATTCCCTGACCCTTAGTTATTGCATGTAAACCTAAAAGAAAAAGGGCTGATAGAAACCCGCTTAAAAAGAATCCATAAAAACCTTGCGGATGAATGAAAAACAAAACCAAGGCAATAGTCGCGTAACCAATAAAAACCAAGACGTCAGGAATTATTTGATTCTCAAAATCAGTTATAAAAATACTAACCAAAACCACTAATATTAAAAAGAAGAAAGGAAATGTAAGTACGCCTAATTTATCAACCCACCAGGAAAAGCTTCCGTTAACTAAAACCTCATAAATTGGTACATCAACTCGATAAAAATACCAAACAAGAACAAATGAAAGTGCAGTAAATATTTCAATTAAAGGATATCTGATTGATATTTTTTTCTTACACTGCCTGCATTTACCACCAAGGATAAGATAAGAGAAAAGTGGAATATTATCAAACCAAGCTAATTCCTTTTTACATTTGGGGCAAATAGATCGGTGTTGACCAAACAAACTAACTCCACTAACCAATCTCCACGATAGGGAAGTGATAAATGATCCGAAGATAAAACCAATTGTAAGTACTAAGAAAAGTTCAAAACAGAACATAATACATTTTAAGCATAAAAGAAGAAAGAATGTAAGGGGAAGTTATGGAAGACAAGAGAAAAAATCAGGAGTTGTACATATCTCACCAGCTTGTGATTGTAGATCATCAGGCAAACCACTGCCACTTCCATCAGCACACCTTTTTTCAGCCTCTTTAAGAAATGAGTCAGACTTGGGTAGAAAACAAACATATGTGCTATCACCCTGATCACCGCCATTATACACAAAAACTTCATTATAATCAGTCTCGGTAATTCTAGTCGTGAAAGACTCTTTCAACTCCCCAGTACCATGTGTTTCCCCCGAACCTAATTTAGCTAAAACTTGAACCGGAATTCCAGCATCATCAACCCAAGTAGTAGTAACTTCTTCCCAACCCGTGATTGGATCAGTAGTATCAGCATCTGTAACCCAAGGATAATAGCCAACAGATGCATAATACCTATCCACTGCAGAAATAAGTTGCTCCGCGTCAGATCTACTTCCTGTGTCTCTTGACCTATTGATCTGTTCAATTGGGTTAATGGCTGCAAGAACAGCAACAGCCAAAATTCCAAGAACGGCGATAACTATCAGAAGTTCGATTAATGTGAATCCTTTTTTACTCATGGCAGTACTATAATCATCATAAAACTATTATTAAACTCTTGTCAAGTCCTTTTTTAAAATTGACTGGTAAGGTTGTAAATTGGCAGAATAACAGCAATCACCAAAAAGCCAACACCAATACCAAGTACTACCATAACAAGTGGTTCAATAGCCGCAGTTAACGATTTTACTTTTTGATCACTTTCAACTTCAAATATGTGGCTTAACTTCTGAAGAACTTCATCCATCTTTCCTGTTTCTTCTCCAACCGCAATCATCTGAGATAGAATATATGGAAATACTTCCGCTCTTTTAGAAAAAGAATAAGCAACAGGAAAACCCTTCTCGACATCTTTGGCGATACCTTTTAGGGCATTTGACATTACGGCGTTATTAACCACTTCTGCTGAAATGTTTAAACCCTCAAGTATTGATACACCAGCTCCAACCATCATTGAAAGAGTCCTTGTAAGATCAGTTAGTATTATTTGTGTTAAAAGGGGACCAAGTAATGGTATTTTCAGTAGTATTCCATCTGTTTTTAACTTGCCGGCTTCAGTTTTCCGATACATAAAAAGGCTGTATGCTAATCCCGCAACGATTGCAAATATAATTGGCCAGAATTTTGCCACCACTCCCGATATTCCCATAAGTATTTTGGTTGGCATTGGAAGTTCTGCATCAAATTCGTTATATAGTGAAAGAAGTTTTGGAATAACAAAAATCATCATAATAAGAGCTACTCCAACCATTCCAATGACAATAATAACCGGATAAATAAGAGCTCCTACAACTTTTGCTCTGAACTCTTGCTGTTTCTCCATATTATCTGAAAGTTTCACTAATACTTCAGCCAACACTCCTCCGACTTCCCCCGATTTAACAAGTGCCACATAAGTAGTTGAAAATACTTTGGGATGTTTTGCCATTGAAACTGAGAGGGCCTCGCCGCCTTCAACATCAGCTAGAATTTGTGAAACTGCTTTTTGCATTCCCCCTTTTGACTGATTTCTCATAATAAGAAGTGATTCTGTTATCGGAAGGCCGGCATTAACCATTGTCGATAGTTGTCTTGTAAATATAACAACCTGACCAAAGGTGATGCGATTATTAAACCCGCTAAAAATAGATAACCCGCCACCTTTTCGTTTTATTGAAATAACAACCAGGTCTCTTTCCCTTACTAGTTTTGCAGCATGGTTTTCACTAGAAGCTTCAACTTCACCATTAATAACTTTTCCTTCCTTATCCTTAGCTTTATACCTGAAACGCTTCATTTTACTTTTTTCCTATTTCTTGGTTCCTCTTACAAGTCTTGAGAGCTCGTCGGGTCTTAAGGAGTAACTTTGTCCAACCTCCAATGATATAGTTCCTTCTTTAACCAAATCTGCCAGTGACATCTCCAGTGTACTCATCCCTGCTTCCCTTGAGGTTTGGATAATATTATAAATCTGATGAGTTTTGCCCTCTCTTATTGTTGTTTTAATGGCAGAAGTTCCAAGCATAACTTCATAGGCAACTCTTCGCCCGCCCTCTGCCGCAGGAATTAATCGCATTGAAAAGACAGCTTCAATAACATTTGATAATTGAAGTTTTACCTGTGATTGTTGTTCCTCCGGAAAGACATCAACAATTCTGTCAATCGTTTGAGCCGCGCTATTGGTGTGCAGAGTTGCAAAAACCAAATGTCCTGTTTCTGCAATAGTAAGTGCTGCTGCAATCGTTTCATGATCCCGCATTTCTCCAACCAGAACGATATTGGGATCTTCCCGCAATACTGACCTTAATGCAATATGCCAGGAATGAGTATCAGAGCCCATCTCACGCTGTGAAACAATTGATTTTTCGCTTTTCAAAACAAATTCTACCGGATCTTCAATGGTTACAATATGCTCAGCTCTTATTTTATTTATCTCATTAAGCATGGCTGCAAGCGTGGTCGATTTACCATGGCCGGTAGGACCTGTTACGAGTATGAATCCTTGCCTTAAATTAGTGAAGCTGTGCAATATTTTTGGCAAGTTAAGCTCGTCAATTGATGGAATCTCCAACGGTATTCTTCTGAAAGCAATAGCATAGGTCGCTTTCTGAGTATAAGCATTGATCCTGAATCTAGCCTTTTCACTAAAAGCAAGGGAAAAATCCAGCTCTTTATTTACATGAAGTCGCTCAAGTTGTTCAGTTGACAGAATTTCACTTAAAACTTTACTAATCTCATCCGGTGTTATAATTGGTTCGTTAGGAACCGGATCTAGCGTTCCATCAACCCTTAGTGTTGGGGGAACACCAACAATAATATGCAAGTCAGATGCATTTCTGTCTACTGTTAACTGTAGTAAGTTTTTAATAATCATAATGATCACTCCTGAGCAACTCTTATAACCTCATCGATTGTCGTCATACCTTCAAGAACCTTAAGATAGCCATCTTGTTTCATCGCAATCATCCCATCAACCCTGGCTTGTTTCTCAATGTCACTTGCTGCGACCTGCTCTAATATCAGCCTACTAATTTTTTCGCTAACTGGCAAGACCTCAAATATTCCCAACCTTCCGTAATAACCTGAATTACCGCATTCTTGACATCCCTCACCTTTATATAGTTTTACTACTTTTTTTTGTTTTGGCCAAAGAGAACCTAGAACTGTTTTCATATCTTCTACTACTTTAGGATCTGGGGTATATTCCTTTTTACACTTCTCATGAATTTTTCTGACAACACGCTGGGCAACAATGGCTGTCATTGAGGATGAAAGCAAATACGGCTCAGCCCCCATGTCCAAAAGTCTGGGAAGAGCTCCTGAGGCGTCATTAGTGTGCAGGGTAGAGAAAACCAAATGACCAGTTAAAGATGCCTGAATTGCCAAATCAGCCGTTTCTTTATCTCTAACTTCTCCAACTAGTATGATGTTTGGATCTTGTCTTAAAAAAGACCTTAAACCGGATGCAAAGGTTAGTTTGGCCGCAGGATTAATCTGAACTTGGTTTATTCCTGCAATTTTATACTCTATTGGATCTTCCAAGGTAACAATATTTACTTTGGGACTGTTGATTCTTGAAATGATTGAGTAAAGCGTAGTTGTTTTACCTGACCCGGTTGGACCACATATTATAATTATTCCGTGCGGTCTTAGTATTGCTTCCTGCAAGTTTTTTAATGCTGTCCCTCTTAAACCCAACTCAGGTAGTTCAGGAATACCACCAGTTTTTTTAAGTAATCTCATAACCACCTTTTCACCCCACGTTGTTGGTAAGGTAGAAACACGAAGATCAACTTCTTCTTTTGCATCTTTGAAATTAAATCTACCATCCTGTGGAATTCTCTTTTCATCAATTTTAAGCCCTGATAATATTTTTATTCTTGAAACCAATGCATCATGAAGTGCCTTTGGAACTGTTAATTTTTCTTGCAGAATTCCGTCAATTCTGTATCTTACTCTGGTTGATTTCTCCTGTGGTTCAATATGAACGTCAGATGCCCTACTTCTTACTGCGAAATCTAAAATATGTGTTACAATTTCTGCAATTTTTTCTTCCCTTATAAAGCCTGTTCTGGTTGAAATATCCAGCATTGCCATTTTATCCTTCTCGGGCGACACTTCCCTTAGAGCTTCAGTAACTTCTTTTGAGAGGGAACTAACATACCTTGTTGCAATAAACTCTTTAACCTTAGTTGGTTCTGCGGCACTTGGTTTTACATTTAAATTTGTTTTTTGCTCAATAAATTCGATTGCTGTCAAATTAAGGGGGTCCGCCATGGCAAGACTTAATATCCCGACCTTTTTATCAATACCGATAGGAAAAACGCTAAAACGTTCTGCCACCTCTTGTGAAAGTACAGCCAAAGCTTCAGGGTCAGAAGGAAGAACCGATAAATTAACAAAGGGAATATTATAAAGCTCGGCCTTTGCCTTAATCAACTGCTCCTCATTAACCATCTTTTGATCGGTCAAAATATCCTCCTGGCTTTTACCTGTTTGGATTTCGGCCATTTTTACTTTTTTGACTCGATTTTCAGGAAGGGCTCCCTGTGTAAGAAGAATATCGGTTAAAGTTCTATTACCATTCTCCGTGGATACATCTTTTTTTACTTGTTTAGTAGTTTGAGCAGGCATTTATATATTTACACACAGGTATAGTTGTATTTTTTATAAATATATTCTCGTATTTATATTACTTATATTTATATATAGTACAACTAACTATATTAATTATGCACAAAATTAGTACCAACTATCAAGTGGGATCTTTAATCGTTATAATGCATTTGACATGCACGCTTATCTTTTAGTAGGAGAAGATCATAACAAACTTTTCACTTATGCTGAAAGTTTATCAAAAAAACAAAAATCAAAATTATTTGAATATCCTGTAAAAACGATAAAAGAAGTAAGAGAGCTGGAGAAATTTACAAAACTTAAACTAACTCAACCTACTACTATATATATAGAGGGAATTGATAAAGCCTCACTCCCTACTCTTAATGCTTTTTTAAAAACCCTGGAAGAACCTCAAGAGGGTTTATATTTTGTATTAACTACCTCTCGTTTAAAAGATGTAATTCCAACGATTATCTCAAGAAGCCATGTAATAAAAATTGAGAAGAAAAGAATATTAACTGACGATGACAAGAAAAATGCACTTGTCTTTATAAATTCAGATATCTCAAAAAAATTGGCTACTATAAGTGACATGAGAGATAGAAATGATGCGATTTACTTTTTAGAAAATATTATTTTGACAATTCATGAGGGATTGCAACAAAGTGATAAAAAAGAAGAGCATGCTGACATTATTGAAGCAGCTGATGCTGCACTTGTCGCAATAAAAGCCAATGGTAATATCTCACTTCAACTAACTAATTTTGTAATTAGTATTTGATAAACTTTTAGCTTTTTGATATCGTGAATATTGCGTCTTTTGGACTGTAAAGTGAGCTTAGGATGGCGTATAATTAAGCTATAAGGTTAAAGCCTAAAAAAGGCTTTTTTAAGTTTAAAAATGGCTACTAATCAAGAAACATACAAAGAATATACTGCAAAGCAAATCCAGATCTTGGAAGGCTTGGAGCCTGTCAGAAAAAGGCCTGGAATGTATATCGGATCAACCGATTCCAGAGGACTCCATGAATGTATAAGAGAAATAATTGATAATAGCGTTGATGAAGCTTTAGTTGGAATTGCAACTGATGTATGGGTGAGAATTGAAAAAGATGGGTCAGCAACAATTCGTGATAATGGACGCGGAATACCGGTAGATAAACATAAATCAGGAATTTCGGCACTTGAAATCACGATGACAAAACTCCACGCTGGGGGTAAATTTGGAGGGGATGCATACAAGGTATCAGGAGGTCTTCATGGTGTCGGTGCCAGTGTTGTAAATGCTCTTTCATCTTCTTTTCGCGTCATTGTATTAAGAGGCGGTAAGGCATACTACCAAGAGTATAAAAAAGGAAAACCGCAATTCGAAGTAAAAACTGCTACCCAAAAACAACTTGATGGCTGGTTTCCTTCCGAGTGGGAAATTAAACTAAATGATAATCAGACAGGGACCATCACCCAATTTATATTAGACAAAAAAGTATTTAAAGATTTGGAGTTTGATAGGGAAAAAGTAATTAGTCTTATAAAAGATAGGGCATATCTAATTGCGGGATTATCATTTCATTACTATGATGCAAGAAAGGACATTGAGTCACATTACTACTTTGAAGGCGGAATAAAATCACTTGTAAGCCATACCAACAGAGGTAAAAATACACTTTCTGATGTTATTTACATCTCAAAAGAAGATGGTAGTAATAGTTGCGAGGTGGCAATTCAATATACTGACGCTATAAATGAAAATGTAAAAGGATATGTTAATGGAATAAATACTACTGATGGAGGAACTCATTTAACCGGTTTCCGAATGGCACTTACAAGATCTATTCTTGATTATGCAAAAAGATCAAAAGCCAAAGATACAAGAAATTCTAAAGATGGTAAAAATGGCAAAAATGGACTTGAGGGGCAAGATACAAAAGAAGGTTTAACGGCAGTAATTTATATTAAAATGCCTTCAGAATCGCTCCAGTTTGAATCACAAACAAAGGCCAAGTTAAATAACCCTGAGATTCAAGGTTTTGTTACAAGTGCCGTTAAAGAGGGTCTTGATACTTATTTTGAAGAACATCCATCTGATGCAAAACGTATTGTTGAAAAAATAATGCTTGCAGCCAGAGCCAGAATGGCTGCAAGAGCAGCAAAAGAGGCCGTATTAAGAAAAGGAGCTCTGGAGGGTGGAACTCTGCCTGGGAGTTTAGCTGATTGTCAATCAAGGGATCCTGATATAAGTGAACTTTACATTGTTGAGGGAGATTCAGCCGGAGGTTCAGCCAAGCAGGGGAGAGATCGAAAATTCCAAGCTATACTTCCTTTATTTGGAAAGGTACTAAATACTGAAAGGGCAAGAATTGATGAAATAATTAAATACGAAAAGTTTAAAAATCTAATCATTGCAGTTGGAGCCGGAATATCAGAACAATTTAACATTGAAAAGATAAGATATAAAAGAATAATAATAATGGCCGATGCCGACGTTGATGGATCACACATCAAATGTCTCTATCTAACCTTTTTCTATCGTCATATGCGAGAAACAATTGAAAGAGGCTATATATATGTCGCGATGCCGCCACTTTATAAAATAACTCACGCAAAAAAAAGCAAATATGTTTACACTGAAGAAGAAAAGGAAAAATACCTAGAGAAGGTAGGAGGCAATGTAAAAATCCAAAGATATAAAGGCTTGGGAGAAATGAATCCGAAAGAACTCTGGGATACAACTATGAATCCCAAAACAAGAATGTTAAAGCGCGTAACAATTGATAACGCAGAAGAAGCAGACCGAATGTTCTCGGTTCTCATGGGATCAGATGTCCCTCCAAGAAAGAAATACATTCAAACTCATGCCAAGATGGCAACACTTGATATTTAAGAATATAATAAGTATATGGATATTAAAATCTTTATCGAAGTAAGTGAGGGAGGAAGAGTAAAATATGAATTTGATCACGATGTTGATGAACTTAAGGTAGATCGTTTTCTTCATTCCGCAATTATTTTTCCCTTCAATTACGGTTCAATCTATTCAAGTAAAGGCAAGGACGGAGATGCTCTGGATGCTTTGGTTTTATCTCAAGAGCCGGTTGAACCCGGAGTTACTATGATGTGTCGACCAATTGGATTATTGAGAATGGAGGATGAAGCCGGAATTGATACTAAAATCATTGCAGTGCCCAAAGTTGCGATTGATCCTGTTTTTGGTAAATACAGAAATATAAAAGATGTTCCGGACGCAACTAAAAAAGAAATAAAGCACTTTTTCAATAATTATAAAAGCTTAGAACCCGGAAAATGGGTTAAGGTCACAAATTTTGAAGACAGGTCCGATGCCGAAAAATTAATAGAAAAATCCACTAACGTTTTTTACAAGGAAGATAAATAGTTCACTTCATACAAAAAAAGCTTCCCACAAACGACAATTCGGTTAAGCTGAAATCTTTTGTATAAAAACTACTAGCTGCGCCACCATCCAAATTAATTGCGTAGGTTACCTTCTCACCAATATTTTCTTCGATATCCTTTATCATTTTAGGTAGTTCGTCTAACTTAGGTCCTTGATAAAACGATTCGGAATCATATAGCACAATGAAATATAACTTATCGCTTTCGGTTTGTGCCAGAACAACACGTCTTGCTTCTTTGTCCCTTGATAGTTTTAGGTTTCGTAAATTACCTTCATAAATTAATAAGGGGCCTGTTTGTAAACCGATTCTGACATCACTTGGTACCCAACTGGTTATCTTTGCATCTCCGTTATTGCTAACTGAGAAGTAGCCGTTAAAGGTATCATTGTTCACCTGCTTCGATAATGTTTCACCTTCTCCTATAAATAGTCCAATGGGGGAGTTATCCTCGTCGTAAAAACCTCCACTTACAAGATTTGTACAATCATATTTCTCTCTCGCATCAGATGAAGTTATTTGATCTTTATAATTAGGATAAAGTATTAAGCCATCTACATCATCAACACTAAACCAAGTAGCGATAATATTTGTATTCTCGAATTCATGGCTTTGAATTTCTTTTTTGTTATCTTTCTTTTTAACAATATTGATAATATTGCCTTCCTCTTGGGGCTTGATTAAATAATACACCCCCAAAACCAATCCTATCAATATAATAAATAGTATAAGCTTTTTCATCTTAATTACTTTTAAGTCTTATTATACAAAAAATGTTTACATCCTTGCTTGTATTATCTATCTTTAATATTATTGTAATTAGGAAAACCCATGGAAGAAACAAAAGATAACACCACCGCTAACCCAGAGGCAACTACGGCTTCAGCTAAACCCAAAAAAAGCAAGAAAAAGTACATTCTTTTAACACTTCTTTTTACCATTTTCATTTTTGGAGGACTTGTTGCAGCTGTTTTATTAATTCCTCGTGATCAAGACATTAGAGAAAAGGCAGCAATACCGGGAGGAGT
>Ga0209013_10001455_pt1 | contig 21865 bp, 18 predicted proteins | sample Cruoilmetagenom2_FD_187291 | JGI IMG/M metagenome (GOLD analysis project Ga0209013, IMG submission 187291) | Oil polluted marine microbial communities from Coal Oil Point, Santa Barbara, California, USA - Sample 2 (SPAdes) (version 2) | ecosystem: Environmental > Aquatic > Marine > Oil seeps ... | reverse complement strand
CTGACCAGGTTCTAATAAATACTTACCCTTTTTATGTCTATTAGGAATTCCCTTTTTGATGATTGTATTCGATAAGTCTCTGGCCTGAGCAGCACCACGAGAAAAACCAACAAGATTAATCTTTACCTCTTCATTTGGGTATTTATTATGGTATTCGACAATAGCCTTATATGCAGCATCTACTCTTTTTCCACTGCCCCATCCTGTTGCTCCCTGAAAGGTTTTTATAATGCTATCATTTTTTTGTGAACCAACCCCGTCAAAATAAAGAGCCTCAGGCTCCCCATTCTTATATTTTGAACTTTGGTATTGTTCTGGTCTAGGTCTGTTATAAGACAGATCAGATTTTTTTGCTATTTGAGCATCATATAGTTTAACAATATTTGTCTGTTCATCTTTAGCTTGGTCAATGTATTTGTTATTACCTGTTCCATCAAAATATACCGTAATAGAGAAGTCCTTACTCATCTTATAATAACTTCAAAATTCTTGCTTCAATTTTCGAACCTGCAAGATTACATAATTGCTCTAATTCTGAGTTATTTAAATGCATAAGAATGGGGTTTTGTTCTAGAACATCATATTGCGATTGTGCGGCCATCGCAGCAGTTCTATCAGCTAGGATAGTTATTGCATGCTCATAATCTTTTTTATTTTTAGTCTTTTCTCTAAGATAAAGATCAATGGTATTTTCCAAATCAATTCTTTCAAAATGAGTATTTAATTCATAACCAAATGCATAGACCGTTTCTTTTGCTAATTGATTTTCAATATTATGTTCAAGCAAAAAGGTATAAGCTTCTTGTCCGACATAATCAATTAAATCTTCATTGGTATAATCTTTCATTTTCTTCCTTTATATTTTATGTTTGATATCTGATTCACTTTGTTCCATTAATGAAGCAAAGAATGCATCTGCAGCCACATCTGTTTCATCATCAGTCCACTTTTCATTATCTTGAGGAAAAGCTACATTCTCTAAATCAATATCTGCATCTTGAGATATTTTTCCTCTGGGTTCATATCGTATTATGGAAATTCTGGGAATTTCAATTGCACCTGACAGTCTTTTTTTAAAATTTTCATCTTCATAATATTTGATTTTTTTTGCCCAAATTGGATTGCAATATTCAAGGAGAATTATGGCTTCAGTTTCGGGCATATCTTTTAATTCCTGAGGCAGGATCAAATGCCTTTTTTCAGTATTGATAGTTTCAGAACCATGGTCACTGCTTAAACGTTTTTTAGACAGACTTTTCTTATTAGCAGTAACATACCCTATCTCTTTGGCAATTTCTTCAGCATGGGACATTTTAGACGGTGTAAAGATTACTTTTGCGGCATGGTTTACTTCAAAAGTTTCCGCTGTCTCTGAACCATAAGTCCCCCTGAGTTGCGACATCGATTGAAAAATCGGCATTAAGCGTAAATTATAACCGGCAATATATGAGACGCCTTTTTCCAGCACAGCTAATTTACCAATAGCAGTAAATTCATCCAGCAATAATAATACCTGATACTTTAATTCAGGATTCCCCTTTAGTAAATTACCTTTATCATCATATGTACCGGGTAATTCTCTGGTGTTAACATCTATTAGCTGCTGAATAAACAAATTAATAACTGGAGCCAGTCGAGCTAAATTGTCTGGCGTAATTCCCAGATACAAAGTCATTGGCCTTCGCCTTAAATCACGAAAATCAAAATCATTTTCACTGGTAGCCGCATCTATCAATGGATTTGACCAAAGATTTAAAGAACTGCTTAAAGAAGATTTTATTCCTTCAGCCGTTTTGGATGGTTTGCTGGAAAATCCGGATAAACGCATAAGACAAACTGGATCAAGTTCCTCTCCTCTTTGTTCAATTATCGCCTGAAAGTATTCATTAGTCGGTATTTCTGTATTTAATTGACGTAATATTTCCCCCAGGCTGGAAGGAATATCTGGAGTATCAAGGACAAACAATACAATACCCTCAAATAGCGCTCTGCTTTCACTAACCCACATTGGATCAACGCCGGGTGGAGGTTCTGGTATTAAAAATGATGCAATTTTTTGTATATCATTAATTCTATGGGCCGGATCATCACTAATATAATAAAGAGGATTCCAGCGATGAGTTAAATAATTTTCAGAAACCGGATCAAATAGATAAACACTTTGACCATGCCCTTTTCTAAAATTTGACGTTAGTTCAAAATTTTCTTTTTTAATATCAAGAACCACTGCAGAACCGGGAAAATTTAATAAATTTGGAATAACAATGCCAACACCTTTACCTCTTCGTGTCGGAGCTGATACCATGACGAATTGCTGTCCTGGATAAACAAGATAACTTGAACCAAACTTACCAAGAATAATACCATCATCACCTGTTAAGCCCGCTCTGATGATATCCCGCTTTGATGCCCATTTAGCATCACCATAAAGTGAAGCGGTTTTAGGAACAATAAAAAAAGTGAGTAAGGCAAAAACAGAACCAAAGCCAAGCAGATAGGAAATTAAGATAGCATCCTGTATTTTCTTTTCACTGCCATAGTGATAGGCATACAAAAAAGTCGTATGCGGCCAGACTTCAGCCATATCCAGTTTCATCAGTAATTGAAAAATTAAACTGGATATTTCTGCTCCCAATAGAAAAGACAAAGAAATTGTTATGAGCCAGAAAACAGGACTCTTACTGGATAGTTTGTTTTTTGGGTTCATAGTAAATTTCCGTTACTTTTCTTATTCCGTTAATCCGTTTAAATTGAATAATTACATCGACAACACTTCTAAGATATGCAGTTATCTGTTCACGTCCCAAATTCACACCTGTCTGCATTACCATTAAAATTAATTGTTCAAAGGCACTGCGTGCGCTGTCTGCATGAAGAGACGTAATCGAACCCGGATGACCCGAGTTGATCGTTCTCAAATAATCAAATGCTTCAGTACCTCGTATCTCAGATAATAAGATTCTATCGGGCCTGAGTCTCAAGCATACTTGAAGCAAATCATTTGCGGTTACTTTTGCAACACCCTGTCCACCTTTTGAATAAAGTAAATGTACCTTATTGGGATTTTCAATTTTCACTTCCCGAGTATCCTCAATTGTAATCAGCCGCTCTTCACAACTAATTTCTTTTATCATGGCATTAAGTAATGTCGTTTTTCCTGAAGAAGTACCACCGGATATGATAATATTTTTTTTGTATTTAACTGCCTGAGAAATAAAAGCCTGAATATTTCCAGATTCTTTAAGTTCCAAAAGGTGTATATCATCAGTATTAAAATCATCTTTATCAAATATTACCTCATCAAATGCACCTTGCTTACTATAATCATTTAACGAAAAATTCAACACAAAAGGTTTTCTAATTGAAAAAATGATTGTGCCGCTTTCACAAGCTGGCGGTAATACAATCTGCACGCGTTCACCATCAGGCAATATACCTGAAAGTAATGGCCTTTCATGGCTGATTTCCTGATCATTATAACTGGCGACCAGTATGGCCAGACTATGTAATTCATCATAGCTGAGCTCTTCAGTTGTATGGCGTTCAATTTGACCCGATTTTTCTAAAAAAAATTCATGGGGCCTGTTAATTGATAATTCATTGACTCCATCTTGATCTAAATACTCTTTTATTAGTCGAAGATAAATTCTCAACGGTTCATCAGAATGCTGAATAATCGTCACAATAAATCCTTTATTGATTTCTCAGTTCATAAACCAATTTAAAGTTAATATCTCTGGCAACAAAAACTGAAATTTTTTCACCCTGATTTATTTTAATTGTTGGTGGGATATTTATTGAGTGTTCAAGTGCTATTTCAGCTTGTTTATTAAACTCATCGCTGGTATTCACTGTTAAATTTTCCCCGCTTTTTGACTCATTGGCATAATGATCAGCCGCTGCACCGATAACCGTTAAGAGCATAGCTGCACCAAAGCGTTCCAGAAAGTGATTGTCAACCCAGCCACCAACCCCGGAACGACCGATAGGATCAGTGCCGGGAGACATGAGTTCAACATCAATACCCCAGGGGGTTATCATTCGTTTCCAAATAACAAACAATCGGGTTTGACCCGTTGCAACACCAGAACGGTATTCTCCAATTAGCCGAGAACCTTTCTCAACAAGTAATAATCGACCATTTTCAGAATAAATATTTTCATCTACAACAGCCCGAATTTTACCGGCCAAATCAGATTGAATAGCTGTTTCAAGTACAGCATTAAGCATAGTACCTTCCAGCAATAAAAAATTTCGTTCCTTGAGTACTCCAGCACTGACTGGTGCAGTTTTTGATGCATGCAGTTGGGAATTAATACTATTCTTATCATATACTGGAATATCGCTGCTACCACCAGCCCCTAAGCCCATACCAGAAAAAGTACCTTTTTTGTCTAACATGCTATTGGCTTTGTCTAATAATGCGATTTTCTTTGCTTCAACCGGATCAATATTTTGACTACCGAGTTGATCAAAAATAGTGATTACACTTTTACGCCTTCTTTCAGCCATTGCCTTTTTTATTCTAATGGCTTCCAATTCTTCCCTGCTCAAGTGCCTGGATAGTATGACGGGTTTGGCAATAGGCACTATCATTTTGGTTGGAACAGATTTCGTGGTAATTTTTTCAGGCAATTTAGTTACTCTAGCAGGTATGGGCTGAAAGTTTGGTGTTGGTGTCGGTTTAAAAATTTCTTTTTGCTCTATAATTTTTTTCTTTTCATCCACATCATAAGTAAAAGCATAAATAACCATGGTGCCCATCAGCGCAACTATACCAATAACTATAAGAAAAGCTTTATCATTATTACGATTCTTATTTGCTTTTTTTCCTGTAACAGAACTGATTGTACGTTCGCCTTCAACTGTGTATTCCATGTTGTAACATTCCTAATAGGTTGAAAAAACATCTGTGCTATTACTGTGAGTAGTGAATTTATTACGTTCTGATAAATAGCTTTTGTTTTCATCACTAAAAGACTCATTAAAAACACAAGTCGCTTTTTCACCTGAGCGTAGAATAAACTGCTTACCGACTTTATGAATAACAATGTATTTTCCTTTTACATGGTAATTAAGCAGTGATTCATTTTTGGCTTCATCTACCAGAAAAATTGCTGGTGTATCTAAATTTTCAGGAAATTCAAAATAGGTAAATTCTCCATCATCAAAAACATGTGTGGGTGCCATATTGGTACTACCAGTTTTTGTATAATTCATATTCCAATTTTCAGCAGATGTGGTTTTTTCGGGAATAATAAACTGATTTTTACTGTTTTTTTCTTTCTGTCGTTTGATTTCCATCGCCATTTCTCTAGCCATTTCATCTTTTGGATAATGAAAATTAATAGCAAAAGACAAACTTCTGTCACTAATACTTTTAGCCTTACTTGCTCGTAATTCAAAATTATAAGCACGCTTATTGGTTAATACCGTTAGATTTGTATTTGCTTCAAATTCAATAGGCTTGAGGAATAAGTGATTTGACCTTGGTACTACGTTCCAGGCCATAGAGTCACCCACTGTCACATATTGTATGTTTTCATCCAGAGAGAATGTAATGTGGCTGGTATAACCATAGTGAGCATTAATGCGAAAAACCTCACGTTCATTATAGATAAATGTTTTAATTCGATTATCTGTTTTACCTGGATTTGCGATACTGAGCGCAAAAGCACTGCTGTTCAGTAATCCGTTTATAATACCAATTGCTATAATTATCCTGAATCCATTCATATCACTTCCTTTTATTCTTTACTTTGTTTAATATCATCAATTATCAGCTCACCAATCACATCATCATTTCTATAAGCTGTTACCTGAAAACCTAATGGATTAACAATCTGCTCATTTTGTTTGTCAGGTGTTTTATGATATTTGAATGATAATGTAACTGCCTGGTAGGAATGAGCCCTTGACTGAATCTTATTAAAGGTTTTTTTCAACTGTACATACGCAGTGATATCACAATTATCACAGCGCTCATTATGATTCAGAAATTTAATGTCTTTAATTGTAATTTCGACAGAATCATTTTCAGTATATTTATTTAATGGACTATTCGGATTGGACTTATCAAAGTCTATATAAAAAGCACTAAAAACTTTTTTAGTACTCATAATGGCAATCAGTGCATAATTTTTCTTTACATCATGCCAATCAAATTGTTCACGCGCATTCAGATATTTTGTGATGAAATATTTTGAAATGGCCTCATCTTCAGAAATATTATGGCTTATTAAATGTTCTCTGACTTCAACTTGTCCCGTTTTTTTATCTACCTCAATTATCACAGGAACAACTTTATTAATATATGGTGAGATAGCAATCAGGATAAGCATCGTCATACCACCAAAAAATAAACCTACACCTCCGGCAAATAGAGAATATTTGATTTTTTTACGGCAATTTGTACTGGCATCCTGATCCCAGGTTGCAGCTTCATCGTAATAGTCTTCTTCATCTTTTACAGGAAGAAATGATTCCATTCTAATAAATCCTTTATTTTCTTTTAATATTACCAATTGACAGGAATTCTTGGCCCGCATATCGATAAGTTAATTAATGTCCCTATAAAACTACTACATGGTGCGGGCTCTTTTGGAAGTCCACTACATCCCGTTATCATCAGTGTTGAAATTATTAATGTCAAAATCCATATCTTCTTCATCTTTATCTCCTTATGTTTAAACTATTGAGTTCGTTGTTAAAAATTCATCCATCCAGTCATTGGGCTTATCCCCTAGCCTTGCTCTGATATCATCCAGTAAGTTTACATTTGATGTAGTGCCGGAGAGAATTTTTATTTCATCCTCAAAACCTTTCAGATTAAGATTAATTATGGTTGAACGTGTACCATGCTTGATTAAATACTTATGTGATTTTTCAGGTGTATTTTTAATTATTTGAAATTCTCTTTCAGTTAAATCAAAACCATTAATATAATCTTCTCTTTTCGCTTTCTTGTTTGGCGTAAAGATCTGAGTGGGTGACTGCTGTATAATAATTTTCCCAATAGCTGTATCAGTTGCATCACTGGCATTATTTGAACCAAATATTAAAAATCCATTTTGTTTACGAATTGTTTTTTGTTTGTTTTTTATCAGTGATGCAAAATATTCATCATCCAATGCCTTCCAACCCTCATCAATAAAAAATATTAGACGCCTTCCATCCATTAATTCTTCTATTCGATGAAATAGATACATTAAAATTGGCGTTCTCATTTCAGGATCATCAAGTAACTCTGTAATATCAAAACCAAGAATCTTATTTCCCAATGAAATTGAATCCGAAACATTGTCAAATGCCCAGGATTTTTCTCCATTAGCAAACCAGGGCGCCAGACGATTAGTCAGTCCATTTTCCCTGCTTGCATCATTTAAAAATGGAATTAACTGTGCGAGTCTTCTGCTCTGCAGAGGGATTTTATCGGATGTAATGGCATCAACGGCTTTTGAAATTTTCATTACATCACTGGCGCTAATAAATTCACCATTATTTGTAACTAAACGTTTTATCCAGGTTTTCATAAACTGAATGTTTTTAACCGTGGGTTCCATTTGTAATGGATTAAAACCGGTTGGTTCACCACGCATAATCGGCGTATAATTTCCTTCCTGTGCCCGACAGAATATTTCAGCTCCACGATCTTTATCAAAAAATATAATTTGCGGGGAAAATTTTTCAGCCTGAGCCATTAAAAATCCCATTAATACGGTTTTACCTTCACCAGATGGACCTATTATTGTCGTATTAGCCAGGTCACCACGGTGAAAATTAAAAAAATACGGCGTTTTTGATTCTGTTTTAAAAATTGAAACAGCATCACCCCAATGGTTGCCATCGGCCTGACCACAGGTATAATTATGAAAAGATGCCAGAGCTGAAAAGTTTCGACTATTGATCATAGAAACTCTTGGCCGGTATCCTTCATTGCCTGGTAATTGTGCATAAAAGCCTGGTTCAATACCCAGGTCTTCACGTGCAACAACACAATGATCGCTCAACTTTGATGCCGCACTAGAAATGTCTTTTTCCAACTGTTTTACACTGTCAGATAAAACTAATAGTGTAAAATGATGTTTTCCCTTTGTGTGCATACCACTTTCATGGTGATCCATATCATCTACAATATCTTCCATTTGGGAAACAGCTGCATCATCCGAACTATTCATTCTGCTTAATTGAAGATTCATTTTAGATTTAGCCGATTGTTTATGAACAAATGAAAAACTTTGAGTTAATACAAATTCAACATCAATATTTAAAATATCATCTAACATGGTTGGCCTGGTATATTGAACATAATCCTTAAAGCCCAACATCCCGCCATATATGCTTTTACCCGGACTTCTTAATTCCATAGATTCATAACCAAAAAAAGCTCGAGTGGTACAAATTACATCAGATATTTTTTTCCTGGTTAAAGGGATTTTCTGGTAATAACCGTTAACCAATCGTGCTAAAAATTCAAGCGGTTCTGAATAGACATAAGACTTATAATCATAGGTACTTAGAACTTTTGCTTCATACGCGGCAAGTTTATTTAAAATATCATCAGTGATCATCTGTAAAGATTTTATCTGCTCCTTTTCATGTTCTCTGACTTCGTCCAGTGTTTTTGAACTGAACAGCATCTTAAATGTCTTTCCAAAGGGAATTTCCAGACTGTCTTTTTTGATTACTGTCAGATACAAATCATTTACATAGAGATTATCTCCCTCAATAATATTTTTTTTATACTTATCATTAAGGTTCTGTGCAAAATCACTATTAAACTCTCCCCCGACATAACGAACAATTTTATGCCTGATTATTGTTGTCCATAAAGATATTTGCGGGTCAGAGATATTCATCAACATCTGGTTTCTACTATTATGCCAACCATTAATATCCACATTATCTGCGGTTTCAAAGGGAAGACCTTCAAGTTTTATAATTTGAAGATAATCACCCTCTTTGGTTTTAATGACGCCAGGAGTCACATGTGTGCAATAAGGTATATGGATAGAACCAGGAGTTTCATTTTTGAAAGCTTTTCCATGCTTTGTTTCATCAATTCCCATGATGTATTAATTCCGTTTAATTATCGTGTGCAGTTAAAAAGGACTATAACACTGTATTTTCCAGATAAAGCGATTGAAGGGCTTTGAAACTTTTCCCAGTTTCAAAAATAATAATTCAAATTTTCTGGGATCTTTATAAGTGACTAATACAGCAATAATATGCAACGGGATAATCAGTAATAAAAAAACTGGATTACCCGTTGCTAAAAAAATAAATGCTGTAACAATACCATTAAGCAGAAATGCTTCAAATGTTACCCAGAACATCATTGTTGGCCGGGTGAGGCCAATAATGACTTTATCTTCATTGATTGCTTCCTGATGTTCCATTCTTTAAACACTCGCTATGAACCAGTCAGCAATAGCAGTTGAAGAAAAGATAAGCACAGCACCGCCGACAAAACGCCCAAACCACATCCAGGACATTTTTCCAAACCAGGCAGCAAAACCCATTATGATTAAAACGAGGATAGCAACTGAGCGCACAAAGGGGCCGTTAAGCGCTGCTAATATATTTGTTAACATATTATCCCAGGGATTTGCAGCGAACGCCATTTCCGGAACAACAAGTGTTAATAACAGAGAAACGAATACAATTGTTTTTACATTTTGTATTGTTGATACTTTTTTGTTTACCAAATTCCATTTAATCAAATCCTTTGATTCATCCATTATAAATTCCTTTTTATTGTTTAGGTAGTCTCAAGTGAGCAATTATATATTCATAGTACTGAACAAAAAAATTAGGGATTACCATTAGATAATTACTATATTCTTCTTTATTATTAAACCAAAATAGTATTAACTGTTACTTTTTGTAACATTTAAGCTATACTATTGCGATGAAACAACCTGTTCACAATGTTTTTAGAGAAAGAGTGATTCTGCTGTTTATTATCGGAATCTTTCTTTTATGTACCCCATCCCGACTTTTCTGGGCTTCTGCACAAATGCCCTGGTTTACTCCCTATATTATCTGGTTGTTTTTGATTGTCCTGACCTGGTTGCTGTATCGATGGCTCAAACGACATGAACTTTGAATTATGGCAGCTGTTTATCGCAGGTGTCGGCTACCTGGGATTGTTGTTTATAATTGCCTGGGTTGTTGATAACAAAGCCTGGTTCAGGCGTCTGGCACATCATCCGCTCACCTATTCTCTATCCCTGGGTGTTTATGCAACTTCCTGGAGTTTTTACGGCAGCGTGGGTTTTGCCGAACGACAGGGTTATGCCTTTTTAACCATCTATCTCGGTGTGACACTGGCCTATCTTCTGTCCCCGATATTATTTACTCCCATATTAAATTTAAGCAAAAAACATCAGTTAACCTCTCTCGCCGATCTATTTGCTTTTCGTTATCAGAGCCAGTGGGTGGGAATTGTCGTCACTCTCTTTATGCTGCTTGGTACTTTGCCCTATATTGCCTTGCAAATCCATGCGGTCAAGGAATCGATGCAGGTACTGACTCAGGAAGCAGCGCCAACAACGATTGCATTAGGCTTTTGTGTCACCTTAATATTATTTGCCATTTTATTTGGTGCCCGCCATATTTCTTCACGGGAAAAACATGAAGGTCTGGTCGTAGCGATCGCCTTTGAATCCATTATCAAATTATTCGCTTTACTGGCTGTTGGTTTATTTGCTCTGTTTAGTGTTTTTGGCGGCTGGTCTGATCTGCAGCAATGGCTGGCTGACAATCCACAAAAACAACAGGAACTCATCAGCCCGATACTGGACGATTCATGGAATAGTCTGATATTTTTATCCTTTACCGCAGCACTGTTTCTGCCCCGCCAGTTTCATATGGGGATCACCGAAAACTTTAACAGCAAATCACTGCGTACAGCCAGTTGGGCATTCCCATTATTTCTTTTACTATTAAATTTACCTATCCCGATTATTCTATGGGCCGGGCAATTTATGCAAACATCAACCTCAGCGGATTTTTATGTGCTGGGTATCACTTTACACGGCGAACACTCTCTCTTACCAATTATTACTTTTATTGGCGGCTTGTCTGCAGCCAGCGCAATGATGATAGTCACCACGTTAGCACTTGCTTCTATGTGTATGAATCATTTTGTTTTGCCCTTAACTTTTCCTCGTAAAATCACCAGTGAAACCAATATTTATAAAAGATTATTACAGGGACGTCGACTTCTTATCATTATCATTATTATGGCCGGCTTTGCCTTTGATCTGTTATTATCCAAACATCAGGGACTGGCTCAACTGGGTTTGATCTCCTTTGTTGCCGTGGCGCAATTTTTACCCGGTACTATCGGCCTGTTATTCTGGCGCAAAGCCAATCGCAAAGGATTATTAACCGGCTTAATGGGAGGCTCTCTTACCTGGGCCTATGCACTATTATTACCCTTATTGATTGATTCAGGATTACTCAGTCAAACAATCTATCACACACTTCCTGCATTTACCGATCTTATCGATAAAAATGACATCTGGGGCGCCGTGACATTCTGGTCGTTATCAATCAATTCTATTTTGTTTGTAGTCGTTTCATTTATTTTCAGAGCGAGTCAGGCTGAAATTGAAAATGCAGCTAATTGCTGTTCTTCCTCCCTCTCTCCTCCCAAAGGCATGATGGTTCTGCGCTCAATTGTCCAAATCAGAGAACAACTGGCTTCTTTAATTGGTGAAAAAATGTCTTCTCTGGAGGTTAATACAGCGCTTGAAGACTTAAGTATGGATGAAAATGATACAAATCCTGTACGCTTAAGACAATTGAGGGAACGAATTGAACGTAATCTTTCCGGTTTGATTGGCCCCCTGTTAGCAAAGGTCGTAGTTAATGAAAAATTGGCTCTGGATCCTGATACCAGAGATTTTTTCGCTAACAGTTTCCGCTTTATGGAAAACAAACTGGAGGATTCCAAAACCCGTCTGGAAGGAGTTGCCGGCGAACTGGATGAAATGCGCCGCTATCACCGTCAGGTTTTGCAGGACTTACCACTTGGCGTCTGTTCTGTCGGTCATAATGGTAAAGTTCTAAACTGGAACAAGGCAATTGAGTCGTTGTCCGGAATTACTGCAGAAGAAATCCTGGGTGAGCCCATTCAGTCACTACCATCACCACTGGGTGAGCTTTTTTATAGTTTTATTCAAGGCAAGGAACAGCAATTACGTAAAATACAAGTACAATTAGATCATAAAAAACGTATTTTTAATTTGCATAAATCTTCACTAATCCGTTCATTAGTCCGTTCCTCATCAAACCTTTCATCATCAGAGAAGGCACGACTCAACTCTGCTAATGCTGCCGTAAAAGATATGGAACATTCTGATTCTGATGGTATTGTTCTGCTGGTTGAAGATTTAACTGACTTGCAGGACATGGAAAACCGTCTGGCACATAGTGAACGACTGGCTTCAATTGGCCGTCTGGCAGCCGGAGTTGCCCACGAAATCGGCAACCCGGTTACCGGGATTGCTTCTGTTACTCAAAACCTTATAGCAGAAGATGATAGTGAGTATTTAAAACAACATTTACCGCAAAATCTCGAAGATATTTTGAACCAGACTCGCCGCATCACAACGATTATTCAATCGCTTTCCAGCTTTTCCAGAAGCGGTAATTATCTGAAACCTCCACGAAAACCTGTCCCCATTAAACAATGTGTTGATGAAGCAATTCACCTGGTGACGCTAAGTCACAAAGCCAAACAACAGTCTTTTTCTAATGAATGTTCAGAACAGCATATTGTCAGCGGCGATGAACAACAATTGGTACAGGTTTTTGTCAATCTACTCAATAATGCCTGTGATGCCTCCGTTAATGATAAGACAATTTTTATCCGTTCCAGAAAAGACGACAACAATATTAATATCGAAGTGATTGACCAGGGCAAGGGGATCTCCGCGGCTGATAAAAAACGTTTGTTTGAACCTTTTTTTACCACTAAAAAAGCAGGTAAAGGAATGGGGCTTGGCTTATCTATTGTTTATAATATTATTCGCGACCACGGCGGCACAATAAAAGTTCACAACAATACTAAAAGCCATCCTAAAAAAGGGACAGTTTTTTTAATAAGTTTAATTAACTGTGAATCCGTGATAAAGAATAAACAACGAGAACCATGTAATGAATAATATTTTAGTCGTGGACGATGAAAAACTGATTCGTAACTCTTTAAAAAGATTACTGGATAAAAATAACTACCAGGTCACTGTGGCTGAATCTGTTGAACAAGCTGTTAAGTTTATTGAAAATCAGGTATTTGATTTGATCCTCAGTGATCTCAGATTACCCGGTGCACCGGGAACCTCACTGATTGAGCAATATAGTGACATACCTATTATTATTATGACCAGTTATGCCAGTGTCACTTCTGCCGTAGATGCAATGAAGTCAGGTGCAATTGATTATATTGCCAAACCTTTTGACCATACTGAACTATTGCTTATGATCCAGCGCATCATCAAGGAACGTAAACTGAGTCTGGAAAATACCATCCTGAAAAAAGAATTAGCAAAAAACTATGTTATTGACGGCATGATTGGTCACTGTCCCGCCATGAAGGAAATCAATGCCCGTATTCATAAAGTTGCACCGATTAATACCTCTGTATTGGTTTTAGGTGAAACGGGCACGGGAAAAGAACTGGTTGCAAGAGCAATTCATGGCTATAGTGACAGACAATCGTCACCTTTGATCAGCATTAATTGTGCATCCATAGCAGAAAACCTGATTGAATCGGAATTATTTGGTTATAACAAGGGTGCATTTACCGGCGCTGATAAAGATCATCCCGGACTCATTGAGGCAGCCAACGGCGGCACGCTTTTTCTGGATGAAATTGGCGAGCTTTCCCTTGAGGTGCAGGCTCATTTACTTCGAGTTATTCAGGAAGGTGAAGTTCGCAGGGTTGGTTCAACCCAATCCCGTCAGGTTGATATTCGCCTGATTGCTGCGACCCACAAGAATCTGCAGCAAATGGTCGATGATAATTTATTTCGCAGTGACCTGTATTTTCGCCTCAATGTATTTGATATTACGCTGCCACCTTTAAGACAGCGTGGTGATGATATTGTCAAACTGGCCAATCATTTTCTTGATGATACCATTAAAAAACTGGCTCATGCCCCGGTACGTTTTTCCCCGACAGTGTTAAAACAATTTCAGGATTACAGCTGGCCGGGAAATATACGGGAAATGCAGAATGTTATTGAACGAGCCTTAATTCTCGCCGAAGGTGATGAAATTAGCAGTGAGCAAATCTCACTTTTCAGGGATATAACGGTTAAGGAAAATAAAATAACATCTGATACCGATGTCAGTATCAGCAATGATCATCTGTCACTGGATGAATACCTTGTTCATTTTCTGGAGACTCACGCTGATCTTACTGAAACAGAATTGGCAAAACAGCTGGGGATCAGCCGCAAAACCTTATGGGAAAAACGCAATCGGATGAACATTCCGAAGAAACCAAAATAAACTCTACTCAGTCCTTTTCAAGTTTAATTTTCAGATCCATCAAATTGGCATTGGCAATAAAGTGAAGCACCACACCACAGCTGATAAAAAAGATCACGCTGGCAATGGCACTGGCAAAGATGGGGTCATCAGTGCCATGAGCATTCCACCAGTACGCACCAAAAAAAACAGTCGCAATTGACATCAAGTAGCATGAAACAGCGAAGAAAAAGGATATTTTTTGACCGATTTTGCGAGTTTTCATAGAGTTTAATACGAGCCCTGACTAATGATAATAAAATGGACTGCTAATCTAGCACATTGCTCAAGCTTTAACCATTGATATGGGTTAAGAGTCTTGCAAAAGCAACATTTCAATTTCTATATCCAACTCCTGACGACATATATCCGCTTCTAAATAACAAATATTATCGCAATAGGGTGAAAACTGTCGTATCAAAGGAGAAACTATTGCCCGATCAGCTGGGTTTCTTAAATAAACCTTAATGGCTGGAGATTTCAGTGTCGGTTCAGAAAGATTAAATGGCTTGGGTATTTCTTTCTGGCTATTAGTGTGTTCTATCAAGCGTTGCAGATTTTTAATTGTCTGCAGGGTCTGGGATAGTGATAGGCACTGACTTGATAAGCATTTTCAAGAAATAATCCCGGTTTATCAGCCGCAATAATTCTCTTCGATACCATTCAGGCCTGTGCGTAAATGAATAAGTGGTGCTTGCGCCATAGGCAAAGTTGTAGACTGAAGTGAATGATCCAGTAGAAGCAGCGGCAGACGCTCTGATGCTGATAAGGCTTCAGTTATCTGACTTTGAGGTAAGTACTGAATATTAATACAGTTTTTCAAAATGAATCTTTTAACTTAAGTTTTTGCCCTTTACGGTTTCAGGCGTTAAAAAATAAATGGTATAATAACAGGCTTATCTGTAAATTAAAAAGTAAGTATTTATGAATCAGGCGACAACTAACACAGAACTGGAAAACCAAACTGCACAATTAATCATTGACACCCTTAATCTTGATATTGAAGTTGCTGAAATCGATCCTGATGATTATCTGTTTGGCGAAGGTCTGGCGCTGGATTCTATTGATGCATTAGAGCTGGCCATGGCAATTACCCAGACGTTTGGCTTTCAGTTACGCTCTGATGACAGTAAAAACCGGGAAATTTTTCGTTCATTAAGAACACTGGCTCAGCATATTGCTGATAACAAAAAGTAATTAATTCTTAATGCTTACTTTTTAGTTTTAACTAAAGTTTAGAGAAAAACTGTGTATAAAAAATGAGTCTTTCCATATTAGATCTTTTAGCTCGTTTTCAGTTTTTTATCTATCCCCTGGCCGTTCACCTGAGTGTTGTCTACAAAGTTCCCTTTGTAATTGCCTGTTTGTTACCCCTGTTCTATATTGTACTGGCACGCCCGTTTTCAGGTAATAAAAAGCAAATAGCAATCAAATCAGGAATATTACTACTCTTGCTCCTGATTGGGCTATTTTCCTGGTATTACCTTGATCATTCTATTATCTATTTACCGCCTGTCCTAATGATTATGGCTATTCTATATCCCTTTATACGTTCAGTGATGCCCGGACGAACCCCATTAATTACCCGATTTTACCAGTTAACCAAGCCGGATAACGATCCCTCAGTTTATAGTTATACCAACAAATTAACCTGGATCTGGATTGTATTTATTATATTCTTATTAGTAAATACTCTGCTTCTTAGCTTATTCGCACCACTGGAATTATGGTCTTTATTTACCAATTTCATTAATTATTTACTATTACTGGCCATGTTTGTATTAGAATGGCTGTTCCGACTGTTCTGGTTTAACAAATGGGAATCACCCATTGATTTTGCCCGAGAATTAATTACTCTGGATCAGCGTGAGCTTTTTCGCTAATGGTTAAAAGAAAATGACGCAGTCCCAAACAGCCCCCATTTTTAATTATGCCTCATTAGATGCTCCAGTTGTTTTTCATCAGGGAAAAGCAATAACTTTGGCTCAACTACTGCAAACGGTTGAAGTGCTGGCCGAAACAGTTCCAAAGCACCAGCATATACTCAATCTTTATGAAAACCGCTATTATTTTCTGCTGGGATTATTGCTTGCTTTAAGACAAAAAAGTATCAGCCTTTTTCCATCAACTGTCACAACTCACGTTTTAACTCAATTAAAAGAAAATTATACGGATATTCTGCTACTGACCGATACTATTGATAGTTTATATGATTTCCATCCTGATGACTTTGAACATTTTGACATAGCCGATTTTGTCAAAAATAACGAAGACCAAAGAAGCAATATTAATCACCATACTTTTTCCAATGATTCTTTGCCTGAAATTGAGCTGCAAAGACAGATTGCTATTATCTTTACCTCTGGCAGTACCGGTCACCCCGAACCCTATCCGAAACTATGGGGAGATTTAGTCTCTGTTGCTCACTATCTTTCCAAAGAGTTTTTGTCCAAGGTACCAGATAAAAATAAACTCTCTGCTGTCCTTGCCACAGTACCTGCTCAGCATATGTATGGTCTGGAAGCCAGTATAATAATGCCCCTTCAAAACGGACTGCTTCTGCATGCAGATAAACCTTTTTTCCCCCAGGACATTACCCATTGTCTTGAGGACTTAAAAGAATTTGCTCAACATTCCGAACAATTAATTATGACAACGGTCATAAGCACACCGTTACACCTAAAAGCCTGTATAAAAACAGAGGTTAGTCTACCAGGAGTAAAACAGTTTATTTCCGCCACTGCCCCACTGGAGAGAGATCTGGCACAATTATGTGAAACACGATATTCCGCCCGGGTTATGGAAATTTTCGGCTGTACCGAAGTGGGTTCAATGGCCTGGAAAAGGACTATTGAATCAGAACAATGGATAGTGTTAGATGACATTAGCCTGGAATCTGACAATAACAATGAAGTCCACATTAACACCAGCCGTTCTATCAAGCACTTTCTCTTTAATGATATCGTTGACTTAATTGATTCAAAGCATTTTTTGCTCAAAGGCAGAAAAGAAGATTTAATTAATCAGGCAGGAAAACGCACATCTCTTTCTTATTTAAATTATCATTTACAATCTTATAATGATTTACATGATGCCTGCTTTTATCAGGATGATTCCATGCTTGAGCCTCGACTTGTTGCCTTTGTTGTCTTAAAAGAACCAGCGATTTCCGAGCAGCAGAAGAAGCAAAAATCCAAAGCCATACGAAATTATTTACAAAATAAAATTGAAGCCGTATTTTTACCTAAAAGAATTTATTTTGTTAATGACTTACCTAGAAATGCTACAGGTAAATTACCGTTATCACAATTAAAAAACCTGTTATTGCAACAAGAAGCTCCATAATATGCCTGAAAAAGAGTTCACACTAACTGATAGTTTGGTCATTAATAAAAACCACCCATCACTTGCCGGCCATTTCCCAGATAATCCCATCGTTCCGGGTGTAGTTATTTTAGATCATGTAATACGTCTCTGGCAGGAAAAAAGCAGCCTGAGTGTTTCACAAATCAATAATACAAAATTTATTAATCTATTAAGAGCCGACATTGTCTGCACTATCCGCTATACTGAAAAACCTAAGCAAAAAATTAATTTTTTGCTTACAAACACCACCAAAAAACAACAAACAGAACCTGAAGTAATTTGTAAAGGGCAGTTCTCTTATTGTAGTGAATTATAATGGCAAGTAACTGGAAGCAAACACCGGATCGCGGCAGTCCATGGCTCATTAACTTGATTATATGGATCATCCTCAATCTTGGCAGAACCATTGGGCGCTTGTTTTTATATCCTATTGTTCTTTATTTTGTGTTCAGTTCTTCAACACGACGTTACTCAAAAATTTATCTGCAACGTAATTTTAATACCGCTAAAAAGAAAGAACCCGGGTTTATTGATTTATTTCAGCATTATTATAGTTTTTCCAATATGCTGCTTGATCGAGTGTATTTTCTTACTGGTAAGATTGAACAATTTAACATTACCTTACACAATGAAAAACTGATCAACGACCTGATTGATCAGGGAAAAGGTGCTGTTTTATTAGGTTCTCACCTGGGAAACTTTGACGCACTGAGAGCACTGGCCAGTGATAGAGACAATGTTAAAATCCGGGCGCTTATGTATAACAATGAACAGCAAAAAATCAATCGTGCCTTTGAAAAATTAAACCCTGATTTAAAAAATGATGTCATTCATATTGGTACACCGGACGCTATGATTCGAGTACAGGAAGATATTCAAAAGGGTTATTTAATCGGTATGCTGGCCGATAGAATTGAACAGGATGATCGTAGTGTATCATGTCAGTTTCTCGGCAAAGAAGTTAACGTCCCTAGTGGGCCATTGATTGTTGCCCATTTATTAAAGGCTCCGGTTATCTTATGTTTTGCCTTGCATCGGGGCGGCAGACAATATGATATTTACTTCCATTTACTCACTGATAAAGTGGAACTACCCCGTAAAGAACGGGACATTAAGCTGCAACAGCTTATGCAGGAATATACCGATATCTTAGCCCAGCATGCAATTGACTATCCCTATAACTGGTATAATTTTTATGATTTCTGGCAAGATGATGCGTAGTTTTTTTCTAGTGAGTTTATTCCTGCTTAATACAGCATTTGCAAGCAGCAGCCCTGTACAGGATGATATTAAATTACAAAAGCTTCTAGTACCTTTCACTAATATGAAACATGTAAAAATGGCCTATCATGAAAAACGTTTTTCAATGTTTTTAAAACAGCCCAGAGAATATCAGGGCACTATTGAATACATCTATCCAGATTTATTTATAAAACAAGTACTAACGCCGGTAAGAAAGAAATTTGTTATAAATCAGGATCAGCTTACTATCCACAGCTATAATTCGGGTGACAATAATAAACAGGAACAAGAACACAGCGTCTCACTGAATGATTACCCTCAGTTTAAACAATTCCAGACCCTCCTTTCCGCTTTATTACAGGGTGATGCCTCTAAATTGACTCAGTATTATCGTTATAACATTTACTCACTCTCTGACAATCAAGTACGCCTGAAGCTCAAATCACATCTGGCCGATACTTTTACACAGGAGCAACAAACCAGCAGCGAACACATTGAAATAATATTACAAAATAATCTTATAAAAAAAATAACTCTATTTGGTTTTGGCGGAGAGAAATCAGAACTTATTTTTTATGATCCGGAGATCAATAAAGAATGAAAAAATACACTACGAATTTAAATGATTAGTATTCCCAGCCCCTTATTGAAGCAGCGTCTATCCCTTCTCTTATGGCTGGCTTTGTTTCTAAGCATGATTATTTATTTGCATAGTTCACTGCAGGTACGCTCAGATATCAGTTTTTTTCTTCCTGAAAATGCGAGCGAAATTGATACAGCCATGCGGCATCAGCTAAAACATGGTGAAGCAGGAAAAATAATACTCATTGCATTATACGGTAAAGACCCCCTCCAACTGGCAGAGTTAAATAAAAATCTGGCTATGGAGTTAAAGCAAAACAAAGAATTCCTACAGGTTCAAAATGGCCAGTTCACACTCACTGAATTAATTATTGAACCTTATTATAGCTATCGCTATTTAATACATTCACAAGCTGACAATTTTTTTTCTCAAGAAAAGTTAACACAAAGTTTTAATCAGCTGTTACAACGATTACAGCTCATGCCCAGCCCTCTGGAACAAAAGTTGTTTGCAGAAGATCCGCAAATGATCTGGTTTAACTTACTCCAACAATGGCACAACCAGCAATTACCAAAACGTCATGGCGTCTGGTTTGATACGCAAGCTAAGCAGACGCTGCTCTTTGTTAAAACTCAGGCCAATGGCTATGATCTGCTGCAACAAAAAAAGAATGTCGAGTTTATTAAGCAGAGCATTAAAAAGAGTATTAAGTCTCAAAACATTAATCCTGAATCTGTTCCTGAACTGGATTATGTACTCACCGGAGCACCTGTATTTGCTCTTACTTCCCAACAGGCCATCAGTCAGCAGATAAAAACAATTTCCGTTCTGGCTGCTTTTACCTTGCTGGTATTTTTATACTGGTTTTTCCGCTCAGGTAAAATTGTTTTATTAATCGCTTTGCCTATCAGCTTTGCCGTTGTAACGGGCATAACAAGCGTCATTTTAATTGATGGATTTATTCACGGCATAACCATCGCATTTGGTATTACGATCATCGGTATAGCAGTTGATTATCCGGTTCATTTTTATAGTCATGCCTTGTTTATAAATAAAAATTCCAATCAAGTCCATTCGGTTATTCAATCTATCTGGCCCATGCTTCGACTGGGATTGATCACCACCTTGATTGGCTTTTCGGCTATTACTCTTTCTGATTTTTCCGGCCTGCGTCAACTTGGTCTGTTTGCCATCAGCGGCTTATTTGCAGCAGCAATGCTGACCCGATTTTTATTGCCCCTTCTCTCCGCCACAGTCGCCACAACTATTTCATCTACTGATAATAAGGCATACCTAATACTACGGGATTTTATTAAACATCCGCTGCCGCATTTTTCTCGTCCTGTATCTATTGTCTTGCCTTTATTAGCCCTTTTATACATCATACTGAACCAGTCAACTTTGTGGCAAAAAGATTTGGCGGCATTAAGTCCTGTACCACAATGGCAGAAACAACAGGACTTTGAATTGCGCAAAGCAATGGACTTGCCGGAATTACGTTATGCCCTGGTACTGCAAAATCCCGATCCGGAAGCACTATTGCAGCAATCTGAACAATTGAAAGCGCTACTTGATACGTTGAAACAAAAAGAAATAATTTCCGGCTATGATATGGCTGCAAATTATCTGCCCAGTATCAGGCAGCAAAAAAATCAGCAGCAAAAATTACCCGATGCAAATACATTAAAAATGCTTTTAAAACAAATATTAAAAAATACACCATTAAATACAGAGGCTTTTTCACCTTTTATAGAATCCCTAGCGAATAGCAGGCAAACACTTCCTTTAACTTCTGATATGCTATTGAATGAAAGCAGTTTTATAACAGATAAAGTAACAACCTTACTTTTTCAACAAAGTAGCTCTACAAACTGGATAGCTATTATTCCCTTACAGGGTGTTCAACACGGATTATACAAAATTGATTTTGCACCGGCCCAATTGCTTGATTTAAAAACTCAAACCGAGAACATGCTGGTACACTATCGAAATGAAGCCTTATTATGGTTCTTTTCCGGCTCAATGCTGATCCTGGCCGTGTTATATTCAAGTAATAAAAAACTGTCAACACTACTGTCATTGATCTGGCCTTTCACCGGTGCAGTTATACTAACCATTACCAGTTTACTATTA
>Ga0209013_10001454_pt1 | contig 21868 bp, 17 predicted proteins | sample Cruoilmetagenom2_FD_187291 | JGI IMG/M metagenome (GOLD analysis project Ga0209013, IMG submission 187291) | Oil polluted marine microbial communities from Coal Oil Point, Santa Barbara, California, USA - Sample 2 (SPAdes) (version 2) | ecosystem: Environmental > Aquatic > Marine > Oil seeps ... | reverse complement strand
AGCCAACTCGGTCCGCCGCAGATACTGGTTTGGCGGGATAAGCCAAGGGAGGATTCCACGTATGCTCGTCGACGACCGCCATGCGCTCTCGAATCCCGAATTTTTTGTTATAGGATTTCATGCAGCCTGCGACGAAGCTGTAATAATCGAATCCCCCATGACCCGTCATTGATTTTCTCAATCATGTGATAATGAAATTCGAATTCTAACTATGGTATATTTTTTACCATACATATATTTTCAGGAACATTCTATGAAAAGAACCATCTTGCTGATTTTAATAATTAGCTCTTTTGTTATTGGATGTGGATATAAAAGCAATAAGACTCAAGTATTAGATAACCCCGAAACAAAAGAAAAGAAAGAAATTAAAGATAGGCTTTACACTTTTAGCTGGTCCTATAATGAGAACGGTGAATTAAAACCGAGAGGAGGCACGACAAAAGGTGCTCCCGTTGTGCTGGATAAAACCGAGAACCCCGGATGGTTATCCATTAATGAGCCAGGAATTAGCAAGTTCGAACAAGATAGAAGAGCCATACTTGCTATGGCTGGTGATTATAGGGTTACTTTTGATTTTATTGAAACAGTACCAATCAGAAGTGGTTACAGACCTAAAAACCCTTATCAATCCTGGGCTACAGAATTTGTCAAAGTCATAGAAGACAGAGGAGGCTTTATTAGTCTTCAGCATATACTGGTTATGTATATAGAAAACGATGAGGGTGTGATTGAGGACCCAATTGTGGTTAAGCACTGGCGTCAGGACTGGAAATACCAAGACAATGAAATACTTGAGCACAAAGGTAATAACACTTGGCAAGGAAGTAGAATCCCCGCTAACGAATCGCAGGGTAAATGGTCACAAGCAGTTTACCAAGTGGACGATTCACCAAGATATGAGGCGCTGGGCAAATGGATTCATGACCGAAATTATTCTGCTTGGACTGCCCCTGATATATGGCGACCTCTTCCAAGGAGAGAATTTAGTGTTAGAGACGACTATAATGTTCTTGTGAGTGAAAACAGGCTTATAATAAACTCAACTGGATGGGTTCATGAACAGGATAACATTAAATTGGTAGTTGACGATAACGGAGTTCCTGTCAGAGATAACCCATACCTGGTAAAGGAAGCTGGAATTAACCGTTATGAGAGGATAACTGGCACTGATTTTGTTGCAGGTATAGATTACTGGACTAATACGGCAGAGTTCTGGAGGGACGTTCGGGAAGCTTGGACAAAAGTATTATCTCAAGATGAAATGATTAAGATTAATAACACATATCAGAACAAAAAACTCTATGAATACCTCTTCGAATATGCGGACAATATAGGTAAAGAAACTTATGGCTCAGAAGAAGGCTCAAATTTTGCTACCATCACTATCAATAATTTCATCATCGAAACAAACGATAAACCGGACAGCTCAGTTTATTAGATATCCGAAGTAATTAAAGCTATTCCCCAAATTTTTTGTTATAGGATTTTATGCAGCCTGCGACGAAGCTGTTAACTGTGGCTTCATCGGTATCAAATCCCATCTCCTTAAAATGCTCTTCCCATTGTTTATGAAATAATTCCTTGCACTCTTTTTTCGCCTTCTCGGGTTGGTATTCATTGTGATCAACCGCTATGGCTTTACCGCCTTGCTCTCCTATGATTTCCGCTCTGAGCTCACTATCGCTATCTGCATACAAATGGCAGGGCATGAAAAATAATAATGCTGCTACTGTAATGAAAAGTATTCTCATATATTCCCTCCTGTATTTTTCATATGCACATTATACTACAGAACGGATTTGAGTAGAAGGAGCAAAACATTACAGCTATACGAGGGAGTTATAATAGTCAATTCACTATGCCCGGTATCTAAATCCTGCCCTTAAATTCACCGAAGCCAGAGGTCGGGGGTTTGAATCCCCTATCGCCCGCCACTGTTTTTATTAATGATCTGAAAAACTCAATATTCTCACCATGGGTTTTTAATACGAGGCTTACTTCTTTCTAAATTATAGTTCTTTTCTATTCCTGACAAAAATAATTGACAGTGTATTTTGCAATAAATACAATAGTGATTATGAAATCAAGCACAACTATAAAAGTAATCATAATAAGTTCCATTATTGTAATCGGACTTATAGCTTTCATGTGTGCGGGCATTTAGAAAGCGGGCTTAAGCTATTCAAGATGGGTAACGGTTTGTATCCTGAGACCAGGCAAGACCTAGGATCTCTTATTTCGCTTCGCTAAAACTTCCAACTGGTTGAAACATTTATGCAAAGGATTATTCGGAGGAGTCTGCAAAACTAATATTAATCTTTCGCTCTCTTCTCTAATATAGCCCTTTTTCCGGCATCAAGCTCCATCTTGCGCAGCCTCATGCTCTCAGGAGTGATTTCGACTAGCTCATCCTCGGCGATAAACTCAATTGCCTGATCCAGTGACAAAGGTCTGGGTGGTCTTAAAACAACCGTAGCTTCAGAAGTAGAGCTTCTCATATTTGTGAGTTTCTTCTCTTTTGTAATATTTACCGTAAGGTCCCCGTTTCGGTTCCTCTCTCCGATTATCATTCCCGCATATACCTGGGTAGTTACCTCAACAAAAAGCTCGCCCCTGTCAACCATAGCGAGGCTCGCATATGTCGTTATTTTCCCTGCACGGTCTGAGACCAGGGCACCTGTCGATCTTTGTGGAATCGGGCCATACCAGGGCTCATAACCATCAAATAGGGTATTCATTACTCCGGATCCCTTGGTATCAATCAGGAACTGGCTTCTAAATCCTATAAGCCCCCTTGAGGTTATTATAAATTCAATGTCCACCCGCCCGTTCCCGTTGTTGTGAAGATTCACCATGCGCCCCTTTCTTTTGGCAACATTCTCAGTAATAACTCCCACATACTCTTCTGGTACGTCAATAAAAATGCGTTCAACCGGCTCTGTAACCCTGCCGTTTTCTTCTTTTGTTATAACTGTGGGCTTAGAGACCATAAACTCATAGCCCTCACGTCTCATAGTCTCAATAAGCACCGCCATTTGAAGCTCTCCGCGCCCCGCGACCTCAAAAGCGTCGGCCCGATCGGTGTCCTTAATCTGAATAGAAACATTTCTCAGCTTTTCCCTGTCTAGCCTCTCTCTTATCTGGCGTGAGGTTAAGAATTTGCCTTCCCTGCCGGCGAACGGCCCGCTGTTGACGTAGAAGATCATAGAGATTGTAGGCTCATCAACCTTTATACGCTCAAGCGGCACAGGGTTATCGATATTTGAGACCGTATCTCCAATTTGAACTTTCTCTTCCCCTGCAATAGCGATAATGTCCCCGGCTTCTACTTTCTCAACCTGTGTTTTCTCAAGCCCTGAGTACGTATATAAAACAGAAATTTTTATGTTTGATACCGAATCGTCCTCACCACAAAGAGCGTAACTCTTGTTAGCCTCAAGCTCTCCGCTCATCATTCGCCCTATAGCCAGCCTTCCGACATAGTTATCATAATCTAAATTGGTAATGAGGAACTGTGTAGTTGAGCCGTCCCCAACTTCAGGACCGGGAATCGAGAATACTATCTGATCAAAAAGAGGGATTAAATTGGTTGAGGAATCATCAATTTCATTGTGAGCCGCGCCAATTTTAGCGTTTGTATAGACTATGGGAAACTCAATCTGCTCTTCATTTGCGTTAAGATCGATAAAAAGGTCATAAACCTCGTCTATCACCTCATCTGGACGCGCATCAGGTCTGTCGATCTTGTTAATGACCAGTATGATCGGAAGTTTCTTTTCAAGGGCTTTCTGAACCACAAAACGTGTTTGAGGTAAAGGCCCTTCACTTGCGTCAACTAGAAGCAAGGCTCCGTCAACCATATTCAGGCTTCTCTCAACCTCTCCTCCAAAATCTGCGTGCCCCGGTGTATCGACAATATTAATTTTGATGTCTTTATAGAGAACTGCAGTGTTTTTAGCCGTAATAGTTATCCCGCGCTCTTTCTCAAGATCCATTGAGTCCATGACCCTTTCCTCAATGTGCTGGTGTTCATGATAAACTCCGCTCTGCTGAAGCATCGCATCAACAAGTGTGGTCTTGCCGTGATCGACATGAGCTATAATCGCTATGTTTCTGATATTATCCTTTCTCATACAAATATATTCCTCTCCATTTAATGGATATTTGTTAAGCTTCGTGGATCTAGTAGGGGATTTAACTATAGATTAAGTTTAAACGCGCTTACCGTCCCAGACACTAAAAAATACCCTAATAATTCAGACTCGCAAATGAAAATCAAACTATATTAATAATAATCATTGGAAGGTTATTTGGAATGGAAATTTTAAAATTGTAATCAGGTATTAAATGGACTGCCATTTCTAATTGATTCAATCTTTTCTCTAATCTCCTGTACTCTCTTTTTAGATTCCTGCAGTTTCTCAGATTCAATCTTGTAGAAATTTTTAAGAGGAACCAGTGAATCGGTAACTTGCAGACTTATCCCCTCAAAGTCGCGCTCAAGCTGTGAACTGACACTAGAAGTAAGCTCCTCGATAAGCGCATCTACTTTATGATTAAACTCCTTCATGGCATCCCTTCTCTTTTTAGGAAGAATCGCAAACGCCGTTGCCATTACTGCTATGGTCGCCAATATGCCCGTAATATCTACTATGAACGAAGAAAAAGCTGAAACCACTGCAGCGCCAATCGCGAGTGATCCCACCTGAACACCTAATACCGAAGCCACTGCCCCTCTTGCGGAATCAACAAGGTTTCCCCCAAGTACTGCAGGGTCAATACTCTTCCTTTTCGACTCGAGCTCAGACCTAACAGTATCTATAAGCCTGGTCCTGTCATATGTAAAGCCTGAACTCATACTTGGTGTCTCAGACTTAATCGAACTGTTATAAAAATCAATTGTGCTATCAACGAGCGTCCTGGCCGATTTCTCGGTCCAGGTAACCATTGAGTCAAGATCCTTCTCAAGTTCAGCTACTGTCTGGCGGGAAACACGGTACTCAAACTCCTTCGCTATTTTCTTCTTACTTATGAGCTTAAAAATATTTTGAAACCTGATGAGCTCATCAATGAATTGGACCCCTCTTGTTTTAAATTCAAGTAATCTGCTTCTAATTCTTTCTGTAAACTGTGAGGAGTTGCCTATAATTTCATCCTTCATTCCGTCCAGTTTTCTTTGGAAACCTGCAAGTTTCTCGGTGTCTTGAGATATTTTATCTAGGTTAGCATCAAGGGCTTTTTCAGTTTCAGAGCAGAGGTTTAAGGCAAGCTCGGAAGAGCTTTCAATCTTAATTTTAATTCTCTCTTCTTCACCTAGAGTTTTAAATATATACTCCTCAAGCTTCTCAAAACCGCTCTTTTTATATAGCTCTGAATCCGAGCTTGTCTTAGCCTCTCTTGCCCAAAAGGCAGATATGGGAATGAGGTATGGTTTAAAATGAAACGCGCGTTCAAGCTCGCTTGTCGTGTGCGTGATCAGCCGCTCTAGCTCCTCCTCATCTTTAGCTATATCAATCTTATTTAAAACGAAGACTATATTCTTAAGCCATTCTTCCTTGATAAACTCAATCAGCTTAGCTTCGCTTCCGGTTACTGCACGTTCCGCCCCTATAGTAAAAAAGACAATGTCCGCTTTAGGAATATACTCCTCTGTAATTTTTTGGTGCTGCTCTATAGTCACATTCGTACCGGGAGTATCAACTATAAGGATTCCTTTAAGCCTATCTTCCGGAACAGATACAAAACGGCTGCCGTTTTCCAGAGATTCTACTTTTTGATCACCATAGCGCATAACGGTTATCATGTCTGTTGTAGGGGTAATTCCTTCCGGCAGAACATCCTGTCCCAAAAGAGTGTTTATAATAGAGGACTTTCCGGTACTGAACTCACCTATAAAAACTATCGAAAACAAATTCTCTAAATTCTCTATAACCGCAATTAGCTTATTCTTAAGATCTTCGTCGGAGAGGATCTCTATTTCAGCCAGAAGATTGGTAAGCAATAGCTTTTCTTCGAGAATTATATTTGTGTATTTTTCGTTTAGTATTTGCATAACCTGCTCGTATCTAATCGATTATAACCAAGATAATATATAATGAATATCCAGTGAAGAATACATATTACAAGTAAATCTATAAATCCACTGTATTAATATAATCATCCTTGTAAAAGAAAGAAGGTACAGTAAACTCAGTAAGAGTCATAAGAAAAAATGATGTTAAAAAGACTAGCCACAGCACTTAGAGATGATATTTTCTTTACTAGATTTATAACTTTCCTCATAATTATTTGCTTTTTTGCTGTAAATTATACCAATTGGGCTCATGCTTCGGGATCAAAAGAGATGAAACATTCAAACCGCTTAAAAAATGAAAAAAGCCCCTATTTGCTTCAGCATGCTGACAATCCGGTAGATTGGTACCCCTGGGGAGAGGAGGCTTTTGAGAAAGCCCGGAAGGAAAATAAACCAATATTACTTTCCATCGGATATTCGACGTGCCATTGGTGTCATGTAATGGAGCACGAATCGTTTGAGAACGAAGATGTTGCAAGACTTATGAACGAAACATTCGTATCAATTAAAGTCGACCGTGAGGAAAGGCCTGATATAGATAACATATATATGGCTGTGTGTCAGATGCTCTCTAAGGGGGGATGCGGCTGGCCGTTAAATGTTTTGATGACACCTGATAAAAAACCTTTTTTCGCAGCTACGTACATACCGAAAGAAAGCCGATATGGAAGGACAGGTATGATGGAGCTTGTGCCAAAAATAAAAGAAGCCTGGGAAAAAGATAAGGAGAACATTCTAAATTCTGCAGACAATATTACTGCTGCTCTTAAAAAAGCAACTGATGTATCACAGGGGACAGAAGGTAAAGAGCTTTCTACAAAAACCCTTGATACCACTTACAGCCAACTCCTTAGAAACTTTGATGAGGAAAACGGCGGTTTTGGCAGATCTCCAAAGTTTCCCACCCCGCATAACCACCTCTTTTTACTGCGCTACTGGAAGCGCACTGGAGACGGGCAGGCGCTAGATATGGTTGAAAAGACCCTTAACGAAATGCGTCTTGGCGGCGTGTACGATCATGTTGGATTCGGTTTTCACCGTTATTCAACTGACCCCAGCTGGCTCTTGCCTCATTTTGAAAAGATGCTTTACGATCAGGCAATGTTGGCGATGGCGTACACGGAGACTTATCAGGTTACAGGCAAGAAAGAATATGAGAACACAGCACGCGAAATATTTACTTATGTGCTTAGAGACATGACATCCCCGAAAGGGGGGTTCTATTCGGCAGAAGATGCGGATAGCGAAGGGGAAGAGGGGAAATTTTACGTCTGGACAGAAGAGGAATTAAAAGAGACCTTAGGCGATAAAGAAGCAGAGTTAATAATTGCTACATTTAATACTAGTAAATCAGGCAATTTCTCTGAAGAAGCGGGGGAGCAGAACACGGGCTCAAACATCCTGCATCTTAAAAACCCCTTATCCGAAATTGCCCCATCATACGAGCTAAGCGAAGAAGAATTTCAAGAGAAAATCGAGAAAGCCCGAATAACATTGTTTAATGAACGTGAAAAAAGGATACACCCATATAAAGACAACAAAATTCTTGCTGACTGGAACGGCCTCATGATAGCGGCACTTTCAAAAGCGGGAAGAGTTTTTAATGAACCTCTTTATACAGATGCTGCAAAACGTGCCGCTGATTTTATTTTAAAGGATATGCGTGATGATCAGGGAAAACTCCTTCACAGATATAGAGGAGGGAAAGCGGGGATTACGGCTAACATAGATGATTATGCTTTTTTGATCTGGGGACTCCTTGAGTTGTACGAGAGTACTTTTGACATTGAATATCTTAAATCAGCGCTTCTTCTTCAAAACCAATTGGACAAGGGCTTTTGGGACGACAACAACGGAGGCTATTATTTCACCTCAAATGACGCTGAAGAATTAATAACCCGGCAAAAAGAGATATATGACGGAGCTATCCCCTCTGGGAACTCTGTCGCAGGGCTTAATCTGCTTAAAATAGCCAGGATAACGGGCAATGTAGATTATGAGGAAAAGGCTGCTATCCTGGGTAAGGCCTTTTCTGAAACTATTGAACGCGGGCCTATGGCATACACGCTATTTATGACGGGGCTTGATTTTGGATTAGGACCTTCGTATGAGGTGGTTATAGTAGGAGACTCTGAGTCAGAAGACACAAAAGCAATGCTAGCGGCCCTTAAAAAAACCTATAGTCCCAATAAAGTAGTGCTGCTTCGTGGAACTGAGAAGGATTCTGAGATTACGGCAATCGCAGAGTTCACAAAAGGACAGACGACGATAGAGGGAAAAGCTACAGCATACGTATGCTTAAATCATGTATGCAATCTCCCAACGACTGATGTGAACAAGATGCTTGAACTACTCACGCCTGAAAAACCATAAAGCATTTACATTAAAATCTTACGGAAAATGAACATTTTAAAGAAAGTTCCGCTATAATATATATGTGTTGATTTTCGATTTATTCATTTTATAATATCGAATAAAAGATGTCTTAAGTAAATTTATACTAATTAACGGAGGGCAGGGAGCATGCCTAGAAAAGCTCAAAGAAAAATAAAGGATCTCGTAGAAATGCTCGAGGATCCGGACAATTCCGGATATATAGGCGGTGACTACGAAGACATGATGGAGCTTATGGAAGAAGAAATGCTTGATTCCGAGGACTTGGAAGATCAAGAAGAAATAGAATGACGGCCAGCTAACTTTTGATTCTCATCTCGTTTTAGATAAACCATTAAAACTGAAATTGCGGCAGGAGTAATCCCGGAAATCCTAGTTGCTTGTCCTAAGGAGTTAGGGCGAACGTTTGTGAGTTTCTGAACCATTTCATTAGATAAACCAGGGATGCTTTTATAAGTAAATCTCTCTGGTATAACGAAATCCTCTAGCTTCTTAAACTTATCAATTTGTTCCATCTGCCTTTTTATATAACCCTCGTATTTAATATCCATTTCAATCTGGGATACAACATCCTCAGTAATAAAATCCTGAGTGGAGTTTAATTCGAAAAACTCAATGTCCCGGTAGGAGATTTCAGGGCGCCTTAAAAGTTCCTTTAGACTATGGGGTTTTTTAATGGGAGAAGCACCAAGCCTGATAAGGATCTCATTAACTTTTGTATTAGGGACAACTTTAATATTTTCCAATCTTGAAAGTTCTTCCGCTACCGCTTTTTTTCTTTTCGCGAATTTAAAGTAATCCTCTTCTTTCAATAATCCAATCTTATAACCTAATTCTCCAAGCCTCATATCGGCGTTATCTTCTCTGAGTATAAGGCGGTACTCAGCTCGAGAAGTAAACATTCTGTAGGGCTCATCTACCCCTTTAGTGACAAGGTCATCAACCATAATACCAATATATGCTTCAGAACGCTTTAGAATAAAGGGATCCTCTCCTTTTACTCGAAGCGCCGCATTTATACCCGCGACTAACCCCTGACTCCCAGCTTCTTCATAACCTGTAGTACCATTTATTTGGCCCGCAAAATATAGGTTTTCTATCAATTTAGTCTCAAGAGTAGGTTTTAACTGTGTAGGATCTACGTAGTCATATTCAACTGCGTATCCCGGCCTCATAATCTCAACCTCTTCCAAACCGTCTATTGTCCTTACTAACTCATATTGAACTTCAAGAGGAAGGCTTGTTGAAATTCCATTTGGATATATTTCATAGGTATTCAATCCCTCGGGTTCAAGAAAAACCTGGTGTCTGTCCTTATCGGGAAATTTTACAATCTTGTCCTCAATTGAGGGGCAGTACCTGGGACCAACTCCTTTAATCTCTCCTGAATAAAGAGGGGATTTATGCAGGTTATTGCTTATGACCTCATGAGTTTTCTTATTAGTATAAGTTATGTAGCAAGGTATCTGCTCTCTATCTATTACACCATTTGAGAATGAAAATGGTTTGGGATTTTCATCCCCGGGCTGTAGTTCAAGCATGTCCCATTTGATCGTTCTACCGTCAAATCGGGGCGGTGTGCCCGTTTTCAGTCTACCGACATTAAAACCAATGCTCCCAAACGATTCTGAAATACCGGTTGCTGCTGCTTCCCCTGCACGCCCAGAGGAAATTTTAGTGGCTCCAATATGGATAAGTCCGTTAGGAAAAGTCCCCGGAGTAACTACGACAGCATCTGCAAAGAAATGCTCACCGAGGTTGGTCTTGACTCCTGCTATGCAACCTCCTTCAACAAGAAACCCTTCTACCATTCTTTGCTTGATATCCATATTTTTCTCGGACTCAAGAGCCTTCTTCATGTAGGCTCTATATGACTGACGATCAGCCTGAATCCTTGTAGCCTGAACGGCAGCGCCCTTTCTGGTATTAAGTCTCCTAAATTGAATTGCTGCATGATCGGCAGCTTTTCCCATCTCTCCGCCGAGTGCATCTATTTCTTTTACTAGGTGCCCCTTACCAACCCCGCCTATAGAGGGATTGCAAGACATTAAACCAATTGTGTCAACATTAGCCGTTAGCACCAGTGTACGGCACCCCATCCTTGCAGCAGCAAGAGCCGCTTCACATCCGGCATGCCCGGCGCCGATCACAATAACGTCATGATTTTTAGGATAATTTATACTCATTTTGAAAGTTTCCATTTCATAAAATTCATAGGGATTGTAAATACTTAATTGGGTAGCGTCAATTATTTAAGTTTGTTCTTGCATAAAATAACAGATAGATGGTACAATGCTTTCCCTATACTAAGGGGACAATGTTCAATGGCAACTACAAGAAAAATATTTGAAAAAGTAGAGAAAAAAATAAAAGACCGCTCAGATGAGTTATCTCAAGTAAGGGCAGTGTACAAATTTGAAATAAACGGTCCTGACGGCGGTACCTGGATAGTGGACCTCAGAGAAGAAACACTTGGTGTAAGGCAAACAGAAGAAGAGGCTCAATGCACTTTCAAATCCAGTGATGTACACTTCGTTGATTTATTTACAGGAAAACTCCGCCCGGAAAGCGCATTGTTGACCGGCAAGATAAAGATGTCAGGTGATATTGGGCTTGCTATGAAACTCGGTCAACTATTGAGGAAATAATGGGCAAAGAAACTACTAGTGTTTGAAAGAGCATTAGTAGCTTAAGGTAAACATTACATATCCCATGATCCAAACACCGGAAATAATCTATGTTGAAGAGAGCGTCTCTAACCACCCGTTTACTAAGAAAATATTATCGAAAATAAGCGCACCCACTCTTCTATATATTGAAGACTACAAGAAAATAGGAGAGAAAAAGCCATTTACGAAAAGAGCGGATGAGGATAAAAATTCGCTTGCCCTTGCCAGTAAAAAAGGAGAGCTGGTTAAGAGTATTGGCAGGATGGATCATGGACAATTCTATTTATTTCACGAGATAGATTGTAAATACGACTGCGAGTATTGTTACCTTCAATATTATTTTCAAACAAAAGTGCCCGTAATATTTGTAAACCGCGATGAAGTCTTAGAAAAGGTTGAAGAAATACTAATGAGTTTTGATAACCCCTACTTTCACGTAGGCGAAGTTTGCGACGCTTTGGCATTTGATGATCTTACTGAATTCTCTCTTGATGTTGCAGAGCTTTTCTCAAGGTATCAAAATGGAACGATCGAATTTAGAACAAAGAGTACTAATGTCGAAAATTTAATATCTCTTAAAAATCCTCCACGCAATATCATCCCTTCCTGGACTTTCAGTCCTCAAAAGATCGTAGAGACAATTGAGCATAAAACACCATCATTTAATGAAAGGCTTTTTGCTGCAAAAAGGTGCCAGGAAGCTGGCTATACAGTAGGCGTAAGGCTCGATCCGATCATAAGGGTGCCGGGATGGGAAGAGCTGTACAGAGAGATGCTACAGGAGCTACTCACTACGCTTGATACCAGACAAACGGACCATGTTTCTTTGGGAACTCCGAAGCACAATAAAGTGCTTTTTGAAGCAATAAAAAAGAGGTTTCCGGACAGTCCTACCATACTTGGAGAGATTTTCCCTTCAAATGACGGAAAGTATAAATATTTAAAATTCCAGAGGGTTGAAATTTATAAAACAATGATTTCCTGGATTAGAGAATTAGCCCAAGATATTAGAGTCGAGCTTTCTATTGAATCAGATGAAGTCAAAGAATTGGTATTTGAATCGGGCTAAAACTGGTTCTTAATATCCATAAGCATCCAAGCGATCTGCAATTTCTATAGAAAAAGCTTTTAACTCCGGGTCATTAAGATATGCGTACGCCCGGCTTCTATTCGCCTGCTCTGCTACCTTTTCAATTTCATCGTCTGCAGCATTAAGTTCACAAAACTCTGATAAAGACTTCAATACATGACCTGGTCGCTCTAGAAAATCCTCATATTTGATCTCAACAGCGCGGTCTCCAAGACGATCTACATGCGAGCGGGCCTCTGCTACATACTCTTCCCATAAAGTAAATCCTTCATCTAAAGAGCCGCCCCTTAAATCTACAAAAACCCTGTTTTTTAGAATAAACTTGTGCATTAAGTAGTACCAGTAAATGGGCCGAAACATACTATGCCTCTCTTTTAATCTAGAAAGTCCTCTTTTTCTTCGAGTCATTAAACTATTTACAATGTCTAGAGGATGACGGTATATATGAATTACTTTAGCATCGGGAAACATGTCCAGCCATATAGGAAGGGTAAATGTATTTCGAGGGTCTTTCCAACCCCAAGGTACATCAAGTCTTTCAGGTGTACGACAGCTCAAATATTTTCCGAAGCCGAGATACGAAATCACATGGGGTGTTTTCATTGTGAACCTAATAAATTCCCCAAATAGATCTCTGGCTTCTTTATCTCGTAACAGGTATTTAATTGTGCCCGGATCCTCTAACCCGCCACTGCATTGAGTTAATAACCAATCGTTTATTTCGCGGAAGAAGAGAGCTTCATGATTTCCAGTCAGCTTTTTACCAACAAAAAGTCCCAGATGATCCAGCATTCTGGTAAGCATACTGGTCCCTGAACGGCTCATTCCAATAATTATAATGGGAGGGTGCACCTTCATTTTCTAAAGTGAAATTACACTATATATAGAGCAATGACAATGCACCCTATATAGAACTCTAGTAATGAAATACAAGTTAGAATAAAAAAGTAGATATGATTTTGGCCCTTACCGGCTAAAATTAGGAATTAGAAATCAATTCCCTATGCAGCAAGGAAGCTTCTTAGAACATCACCTGTATCAGCTTCAGCCAGTTTTTCAAGTGCCCTTTTTTCAATTTGTCTGATACGTTCCCTGGTCAGATCAAACCTTCTGCCAATTTCATCTAAGGTGTAGGTACCGTCCTGCTCTATTCCGAACCTAAGCCTTATTATTTCTTCTTCCCTGGGAGTAAGGATATTCAAAGCGTCCCGTATTTCCTGAGTAAGTGCTGTATTTGCCATTACGGAATCTGGCGCAGGTGACTTTTCATCAGAGATAAAGTCTAAAAGAGTTGTTTTCTCTCCATCCATAATTGGATTATCTAAACGAGCTGCGTCATTGGTTGATTCAAGGATTCTTTTTACACCCTCTACTGAGATTCCGGCTATTTCAGCAACTTCTTCTGGTAATGGCTTTCTCCCCATTTCCTTATGAAGCATAGAGCTAATTCTATACACCTTGCTAGCTTGCTCCAACACATAAACCGGGACTCTTATGGTTCTAGTTTGGTCGAGTAGCGCTCTTGAAATTGCCTGGTGTATCCACCAAGATGCGTAGGTAGAGAATTTATAACCCTTTGTATGATCAAATCTTTCCACTGCTCTCATTAAACCAACATTACCTTCCTGAATTAAATCGGTTAAAGGCAATCCTCTTCCCATATACCTCTTTGATATGCTGACAACGAGCCTTAGGTTAGCTTTTACAAACCTCTCTTTCATATCACATGCGCGTTCTGAATACGCTCTCACAAAAGCGGTAAGACTCGCTATTCTTTTTGTTAGATCTTTTTCACTGATACGGCTTTTGCTGCCGGTTTTAGTTTGTCTTTTAAGTAGGCTTTCTCTTTTCTTTCTTACCTTCTCGGCATTAATAGTTAACTCCAATGCTTTGGCTTCACACTTTTTAATTTGAGATGAAACCTCAACTTCTTCTTTAGCCGTTAAAAGAGATTCAACTGCCATATCTTTAAAATATACGTAGAGAAGTCTGAACTGCTCATCAGGAGTCCATTTAGTCTCTTCTTGCTCCTCTACAACTGGGCTGTCTTCGACCTCAAAGCTAAATTCAGGTTCATCATCAGCCATTCCATCATTTCTGATTGCAACAGATGGAAAAGCCTGTCCTTCTTCCTGATTAAATTCTTCAAGTCCCCCAATCTCTGTTGGAGCCTGCTCAACATCTCTAAACTTTGCTGATTTCATAATCACACCTTTAACCAAATAAATTATATTGTTGATATATTTAACTCTGCCCCGGTAATCAAACTGGATATGAGCTACTAATAATGTAAAACTATACGACTTTTGCAACTTTATGTCAAGAACTTTCTTCGCATTTGCAAAAAAAGTTTTTGAAATTTAATTGTCCAATAATCTAAGGATGTTATGGCACGTTTCTACGCAGAAGCTAACAAAGAAAGGGGCTGTCTTGCCCTTAGGATATTATTCTTCGGTATTATCCTGTTCCAAAGACTCATTATAGACCCGACCTCTTTGTAAACTTTCAACAAATACGTCCCCACCCTCTTTGCTTTGATAAAGCGTTGAAAAATTCCATGCCTCTTGTGCCGTTTCAAACTTACCAACCTTAATGAGGTTCCAAACTTCTCCTCTTGAATTGGCGGTCGTAAGAATATAAGCGTTATAACCTTTTAACTGTAGTTCTTTAACTGCTTCATTCGCATCATCGAGATTTCCAAAAGCTGCAACCTGTAGTCTATATATATCCACTTCAGGTAAACCACTTCCTGCTTCTGTTCTATCAGATACTTCACTCTTAAGAGTAACTCTGGTTCCGTCTGACTCGGCATTGCCGGCATCTTGAAGTCGTTGACCATCTAAAGAGCTTTCAGTTTCTTCAAGTTGAGATTGATCAGAAGATGAATCAGCTGTGGTGGGTTCGATTATATCGCTCTTTGTGATAGTGCCGGGATCAGATGAAATATTGCGAATTCCCTTATCTGAATCTCCATCTTTAATATTAGCTACTTCTTCTATAACAGAAGGCTTTTTATCAGCAACATTTTGACTGTTTTGAGAGACGTCCTGAGAAATTTCAGCCGATTGATCTCCGCTCAATTCGATATCATCAACCCTTGTTCCCACATAAACTCCTACAGCAAATACTAAAATTAAAGTCAGAAAGTAACCGATACCGCTACCGTGTTTTCTCTTATTAGAACCGGCGATAATGAATTTTGGCTTTAATTTTGTCATATGAACACCCCGATACTAAATCCCCCTATCTTTAACTAACCCTCATAACCCAGTTGGCCTCTGGTGCCGAAGGGGGGATTTGAACCCCCACGAGCGCAGTGCCCACTGGATTCTGAGTCCAGCGCGTCTACCAAATTCCGCCACTTCGGCATATTTGGCCAATCAATACCCAAACGCTCACTAATAATATCACACATACTTTAAAACCACTATAACTATTTTGGATCCCAAAGCAAATTAATTAATCATAGTTTTATTTAAAATTTTAATACCCCAGAGCATAAAAACGGCTCCAGGCTGCAATACTGAAGGTTAAGATACAATTCGCTATTCGGAAAACAAAACAAGCACACCGGCATAAGTAAAGAGATTATTCTTTGCCTGAAGAGGTGCAAACTCGGAATTGCCAAAGAATCCTACAAAGGGAACGTCACCAAGCGCGCTTGATATATAAGCAGCATCAATACCCTGGTGGCCGTAAAGAGAAAATCCCCTTGCACAGCAGTTAAAATATATTCCGAATTTAAATGAGCGATCCGGATTTTGGTTAGAAGTAATTCTATCCAGCATTTGCTTAAGGTCTTCTCTTGCCATTTCAGGGTTTCTCAATGTAAACGCGACAATCTGCCCCTCCTTCACATTCTGAGGAACGGCAACATATCCGGACTTCTGGTCCACTCCGATTAGATTTCTTACAAGATAATCGCTTCCAATAATATCATCTTGATCGGGATCCGGAGGGAAAGCTACAAATAAGTATCGCATAATATCCATAGGATCTTGTAAAAGCCCTCTTGGAACTCGTTTCTTTAAGACTTGAAAAGCCGGCTCTCCATCCAATTCTGAAATTATATTTTTATTAGCCTTAGTAATTACACACGGGTCCCCCACCAATTGACACCCTTGAGTAATATCGACTTTGTAAGAGAATTCCCCGTCGAGCAATAATCCTGATACTGCGCCTGACGCAACGCTGTCGCCATAAAACTCGAAGGTATCGTAAATTCTGGGATCCTCAGATGCTGTAGCACCAACTATGGGCACCTCACCAAGCTTGGATTCTATCCCTTTAAAAAGAAGCTCTGGATGAATATGAAACGGATCCGGCAAAAGGGCAAGAAGGGCGTCGGGGCTTTTAGAGGATTTTAATAGCTCACCTATTTCTTCTCCGGCTTTCATACCCCCTGCGCCTAATTGATAAATGACAAAGGGTTTTGCACGTATTATTTTTGAAGAAACCGCCAAAACAACAATGCCCGGTTGCGCCTCAATTTCCCCCTGATTAGAGAGAACCCCAATGGCGCTGCATCCGCTAATATTTTTGGTTTGTGTAACCAGGCTAACAATTTTTAATATTTCCTGATAATTTGCTCTATGGGGAAAAGTGCAAAAAACCAGAGCCCAGTCGGCTTTGGTAATACCGGCTTGGCTCATTGCCTGCTTAGCAGCAGCATTTGCAGCCTCTATACTATTTTCAATATTAGAATGCCCTGCACCAGCTTCAATCATTGCCTTATTCTCAGAAGTCATCTCTATAATCTTACTGTAACAAGATTTGAATAAGAGGTTCTTATCTCCAAATTTATAAATGAACAATTCATATTTTTACTATCGCTTAGAATATGCAAGAGATATATAAGAGCACTCAAAATCATAAATCGCCCCACGATATTATCTTCTCAGGTGTTATTTTTATAACCGGGGCGCCTAAGTTCTCTAATCCCATTTTGCGGTATTGCTCATATTTCTCAGCAAGTATATTTAGCGCTCTATTGTACTCTTCTCCGCTATATATCACATCAGCACTTCCAATAATAATAACATAGTAGAGCTTATTCCAGTTCTCAAAGTACTTATCAATTACAAGAGAGATGTTTGGGTTATTAATAATGTTCCTTACTCTCTTGAGCTTATCCGCAGACACACGTTTAGGTTTTTTATCAATCGGTGAATAAATAAAACACCCGTCATAAGCAAAGCAAACCGGCAACACTAGAGGATTTCCTGATTCGTCCACTGTTGCCATTCTGGCGATTCTATGCGAATTAATTACATCATTTTGTTTCTGCGTTGGTTTTGCTGTCAAGCTAATTTTTTTAGTGACTCCTTAATATGTCTTGAATTATAATTTATGTCTTTTATAATACCTTGTTTTATTTAGGGTGATTTACTATTTCTATTACCACGGGATCAAATGGATAAAATTAAGATTTTCTGTGGGACTTCAAACATACCTCTCACCGAGGCTGTTTGTAGATATTTGGATGTCCCTTTAGGAAAGGCTGAAATAAGAAGGTTTAGCGATGGAGAGCTTTCAACTGAGATTTCTGAAAGCGTACGCGGATCTCATGTATTTGTTATACAGTCCACCTGCCCTCCGACGAATGAGCATATAATGGAACTCCTAATACTTACTGATGCCTTAAAAAGAGCTTCAGCCAGAGATATCACTGCGGTCATACCTTATTATGGCTATGCGCGCCAAGACAGAAAAGTAAAGCCTAGAGCTCCAATATCGGCAAAGCTTATTGCTGACCTTATAACTACTTCCGGCATCAGCCGAGTGGTTACTGTTGACCTTCATGCAGGACAAATACAAGGCTTTTTTAATATCCCAGTTGATCATATATATGCTTCTCCCGTATTACTGGAATATATAAAAGAAACTAATAATAACTCTGATCTTGTTATCGTTTCCCCTGATGCTGGAGGAATGGAAAGAGCCAGAGCGTTCGCAAAAGGCCTGGATGCGGGACTTGCAATGACGGACAAGAGACGGCCTAATCCCAATCAGGCGGAAATAATGAATGTGATAGGAGATGTAGAGGGTAAATCAGTAATTCTCTTTGATGATTTGGTAGACACGGCAGGTACTGCCATACAGGCAGCAAAAGCACTAATTAGAAATGGAGCAAAGAGCGCTTCGCTTTGCTGTACTCACGGAGTTCTTTCAGGGAAGGCAATTGAGAGGATAAAAGATTCAGAGCTTGAGGAAATTATAATTACAGATACCATACCCCCGACTCAAGATGTATTAGATTGCGAAAAAATTAAAGTACTTACAATTGCTGACCTACTAGGTGAGTCAATAAAAAGAATAACTACAGGAGAATCCATAAGCAGTCTTTTTAACTAATAAGTTAGTTTATATGGAAGGAGCTAAAAAATGGCACAGAGCACATTAAATGTATTAAAGAGAAAAAGAATGGGTAAAAGCGGGGCCAGAGAAATTAGAAAAGAAGGCAATATTCCCGCTGTATTATATGGTAAGGGAACAGAAACAATGTCACTTGTTATTAACCCGTCCGAGTTAAAAGAGGCGCTATCAACGGCAGCCGGCGAAAACACTTTGCTTGAGATACGTGTTAAAGACGAAGAGGAAGATATTAAGAAATTATCGCTACTTAGAGAAATTCAATATGACTTTCTAACAAGTAGACCTATTCACTTTGACTTCCAAGCCCTTGATATGAATCAAAAGATTACAGTTAGTGTCCCGGTTCATATAGAAGGTAAGTCCAAAGGGGTTAAGGAAGGTGGGATATTAGAGGAAATTTTAAGAGAAATAAGTGTTGAGTGTCTACCTACTGACATACCAAATTCATTCACTGTAGACGTAACTGAACTTGAAGTAGGTCATTCAATCCATGTGAATGTTCTAGAAATAAAGGAAGGGGTAACAATTCTTCATGAGCAAGAAGATACTATTGTAACGGTACTTGCACCTAAGGTAGAGGTAGAAGTCGTAGAAACAGAAGAAGTCGAAGGAGAAGAAGGTGCTGAAGTAGCTGCCCCAGAAGAAGAAGGTGAAGACGAAGGAAGCGAAGAGAGTAGCTAATTGCGATGAAGTTAGTTGTCGGACTTGGAAATCCTGGGAAGGAATACACATTGACGAAACACAACGTCGGTTTTCTAGTTGTCAATGAATTAGGAAAAAGGGTTGGAATCGATATAAAGAAGAATAAATTTCAAAGTTTCTACGGAGAAGGATTTGTAGAAGGCGATAAAATACTTCTGCTAAAACCGCAAACTTATATGAACCGTAGCGGGGAAGCAGTTTCAAGCGCCTCGGATTTTTATAAAGTTCCTCTCGAAAATATAATCGTTATACATGATGAAATGGATGTACCGCTAGGTAGGATAATGATAAAACCTGGCGGTGGAAGTGCTGGTAACAATGGGATAAAATCAATTATATCATCTTTGGGAAGCAAAGATTTTGTTAGAGTCAGGATTGGAATAGGAAAGCCGCAAACAAAATCTGAGGGGGCCAATCACGTTCTTTCCAGTTTTAGCAAAAGTGAAAGTAGTATGATAGGAGATTCCATAGTCACAGCGGCGGATGCAGTTTTAGAAATTATTCAAAACGGGCTTGAGAAAGCCATGAATAAGTACAATGTCAAAGCGAAAAACGAAGAAAACACAGAACAAATAAGTTCTCATTAATTAAAGGAGGTTTAATCCAATGGGAGAAGTAATAGCAGCCCTGTTTGGGCTTATATTAGGTGTAATAGTCTTGGGATACGCGTTTTTGGTGTATCGAGAGGTAAAGTCTCTTCCCGAAGGCAATGACAAAATGAAGGAAATCTCTGCCTCAATACATGAGGGAGCAATGGTCTTCTTAAATAGAGAATACAGGATAATAGGGGTTTTTGTGGTTGTTGTCTTTATACTTCTTGGCATCTTTATTGGCTGGAAAGCGGCAATCGCATACTTAGGCGGTGCTCTTTGCTCTATACTTGCAGGATTCTTCGGAATGAAATCAGCGACAAAAGCAAATGTCAGAACTGCACAGGCCGCAGCTACAGAGGGACAAGGCAGAGCGCTGGCAGTTGCGTTCAAAGGCGGAAACGTCATGGGATTATCGGTAGCCGGCTTAGGATTGCTCGGGCTTTCAATAGCCTTTACTTTGGGAATAGGCCTTCCGGAAAATCCCAGCGACCCGTCGGCACTCGCATTATTCGCTCAAAATTTCGCTGAAGTGATCGGTGGATTTGCCATGGGTGCGAGTACTGTTGCTCTCTTTGCTAGGATTGGCGGCGGTATATTCACCAAGGGCGCTGATGTCGGCGCAGACCTGGTAGGTAAGGTTGAAGCCGGTATCCCAGAGGATGATCCTAGAAACCCCGCTACCATAGCAGATAATGTTGGAGATAACGTTGGAGACGTTGCGGGTATGGGAGCCGACCTTTTTGAATCATATGTCGGTGCCGTTATCGCGACAATGGTTATTGCAGCCGGATACGGCATGAACGAAATAGCCTTAATGTCTATACCAATAATTCTTATAGCGGTAGGCAGCTTCTCTTCCATAATCGGCTCTAAAAGCGTTGAGTGGATGAAAGACCTGGAGCCTCAACTCGTACTAAGGCGAGCGACTTTCTATGCCGGGGGAATTTACTTGGCAGTTTCTCTGATAGTGCTCTTAGTAGTAGGTCTTGTAGACGGAATAGGCGGATATATAATCTGGATATGGCTATCAGCCGTTTTGGGATTATTAGCCGGTATAGCAATCGGACTAATAACCGAATACTACACTTCGGGCCCTCCTGTTAGAAAAATTGCGGAAGCATCTCAAACGGGAGTTGCTACAAACATCATCGAAGGGCTTTCTGTAGGTATGATAAGTACTACAGCTCCTGTGATAGTAATCGCTATTGCGATTGGAGTTTCCTATGCATTTGCAGGACTTTATGGAATAGGAATCGCGGCTGTGAGTATGCTTGCAACCATAGGAATAACCATGTCGGTAGATGCTTACGGACCTGTGGCTGACAATGCAGGCGGTATTACGGAGATGTCAGAACTCGGAGATGATGTAAGAAAAATCACTGACAAACTTGACTCCCTTGGAAACACAACAGCGGCTATCGGAAAAGGATTCGCAATCGGTTCTGCGGCACTTGCGGCGCTCGCTCTTTTCGCGGCCTTTACAAAAGCGGTTGGGTTAGAATCAATTGACCTAACTAAGAGCACGGTTGTTACCGGCTTGCTTCTTGGGGGAACCCTGCCGTTTTTAATTGGCGCGCTAACCATGGGAGCTGTTGGAAGAACGGCGCAAAAGATGGTAGAAGAGGTAAGGAGACAATTTAGGGATATCCCGGGACTTCTTGAAGGAGAGGCAAAAGCTGATTCTGCCACATGTGTTGCTATTAGCACGGACGCTTCGCTTAGAGAGATGATCATCCCTGGAATCATTGCTGTCGTAGCCCCTATTGTTATTGGGCTTATTCTTGGCGCTGAAGGCCTAGGAGGCTTTCTAGCAGGAGCCATCGTATCTGGTGTGATGCTTGCGCTCATGATGGCAAACTCTGGTGGTGCCTGGGACAATGCTAAAAAATATATTGAAGAAGGCAATCTGGGTGGAAAGGGATCTGATGCTCATCACGCAGCAGTTGTGGGAGACACAATTGGTGATCCG
>Ga0209013_10001453_pt1 | contig 21878 bp, 20 predicted proteins | sample Cruoilmetagenom2_FD_187291 | JGI IMG/M metagenome (GOLD analysis project Ga0209013, IMG submission 187291) | Oil polluted marine microbial communities from Coal Oil Point, Santa Barbara, California, USA - Sample 2 (SPAdes) (version 2) | ecosystem: Environmental > Aquatic > Marine > Oil seeps ... | reverse complement strand
GATAAAAATGCAGTCCGCGTCGCGAATTTCGCGGATCGAGTTTGTCATTGCGCCACTTCCGAAGGCCTGCACGAGGCCCGCAACGGTTGAACTGTGTCAAAGACGGGCGCAGTGGTCTATGTTGTTGGTGCTAATACCGGCTCGCATGAATTTCTGGAATAGGTAGTTCTCCTCGTTGGTGCAGCGCGCGGACGCCAACCCCATCACCGAATCGGGGCCATATTTGTCAACGGTTTCCGCCAGTTTTCCAGCCACCAGGTCGAGTGCCGTGTCCCAATCCACGGGCACGAAGCTGTCCTCGATCTTTGGTTTACGGACCGTCAGGGGAGATTTTTCTGGCAGCTCCCAGGGCTGGTCGGTCAAACCCATGTCGTAGGCAATGTCACGCCGGATCATCGGGCTGGTCAAGCGCTGTGGATTGGTGGAGTAGTCCCACCCGTAGCGTCCCTTGGTGCATAAAAATTCGCCGTTGACCAGCGAGTCTGGCCTGGCCTGGGCGTAGATAATCTCCCCTTCATTGAGGGCATACTCTACCTGGCAGCCAACGCCGCAGTAACCACAGATGGTCTTCGTGCGATCGAGCTCCCATTCACGTCCCTTGCCCACGCGCGAAACCGGCATTAGCGCCGCCGTCGGGCAGACCTGTACGCAGCTTCCGCAGAACACACAATCGGAGTCTCCCATCTCTGCATCAAATGGAGTCGCGATGTAGGTCGTGAACCCGCGGCCGGCGAAGTCGATCGCGGATGCCCCGATGACTTCGTCGCACACGCGTACGCAGCGCCCGCACAGAATGCAGTACTGGTGATCGCGCAGGAAAAATGGGTTGTCGTCCTGCAGCAGCGGTTTCGAAATCTCAAACTCGTAGCTCGTTTCTTTGATACCAAACTCGTAGGCGTATTTCTGGAGTTGGCAGGAGCCGCTTTTATCGCAGGTTACGCAGTCTAGCGGGTGTTCTGAGATGAACAGGTCTAAAATTTCACGGCGGGCTGCGTTCAGAGCGGGGCTGTGGGTCGTGATGTCCATACCATCCTGGATTTCCAAACCGCAGCTTGGATATGGATACGGCCGCCCATCGACCTCAACGATGCAAAGCCGGCATCCACCCGATACGCTCAACTCGGGATGGTAGCACAAATGGGGAATGTCAATGCCGTTCTTTTGGGCTGCTTCCAATACGGTCGTACCCTGTTGAACGCTGATTTTTTGCCCGTCAATTGTCAGTTCGATCACTGTTATTACTCCGTTCGATGTGTATGGCCATTGTGAAAATCATTCAACCGGGACATTTTCAACTGTATCCGGTTGGATCAATGAATCGTATTCGTGTCTGAAGAAATTTAATGTGCTCATGACCGGGTTCGGAGCGGATTGCCCCAGTCCGCACAGGCTGGTGCTTTTGACGAGTTCACACACGCTTTTTAGTTTCTCCATATCATCGGGTGTACTTTCTCCAGCGAGAATCTTATCCAGTAGTTTGCGGATTTGAACGGTGCCTACCCGGCACGGAATGCATTTTCCACAGCTTTCGTCGACACAGAAATCCATGAAAAATCGCGCGAATTCAGGCATGGATGTTGTTTCATCAATGATCACCAGGCCGCCTGATCCCATAATCGATCCCAGTGCGGTCAGACTTTCATAATCTACAGGCGTGTCCAGGTATTCGGCCGGGATGCACCCGCCGCTGGGCCCGCCGGTCTGAGCGGCCTTGAACTCACGGTCACCTGGGATACCGTCTCCGATGTCGTAAACGATCTCACGCAGCGTGATGCCCATGGGAACTTCGATCAAACCGGTGTTGCGAAGCTGTCCGGCCAGCGCAAACACTTTGGTGCCCTTGCTCTTTTCCGTACCGATGCCTGCATACCATTCGGCTCCCTTGTTTATGATCGAAGGTACATTGCCCATGGTTTCTACATTGTTGATGACGGTTGGTACTTCCCACAGACCGGATTCGGAAGGGTAGGGCGGTCGCATGCGCGGCATTCCGCGCTTGCCTTCCACCGAATGGATCAGGGCAGTTTCCTCCCCGCATACGAAGGCTCCTGCTCCGATGCGCACGTCAGCCATGAAACTGAAATCCGTTCCCATGACGGAGCGGCCTAAAATGCCGCGCCGCCTTGCTGTGCGGATGGACCGGCGGATGCGATCGATCGCGATCGGGTATTCGCCGCGAATATAAAGATAGCCATATGAAGCGCCCACGGCATAAGCACATATGATCATGCCTTCCAGCACTCTGTGTGGGTCGTCTTCCATAACGGTGCGGTCCATGTAGGCGCCCGGGTCGCCTTCATCACCGTTGACGATCACAAATTTACGCTCAGACTCTTCCTTGCGGACGAGATTCCATTTCAATCCGGTCGGGAATCCGGCGCCTCCACGACCACGCAGGCCACTGTCCAATATCTCATCGCACACCTGCTCGGGAGTCATCTCGTCGAGAACATGCGCGAGGGCCTGGTATCCACCGTGCGCCAGGTAATCTTCCAGGCTGTCGGGATTAATGTGACCTGTTTCGGTCAGGACGACTTTTACTTGCTTGGCAAAGAATGGTATGTCGGGGGAAATGATGTGCCGGTCGAGCTGTTCTTTGGTTTTTGCCTGCCTGAGGCTGGCGCGGAATTGCAGCATATCGTGCGGGGACAAAGTTTCATCATCGTCCTCGTCAGGATCGACGTCGAGTTCCTGCGACTTAATTGGGACGTGACGGGCGATGATCTGCTGGGCGATCTCGGTGGACACATCGCCATATAATACTGGATCCTGTTTTTTTGCCTCTACGCGCACTAGGGGACCGCGGCTGCACAGTCCCATGCATCCGGTCTGCACCACCTCTGCCTCATGTTCGTCACACTTACAAGCATCCACGGCCTGTTTTAGACTTGTGTGAGTGGGACCTGCCCCCGCTGAGAGACATGCCGTGCTCGTGCAGCAAAATATGCGGCGCTCGTATTTTTCCTGTTTTTCCAGCTCTTTCTGTCCGAGTGATTTGAGCTTGGCGTTATTCATGCTGCCTCCGGTTGTGCTCTGTCCTTTGAAAGTGACACAAGCTCGCGTACCTGTCTGACTACCGCTTCCGGGGTTTCCTTCCCACTTACCTGTCCATTCAGGACCACCACTGGAGCCAGCCCGCAGCTCCCCAGGCAGCGCGCGTTGGTGAGGCTGAACAATCCGTCATCTGTGGTTTCCCCGGCCAAAATTTCAAACTCGTCAGACAGGGCCGAAACGATGCGCTCAGAACCTTTGACATGGCAGGCAGTGCCCGTACAGACGATGCAATTGTGCTCGCCGAGTGGATCGAAGGTGAACATGTGATAGAAGGTGGCTACTCCGTAAACCTGGCTCAATGGCACGCCTAATTGGCTAGAGATATAAATAAGCAGGTCCCGGGTTAAATAACCAAAGGTCTCCTGGGCCGAGTTCAACACCTCAAGCAGGGCGTCCTTTTCAAATTTAAACTTCTTGATCGTCAGGTCGATCGCTTTATAACGCTCGTCTCCGCTGGGATGCTCTTTACCTGGGTTGTTATTTGATTGGGGTGTGGTCATAGGTCCTTCTCTTTCAAAAGTACAATTTCTAATAAGCCATCTTCCTGATCGCAGTCAGGCGGATAATGTAGTGTCCATTTGGGCGCAATCATAAACAAACTGGCCTGGCATAATGCCCCAAACCCGCTGTACGCAAGGGTCAGCCCTCGGTCAAAACCACTCTCATCGGCTGATGCCTTGAAAGGGCAGCTTGACAGCGAAAACCGAAACGAATCATCAGCCCATTGTTTCGCGTAGTCAACATCTAAGGAATTCATTAAACAATCAAAAACGAAATGTATTTGTTCCATCACTGGTCTGTCAGATGCAGCTTGTGAGAAATATGGCGCCAGAGTTTCAGCGAGGTGTTTTCCAAAGCGGGTGACTGTATCTGCCGCTTCCTCCGAATCCCGGCAGCCCTCACAACTGACCGAAAATTCAAGGAATATCTGGCTGAGATTGATGTAACAGTCCACCCCACATTCGGGAATCTCGCCGCGGACCAGAAAGCCTGATTCCCTATGGTCCACAAGATGGATATCCCGCGTATTCACTTCAATGTATCTTAGATCACCGCTTGCGATTGGGTAAGAGAATAAAATCGAATCGGATTCCATAAAAAGATTATATCCCCATATTCATTCCATGCAACGTGACACAAATCTGTAATAGATGATGACTTTTATCGCCCTTATGACGGAAAAAATCCCCTTCCGAGGATGGGGATTTTTTCCAACCGATGTGTGACAGTTGTACTATCGCAAACCCAGGGTTTCCTGCGCTTAAATTTTAGTTTATGGGTAACCTGGCGATGTTATAAAGGCCATACGACAGGATCAATAAGGATAATAAGATGATAAGTGAGCGCGCTGGGACTGATTTCATGCGCGACTGGACCCCGGTTAGGAAAAGCACCGAGGCTAGGATGACCGTGTTTAAGATGTAATTATCGGCGGTCTGGTTAGCGGCGGCGGATATTTTAGATTTTTCTACAGCTTCTGCTTCCAAGCGCTGCGCTTCCTGCAGCAAATCGACATCGTACTCTTCCATTGAAAAGGGGGATTTGGGGGCGTCGGGATTGTTGACCGGGTCTGTAGCTATCCAGGCATCGAACGCCATTGCCAGCTCAGGAGGGAAGCGGTTTTCGTAGAAATCGGCCAATATTTGGTCATCATGAGCAAAAGCATTGATCCAGTTGGTAAAAAGACCGATATTAATTTGAGTGCGCTGCCCGGCCAGGGTCGAAGCGCGTGTTGATTCGGTGCGCAGGGCAATCGACTGGCTGGTGTTGGAGGCCTGTACGCCGCCCCAGCGCGCGGATTGATAACCGCTCCAGGCTGTAGCCAGCGTAGCGAGCGCCAGGAGAAGGGTGGCGATGACTTCGGCCAGCGGCTCCAAGCGATCCCACCGGGAAGGCAGGTCTATGAATGAGGTTCTCTCTGGCGCTTCTGCGTTGTGTTCTGGGGAAGGTTCAGTCCCCGCCTGGACGGGTTCGGTTTGAGCGTTGTCGTTCTCGGACATGTTCGATGATACCTCCTGGACAGAAAATAATATGCAGGTATTATAAAACGAAATTTCCGTTTTGTAGTAGGGAACCGGGGCAGCCAATGTATGAATTACGAAACCTGAAAAAATCAGATTGGGGAGGGGGAACGCGTTTCAACGTGTTTTGCATGGCAGCACGCAACATGTCCTGAGCCAAGTCGAAGGCTTCATTCGCGTGGTTCGAGTATGTAGAATTAAACCAAAACCCCCGTGATGATCACAGGGATTTTAGCTAGTGTGGTGGCCACTGAAAAAATGGTGGGCGCTGTTAGCGAAGCGGCAGACTCGAACTCATTGTCGCGCCCTTTACGATACCTCACTGGATGTGAACTAAGGTGATTGAATAATTTCGCTGCCGCAATCCTCACGGTCGCCGATGAAGAATTTGTGGAGATCATGCATCAACTCAATCATTGCCTAAGAAAATGCCTTGATTTTATTTTACTTTTTGAGGAATTCTTTGAGTAGCCTGTTGCACTAACGAGTTGTTTCAAATTTAATTGTTGTCGCATCAATTTTTGCGTTATAATCATCATTGGATATTGTTGGTGTTGTGTAAGGGCCTCAAGTAGATACGAGCCCTAGACGTGACGACGAAATTGATTGCCGCCAACGCCTGGACTCCCCAGAGACCAGGCGTTTTATTATTGGATAAAATGTTGAGTTAATCTATGACCGATAAAATGACGGTATACATCAAGTACTCTGAAGCGATTGATCTAAATAGTGTCGAGAAAATGACTCAATTAGTACTGGAACAATTAAGACAAGGGGTTGAACGCTTTGTAGTTCTGATGTCATCGCCGGGTGGTAATGTTAATGCTGGGATCTCTGCTTATAACTTTCTAGTGGGAATCCCTGCTGAAGTTATTACACACAATTACGGGAGTGTAGCCTCTATCGCCGCCGTTTTATTCTGCGCAGGATCAAAGCGTTTTTGTGTTCCCAATGCTACATTTACCATACACGGGGTAACACTCGAAATAAAATCTAAACTAACGTTTAACGAAAAAAATATGGGGGAACGTTTAGCCAGCATAAAAGCTGATCGGGAAATTATGTCCAAGGTCATTTCCGACACAACAGGAAACTCTTACACACAAGTTGATCATGATATTCTTGAAGGAATTGTGCTGAATTCTGAGCAGGCGCTAGAATATGGATTGGTTCATGAAATAAAAGCTGATCTATTTGAGAGAGGTGCAAAAGTAATCGATATTACATAAAAGACACCATTGGTTGAATACACGATCGGCAAGTGTGAAACATCATAATTGTTTGATATTAAGAGCTCTATCATATGTGTTTCTGACACATTATTGACACTTCGTTTATGTTCGTATGACACAGGAGGTATATAATTTTATACATAATATAAGCTTTAGAACTAATGGAGTATAGGTATACATACTATCATTAGAAAAACTAAACAACACTTCTCGGTAAACACAGATTTACCTTAAGTGACCTCCCCTAAATAAATAGAAATTAGAGAAGGCCCTCGGGTAATCTGAGGGCTTTCAAGATTAATTGGAGCTCTGATGGAGCGAATCGTATTAGTCAATTAGCCCTGGTTCCACTCTGTCTTCAAACAAGGAAATAATTCTATGACTGAAAATAATGTCTCACCAGCTTTCGAGTTTGGTTATTGGTTTTACCCGTCTGATTGGGAACACGCACCCGGTGGAAATCGCCTGGATATTGCCATAAAAGAGAGTAAATCGGGTTTGCAATTTAACCCAAAAAATGTTCATCTTCCCGTTAAGTGTGAGCAAGATGTGATTGAATCGCTGGTCATTGGCCATCCCTGGAAGTTTGCGAACTCTTACCAGGTTTGCGCTGGGCTCGTGGAGATTGTTGATTGGAAAGGCGAAAAGCGAGAAGCGTTTAACTTTGGTGGGTCCTTAGTGATCAAAGATCATCATGGGCTCCCGCTAAATATCCTGACATCATCTGCCCCGATTTTGGAAATCAATTCAGCAGCTACAAATTTGATGATGCTGATTGAGGAGATAGAGATACTATTCGCAGAACGCAGAGCCGCCTTGTTGTCTGATCCCCATGCATTCGAAGGGCGTCTGGTGGCTGCAGACTCAATGGAATTATACATTGCCAGTCTTGATTCCTTGATCGGAAAATTTGAGCACTTTTCTCACAAGGAAAACTCAAAAATTCTTCCATTTTTAAATTTCCTCCACACAGAAAAACGCCGACTAAATCAAGAAGGTTTGACAAAGTTTTTGGCGCCTTCTTTGGAAGAAATTATATAGGGATAAACCATGCCTGTTTATACGTATAAATGCGAAGCCTGTGGGGCAACCTTTGAAAAGTTAAGGTATTCAGAGTGATAATTTCAATAAGTAATCAACAACGTTCGCCTTCTTCCTCCACAAAATATGAGCTTTTCAGAAAGCGTTTAGGGCTGTGGCTGCATCGAAAGCAACCTTCTGAAGAAGTTGTGTTATTCGGCACGGCTCTTCTCGTTGGTATAGGTGCTGGAGTTGGTGCTGTAATATTCCGGTATTTAATTCAAGCTGTAGAATGGGTCGGTTATACCTGGTTTCCCAGTGTTACCAGTGATTGGGGGAACGCTTATGTGCTGATCGTACCAGCAATTGGTGGGTTGATCGTTGGTCTCCTTGTTTATTTTTTTGCTCGAGAAGCCAAAGGTCACGGTGTTCCGGAAGTAATGGAAGCGGTGGCCATCCACGGAGGGCGTATTCGCCCCCGGGTGGCAGTGATTAAATCCCTCGCCTCTTCGATATGTATTGGAACCGGAGGTTCTGTTGGTCGCGAGGGCCCCATCGTTCAAATCGGTTCAGCGATTGGTTCGTCGCTTGGTCAACTATTACATTTGTCCAATGACCGGGTGCGTAATCTGGTCGCTTGTGGGGCTGCAGGAGGTATTGCGGCGACCTTCAATGCCCCTATCGCCGGTGTGATTTTCGCATTGGAGATCATATTAGGCGATTTTGAGTTGCGCTATTTCATCTCGATCGTCATTTCATCGGTAACTGCCAGCATAATTGGCAGGGTGGTATTTGGAGACGTCCCCGCTTTTCCATTGCCCGTAGAGTATGGTGTCAACAGCATTTGGGAGTTTTTGTTTTATATAGTACTGGGTGGGCTGGCAGCCATCGTTGGCGTGGTTTTTGTTCGTTCTCTCTACTGGACAGAAGATGTATTTGAAAAGTGGAAGAGCGTACCGGAATGGGTACAACCTGCTGTCGGTGGGGCTTTGCTGGGAGCACTCGCATTAGCTTATCCATTATTCACTCCCACTGTCTGGACCCGGGTTCCGCATATCTACAACGTTGGTTATGAGGTTATCGGTGGAGCGCTGTCCAACCAGCTCCTACTGGGTGTTGCCCTATCTTTGTTGGCATTAAAGATCGTGGCAACAGGCTTGACTTTAGGCTCAGGTGGTTCGGGTGGTGTATTCGCCCCGTCACTATTCATGGGCGCAATGTTGGGAACGGCGTTTGAGCTTTCTGTACGGATTCTGTTTCCTTCAATTGTCGCTCCACCTGGAGCCTATGCCCTGGTGGGGATGGCAGCTGTATTTGCTGCCAGCGCGCACGCGCCAATTACAGCGATCATCATTTTGTTCGAATTAACCGGCGATTATCGGATTATTTTACCCCTCATGTTGACAGTGGTGGTAGCCACACTCCTTGCCCAAAAAATGTTATCTGGCGAGTCGATTTATACACTTAAGCTCTCTCGACGCGGGGTGCATGTACGTTCTGGTCGTGACGTTGATGTGATGGAGGGTGTAACCGTCAATGAAGTCATGACCCGCGATGTTGATACGATAACAAGTGATAGGAATCTTTCAGAAGTAGCAGAGATATTCTATCAATCCCGTCATCATGGTTTTCCAGTATTAGGCCAAGACGGTAAATTATGGGGTTTGGTTACCGTTACGGATCTGGATCGTGCAATTGAGCAAAATTTACCAGCTGACACTCCCGTTACAGAAATTGGGTCGCACAAATCCAGTTTAATGGTAGCTTATCCTGACGAGAGTATGGGTGAAGCTCTTGCTCGATTTGGAATCCGAGGAGTAGGGCGGTTGCCGGTTTTATCTCGCGAGTCACCAGATGTTCTCTTGGGCCTAATCCGAAGATCCGATATTATTCGCGCCTATAACCTCGCCCTGATCCGGCGAACTGATGTGCAAAAACATTCACGACAGATGCAGGAAACGGTGGATGGTGCAGAGTTTGTCACACTGACTCTGTCAGATAGCGATAAAGTCATCGGTAGAATTGTGAAAGATGTTGCGGCTTTTCTGCCTGATGATTCCATTTTTGTCTCTATAAACAGGGATGGGAAGATTATTGTGCCTCATGGAGGAACAGCGCTGCAAGCAGGAGATATTGTAACTACTTTCGTGCGTGAAGAAGACATTGAAGCCCTTAACAAATGTATTCACGGTGATAGTTCAGACAACGATTAATTTCAGGGATTTCTCACCAGTGCGCGTAGATTGATAAATTTTTTTTCAAAATATATATGGCTGTGCTGACATTTTACTCCAGCCAGCCCGTCGTAAGGCAATTATACATGACTGATCACGAAACATATCCCCTTTGGCAATTGCTAATTCAAATCCGTGATCATGATAATCCGATCCACCTCACCTTTGAGGAATGTATCGAGTTGTTGGAGTTTGATGCCGAAATTCTTGCTTCTGCATCAGATATTGAGGAGATCAAGCCTATCCTGGATTACCATTATTCGCTCTGTTCGGAGAACCGCGAAAAACTGGTCGAACTATTTGATAATTTAGAGGCGGTGATAAAGATCCATAAATCCATCGCCTTATGATTCATGTTCGAGATCGAGACCTAGAATTCATTAGTCCGGACTATGCCAGCTCCATAACTTCGCCCTCGTTCAATTGGAGGAGTCCCGGCCGCCAAGGAATGAATTCCAAGGCCGAAATACGAAACCTGATAAATCAGGTTCAGGGTGGAAACGCGTTTTGAATGGCAGCACTCAATTAATTCGCGCGATTTGACTATGTGGAATTAAACCAAAACCCCCGTGATGGACACAGGGATTTTAGTCAGAGTGGTGGCCACTTAAAAATGGTGGCCACAAAATAATGGTGGGCGCCGTTAACGAAGCGGCAGACTCGAACTCATTGTCGCGCCATTTACACAAAGTTCTTGACCACCTAACCCCACCCCTGGCTCCCCTCTGCGGGTAACCACAATTCACCCCAGAATCACTCCAATTATATATAGCCAAAATATTGACCAGAACACATGATCTATGTATATTGATGGGGACTAATTCAGCTATCCATAGATCTGGAGAGAACACAAAACATCAGATATGTTTATAAGACTCGTCTGTGCTTTTTCTGCCGTTCAAGATTTGCATAATTGGTGGGGTCGCAGCCCATAGAAGCAGTGTCATCACAATTGCTGACGTCAGGCACCAGGCACAGGTTGCCCCGATCACGAAGGGTTCCAAAAATGTGAGGTAGATCGAAAAAAAGGTGCCAAACAGTGCCATACCCCAAACCAACCAGGCAGCCGGTTTCCGCCATGCTGTTGGCCCGTTGTATTGGACCACCAATCCAATAATGATTGCCGCATACCCCAGGACGCCCAGCACACCCACGGGTAGCAGACCGAACAGCCTGGCGTAGGAGCTCTGCTGCACGGTGTTGCAATCTCCAACCGGCCCGCACACAGCTTCTATTCGGAAGAGTTCTACGTAAGCCATATAGATGGCAACAACCAGCCCAATTACCAGCAGTAAAAAAAACAGCCATCGCGGCCATTGAAATGTTATCTGGCTGGGTTTAAGAATTATCATCCCGACCCCGAACATAGAAAAAACCATCCCTATTAAAATGAAGACTGAAATCGTATTGCCGGTTCTGTCCTGCAAGAAGCGTTCCGACAGCGTCATCTGCTCAATTGTTAGAATGTTTTCCTCTAAACTGCTTGCGATATCGGATGGTTCATCTACCGTTAGCGCTGCAGGTTCATTGATTTCTGATGATCCTTCCTCCGGGATCGTCTTTACTTCCTCAGTATCTTGCTCGGAAGAGTTTTCGCTTATTTGACCATCTGCTACATGAACCTCGGATATTTGTTCATCCACCACTTCTTGCGTGACTTCTCCCTCCGGTTCATCAACGTTCTCTACTTCTATTAATTCAAGTAATCCCGGTATCTCGGGCCAGTTTATACCACCATTAATAAGCCCATTTTCAATGATATTAGGAAACTGGCCAGGAATCTCGTACGAGCCAACCAACACGGTATTCCCAACGATCAGTGTAGGTACGCCCAATCGTTCGCTCGGGATTTGGAAGTGTTCAATCGCAGCCTGATATAATTCTTGCCCCTCTTCCGAGTAGGTATTGACACCCAAAATCAGTAACCCTTCACCGTATTTGTCAATTAACGGTGGAAGATCGATTGTGACAACCTGCTGACAGTGGGGGCAGGACGGCGAGTAGAACAAAACCGCACGAACAACCGCTTCTTCACTTTGAACAGCAGTTCTTGGAGATAATAGACTTAATAATATGGTCATGCCCAGGACTAGAATACGAGATCGGATCGTATTGGATTTCAAAGTCATATTGATAACCTGTTACCAACAATCAGTCATTTGATATCGGTGGTTTTATTGAACGCTGATTGAGATTGATATATGTAATTAGTTTCATCTCTCACCAGATGGTAATTCATCCCTACGATGGCGATTAATATCCCCACGCTCTATCTTTGGTCTTGCTTCCATAAATTCACCATTTGGGTGGTTTCCATATACCGCAAGAACTTTCCCTTCGCACCTGTAAACACACGGTTCACAACTTTTATGTCAGCTTAAATGTCGACTCGATTGTACTACTTAAATTTACGCCTGTCTATTAAAGTGTTTTAATTGAACAGTAAGGAGCGGCTGGTCGAGGATATTCGTGTGGATTCTGATTACATTCTAAGTGGACCCATAATTTGCCGGATATTCTCATCCGAGTTCCGTCCCAATACAGGAATTACCACCCAATTTCTTCACATATTCTCAATCCCTAATTCACACCAAATTCATATCTTTTTACTAAACTTGGGAAACAAGCTGCAGAACATCGTGTTCATGAACTGTGAACTTAGCAGCACGACAAAAACATCACTATGATGAATATTCAACGAATAATGGAGATTTAAAATGACAAAAAAAGTTTTACTCATCGTAACAATATTGGGAATTACAATACTGAGCATTGCAGCCGTAAGTCCGGCGATGGCAGCTGAACCTGTCCGCACTGGTCCAGGCAATGGTACTCCTCAGGATACCGGCGACGGTAACGGAAGCCAGGGAGATCTGGGTACCGGTACCGGCATTCCTGTTGAACAAAACATCAATCTGGATGGCGCTCTTGAGGATCTGATCCATACGAACTTAGCTGTCAGTTTGGGGATTACACTCGATGAACTGAACGCTCGATTGGATGCAGGCGAAACCATTTCTGAAATAGCGTTGAGCCTGGGTTTTGACTCGGGAACGATCAGCGACATTTTGGTACAGGCCCGTGCCGATGCTTTGGCCCAGGCTGTTTTGGATGGCACGATCACCCAGGATCAGGCGGACTGGCTGGCCTCACGCGGTAGTCAGACCCCCGCATCCGGCGATGGCGTCTGTGATGACGACTGCACCGCAGATGGCGTTGGCCAAAAAATGAATACAAGAGTCCAGCAAAATCAAAGGGTTCGGTAAACAATATCATTATCTATCCGGTCAACGAGACGGGTTTGTAAAATCAGGCCTGTCTTGTTGACCAGATTAATATATGGAGAAAAATGATCATGAAAAAAACTTATCTATTTGTACTTATTTTGGGCTTGCTGCTTGCAGCATGCGCGGCGCCGAGTGCGGTTGAAATCACCGCTGAGCCAGTTTCTGAGGGCGATACCGCAAATCTGCCAAGGATAGAACCTGCGGACAACTCCTCCGGAGTTGAAGAGTATACGGATACAACCATAGTGCTCGATTCGGGCAGCACTTCAATCGAGCAGGTAGCCCTGGACATACCCCTCAGTGTTGTGCCAACAGGAGATCTGACTGCTGTTGAAATCGATGGTCTCACATTCATGCTCGAAGAAGAAAAGCTGGCTCGCGATGTCTACCTGATTTTATATGACCAGTGGAATATACCTATATTCCAAAACATCGCTAACAGCGAAGCCTCTCACATGGCGGCCATTTTGACCCTGATTGAACGCTTCGGATTAGAAGATCCAACGGTGGGAAACGGTGTCGGTGAATTCACCAACCCTGATTTACAGGCTCTTTATGACCAGTTAGTGAGTCAGGGCAGCCAGTCTCTCGCGCATGCTTTGAAAGTAGGCGCAGCCATTGAGGAGATTGATATCCTCGATCTGGAAGAACGCATTGCTCAAACGGATAATGATGACATCATAATGGTTTATGAAAACTTACTGAAAGGTTCCCGCAACCACCTGCGAGTTTTCACAAGAACATTACTACAGCAGGCAGGCGAGACTTACGTGCCGCAATATCTCAGTCCGGATGCCTACGATGTCATTATTGGAACCGGTGTTGAAGCTGGTGGATCCGGCGGTAGAGGTAATGGGCAGGGGCAGGGTAGAAATGGTACTGGCAGAAATAGTGGAAATTAGGTAGTTATCTCGATAGAAAGAATAAAACCATAGTAATACACAGAAGACCCGATGGTGTATCGGGTCTTCTGTGTTCTTCTACCATCTCTCAAGTCTGTGTTTCGACATCACGGAACAACCAGGGACTCAGATGTCTCACTATTGGTTGCTTCGTCGTAAACCCAGCCATCCTTACTCACATCCGTGACAGTCGATTGGAAGGTGCCGCTCAGGTTTGTGCGTACCTTGAATGTCACCGTCCCATTTTCGTCAGTGTTACCGCTGTAGGATAACAGCGATCCATTGGGGTCGCTTATGTCCACGGATACTGCTACCGCTGGGACTGGAACTCCATCGGAATCGTGTATCAGAACGTGGGTATAGATAAAGGCATGGGAGCGCTTCTGTTCGTACCACATCGTGATATCAGATACGTGCATTTCTCCATCAGGCTCCGGCGATGGGCCTATTATGTCAAAGTAGTGCAGTATGCCCTGATGGATCGATTGGGCGATCTGCCCACGCCGACACGCATAGTTGTCACACCCGGTACTGAAATCGCTATTTTCCGGATCATTGTAAATGGTTTGTACCAGCATTGCAGCTTCCGCCGGGTTGGACATGAACAAAGGTTCCATCATGGCTGCCGGCATATCGCTCCTCAACAGCACACCGGAGGCAAACCAATCCAGCCCAAAGTCCCTAAAATTATCCGGGTCGGGGGCCGTACCCTTTAGATAAGGATACATGACATCGTGTATGGCCTGGGCCAGTATCTTATCGTCTCCATGCGGGCGGAAGTAGAGCGCCATTGAACCATCCCAGGTCTCGTCTTCAACGCTGTTGGTGTGTACTGAGACCAGGATTGTGGCTTTCTCTGCGTTGCAGAAGTCGTAGCGGTCGCTGTTTTCTTTGTAGGAGTCATCCGTGCGCGCAATTACCACCAGCGCACCGTCGCCTTCCAATAAAGCCTTGAGCCCATAGGACACATCCAGGTTTATGTCGCTCTCCCGCAGGTTGTAATCCGAGTTTACCGCGCCGGGGTCAAAACCGCCGTGTCCCGGGTCAAGGCATATGATCGTCTCTTCTGTGAGGCTGCCGGTCGCTGAAGAGTTTGAAGCTGCCAAAAATGCGAGCACCATCACGATCCCCACACTTAAGATGCACAATGTAACTAGCCGGTATTTCATGTTGTTCTCCTGTTTATGATTGAGACGCCTGAATGTAGCCACGCGACAAGATCGTCACTTAAACGATTAAATCGTACCATTATAAATTACACACGTCAAATATAGAGGTACAATTTACCGTGATGAACTTATGACGTAACTACTCAGCCCGAAGGAATTGGGGGTGAGCAGTTACCTTATGACTATACTTACCCAACTAAGGAGTGTCATTGTGATGGATCAGAAATCAGAATCGATCGTCGGACCGCAGATTCGGAAATTGAGAAATGAGAGGGGGTTGTCTTTAAGAGCCCTGGCAGAACTATGCGGCATATCGGCAAACGCAATTAGCTTGATCGAACGAGGGAAAAACTCACCAACAGTGTCATCTCTACATCAATTGGCACGTGCCTTGAATGTACCGATCACTGATTTCTTCGAAAATGAAGTTGCCCAGAGAACCGTTTTGGTGAAGCGTAATCAGGGAATCCGTTATCGGAACGAATCAGTACATCTGGAAAATTTGGGTGCTGGTCTTCGAAACCAGCAGCTTGAACCATTTCGGTTAACTATCGCCTCTGTCTCCGAATCTTGCGAGGAACCTGTTTCACATCCGGGCCAGGAATTTATTTACTGCCTGGATGGGACGATTGAATATTATGTAAACGGCCAACAATATTTTCTTGAGGCCGGTGACAGCCTGTTATTTCACGCGAGTCAGCAGCATTGCTGGCGTAACACAAAACAAGAACCAGCGACGATCTTGTTGATCTTTCAGGTAGCAAACGATCAACACCTGGCTCATCTGAGCCATCTTGAGACAGGGTAAAAATGGGTTAGTTTTCCCTTCCAGCCAGTAGAAATGGGGGCCATAGAAGTTATCTATAACCTCAAATAGAATAAATCAATACAGCTTGTGATTAATATCACTAGCTATTTACTTGCCCGCGTAATATATTACTAAAGGACTTCTGCAATTGCGTAAACCCTTAATAGATTAAGTAGGATCTGGTATGGATGCGAGCCTTTTCGAACAAGCACAAGAACAAGCGGAATACTGCCGGGTTTTCAGCAACGCCAAGCGGGTGTTGATCCTCTGGCTTTTGGGAACAGAAGAAATGTCTGTGAGCGATATTGCTACAGCACTTGATGCATCTTTACAGAACACATCTCAACATTTACGGGTTATGAAGGATCGAGGCGTCCTGAGTTCACGCCGGGAGGGACAGATCAAATATTACCGCGTAGAAAAAGGTGACTGCCTGATTAATAATAATCCGATAAGTGTACAAACGCTCCATGTGGAGCGCAATAACTTGATTGAGAATCAAACATAGGAGGTTTTTCATGAACACAGTAGATCTATCAACCATCGAAGTAGCCAAGGAAGTAGACGCCCGGGCGATGGCATGCCCAGGACCCCTGCTGGAAGCAAAGAAAAGCATGGGCGCCGTCAAGGTTGGTGAAGTATTGGTAATCTGGTCGGGTGACGCAAAAACGAAGGAAGATATGCCGCGTTGGTGCAAAAAAGTTGGCCATGAGTACCTGGGAGATCAGCCCGGAGATGGCTACGATATGCTTTACATCCGCCGGATGAAATAAACACCGGCTCTCTAAAATCGGACTGCGTATTTCGTACGCAAGAATTGCACGAAGTACGCAGTTCACCTTGAGGAAAAGCTTTATGACGACAGGCACAGAAAACAAAAAACCAAAAATTATGATCCTGGCTACACTCTCTGGCGGCTATGCGGGAGCGGATTCTGTCGGGCAGCTTCACGAAGATTACCCTTCCAATACCTACATCCTTCCTGTGATGTGCCCGTGTATGTTTCCGGAGGAGTTCTACCTGCGCGCGTTTGAGCGCGGAATTGACGGAATTATTATTATGTACAGCGGCACCGACAGCCCCTACAAAGGCGGGGCAGAACGGACTGCAGTTTTGGTCAATAATACTTACAACATGATGAAAGAACGCGGTATCGACACGCGTCGATTGCGGTTGACGGCGATCTGCACAGTGTGCACCAAACCGTTTCTCAACGAAGTCAATCAAATGGATGAATTGCTTGGGGAAATCGGCTTTGTGAAAGAAGAAATCGCCGTCCCCGCATGATATTGCTGGCGTTCAAATAATAATATTAATGTAGGCGTTCAGCAAAAAAAGGAGCATTAACCTTGGATAAGTTGAAATTTGAAGCTCTGGTTGTGGGCGGCGGGATCGCAGGGATGCAGTCTGCTTTAGACCTCGCAGACCAGGGATACACTGTAGCGCTGGTGGAGAAGGAATCCAGCATCGGGGGAAAAATGATCGCTCTGAGTAAAGTCTTCCCCACCCTCGATTGCTGCAGTTGTATCACCACCCCCAAGATGTCCGCCGTGGCCCATCACGAGAAAATACAACTGTTCACATATTGCGAAGTGCAGGCGGTTGAGGATAATCAGGATGGTTATGCCGTCCGGGTATTAAAAAAACCGCGCTATGTGAACGAAGACACCTGCACGGGCTGCCGGCTGTGTGAATACGCCTGCCCGATTGATTTACCCTCCGCTTTCGACATGAACATGGGCGCCATCAAGACAGTGCGAGTGCCCTTCTCCACCGCCGTCCCGCAGATCGCAGTCCTGGATATGGACAACTGCATCCTGTGCGGGAAGTGTGAAGCGGCTTGCCCGGTTGATGATTGCATTGATTTCACTCAGGTCCCAGAAGAATTCGAGGTCGAAACCCAAAGTATTGTGCTGGCGACCGGATATGAGACAACGCCGATTGACGCCAAAGCGGAGTACGGCGCTGGAGAGCTGCATAACGTTATCGACGGTTTAATGATGGAGAGACTGCTGGCGCCAACAGGACCCTACGGGCGCATTATCCGTCCCGGCGATGGGAAAGAGCCCGAATCGATCGCCTACGTACAGTGCGCCGGGTCGCGGGACGAGACCCTCGGTGTTGAATACTGCTCGCGGGTATGCTGCATGTATGCCATCAAGCAGGCCATGTTGATCTCCGGTTCGCTGCCATTGGCGGATGTGACGATCTATTACATGGACATCCGCGCCTTCGGTAAGGGGTACGAACAGTTCTACCAGAATGCGAAAGCCATGGGTGTGGAATTCGTCAAGGGCAAGGTTGCCAGGATCACAGAAGATGAGGACCAAAATCCAGTCGTGCGGGTGGAGTTGATCGAAGATAGCGCCAGGGTCGTGGAAAGGACTCACGACCTGATTGTGCTGTCGGTTGGTATGCTGCCCGGCGATAACCCAGAACCCGTTTACCGGGTGCCCATCGCTGGGGATGGATTTGTTTCCGTACCTTCCCCCAACAGCACCCCATCCAATACCAATCGTCCAGGTATCTTTGTCACCGGAGCGGCTGGAGGACCGATGGATATTGTAGACAGCATCATCACAGCAGGAAATGCCGCAATCGAGGCGGCTGCTTATATCGAGGCCCATAAAAATGGGCACGCCGAGCAGGTTCCTGCCGATGAAGAAATGGAGTTAGCGCATGCCTGAAAAACATGATCTCGCCGGAGGTGAAAACACCCAGGATTCACCCTCCGAAGAAAAAATCCGCGTAGGCGTATACACCTGCCACTGCGGCGGAAATATCAGTGATGTTGTTAACTGCCCGGCCGTCGCCGATGTGTTGGGTCAAGTAGATAATGTCGTGGTATCACGCACGAATATGTCGATGTGTTCGGACGCCGGTCAGTCGATGATCGAGAAGGATATCAAAGAAAAAGGCATTAACCGCGTGGTGATCGGGGCGTGTGCGCCTTCCCTGCACGAGCAGACCTTCCGCGGTACCATTGCGCGCGCGGGTCTGAACCCCTACTATTATTACCACGTAGGCATCCGCGAACAGGATAGCTGGGTCCATCACGATGACCCGCAAAGCGCTTCTGATAAAGCCTATCAACTGATGACAGCCGGTATTGCCAAAGCTAGGCTGCTTAAACCCCTCGAGACCATCCGGTTGGATGCTGAGCAGCACGCTCTGGTAATCGGGGGTGGTGTCGCCGGACTGCGCGCCGCATATGATATTGCCCGACGTGGCATCCGGGTCACCCTGGTGGAAAAATCACCCTTCCTGGGCGGGCGCATGTCCCAACTGGAGCACTTATTCCCAACGGGCGAGACGGCGCGCGATACATTGCACGACCTGATCCAGAAGGTCATCGGCCATCCCAAGATCACCGTCTTTACAGGGGCTGAAGTAAGCAGCGTCAAAGGCTATGTCGGTGATTTCAAAGTACAGGTCACGCAGCAATCGCGCGGCGTGAGCGATGATATCGCCGAAGCCGCAATGGCTGCCTGCACCACAGAGGTGCCAGATGAATACAACTACGGGTTGACCAAGAGAAAGGTGATCTATCAGAAATATCCCGGATGCTACCCGCCCTTCCCCGCGGTCGATTGGGAGAATTACAACGGCGAAGCGTTGAAGATCAACGGAAAATCCATCGTCCTCGAAAACAATCCCAAGACTTTCGATCTTGAAATCGGGGCGATTGTTATTGCCACTGGCTTCAACCCCTACGAGCCGCGTCCAGGGGAGTACGGTTACGGTGAACTTCCCGAAGTCGTTACCCTGCCCCAATTTATACGAACATTAGCGCTGAATGGCGATGCTAAAAGATTGCAATGGAACGGTAAACCTGTGCGCGATATCGCCCTGATCCACTGCGTAGGCAGCCGGCAGGTTGATGGGGTGCATGAACCCCAACCGGATGGTGAAGTGAATACTTACTGCTCGCGGGTGTGCTGCACGGCGACCCTGCAGGTGGAGAACGAGATCAAAGAGCGTTTCCCTGAGATCAACCTGTACGATGTCTACGAGGACATCCGCACTTACGGCCGCGGTCACGAGCAATACTATACAGATGCATCTAACAACATGGTGACATTTTTCCGCTTCCACGAAGAGGAAATGCCGCAAGTGGTGGCTGCTCCGAAAGGGGATACCCACCAGGTACTGGTCAGGTTTATTGATCACCTGACGATGGGGGCCGAACTTGAGATCGCGGTTGACCTGGTCGTGCTGGCTGTCGGTATGATGCCCAGAGAGATCGAAGACCTGATCCAGATGTTAAAGGTTTCACGCGGGACGGATCGTTTCCTGCTGGAGGTGCACCCCAAGCTGCGCCCGGTAGAGACGGCTGTGACAGGTGTCGTACTGGCTGGAACGGCGCAAGGCCCGATGAATATACAGGAGAGCGTTTCAGCAGCAGGAGCTGCTGCCGCCAAAGTGGCGGGCTTGTTGGCTAAGGGTCAGGTTGAACTGGATCCTTTCGTCGCCCAGGTTGATATGGAGAAATGCGACGGCACCGGAGCTTGCGTAGAAGTGTGCAGCTATGAAGATGCTATTGCTCTGCAGACGTTCACCGTAGACGGAAGCCAGGTCCAGAGAGCGGTTGTGTCCCCGGCAAACTGTGTTGGTTGTGGATGCTGCGTCAGCGCATGCCCCAACCGGGCAATCAATGTACAGGGTTGGGAGTTGGACCATTATGAGGCCATGGTAGATGTCTTTGCAATGGACTTACAAGGGATGGTGGAGGTTAGCTGATGACTGATCGAGAAAAAGCCAAACAGAGAACACAAATGCTCAAGGAGCTGCGTGAGGAGCACAAAGACACTGTCGCAAGTACGCAGGAACGGCTTAAGAGCCAGAAGAAAATTTACCGCGATATCAATAAAGTCATCAAGGATGAAGCGAAGACTGTGCCCGAAATTGCAGAAGCGGTCGGTCTGGAAACCCATGTTGTATTGTGGAATTTGACTGTGCTGAAAAAATATGGCGACGTTTCCGAAGCCGGGATGAGCGGTGAGTACTTCCAATACGGCTTGACAGAGGAGAAGAAGTAATGAGTTATCGTGTTGATCCAAATTTCCTATTGGAACTCAAGCAGTACGGAGATATGAATATCGAATCCTGCTTCAACTGCGGAAACTGCACAGCCATCTGCCCGCTCTCTACAGATGAGACTCCCTTCCCACGCAATAACATACGCATGGTACAAGTGGGCTTGAAAGAGCGCGTTCTAGAGAGCTTGGATCCCTGGCTGTGCTATTACTGCGGTGAATGCTCTGAAACCTGCCCGCGTCAAGCCGAGCCGGGCGAAGCTCAAATGACCATGCGCCGCTGGCTGACAGCACAATATGACTGGACGGGGTTGGCAGGCAAGTTTTACACCTCGAAGTATTGGGAAATCGGTTCTTTGCTGCTGGTAGGCGCACTGACATTGCTGCTGATTATCCTTTTGCACGGCCCAGTTGTGACAGACAGAGTCGAATTAAATACTTTCGCACCTGTTCACCTTGTTGAACTTGTCGACTGGATTATGCTGGCAGGACTTTCCTTCTTCTTGATTTCTAACGTGTTCCGCATGTATATCTTCACCCTGCGGCGCGGAACGAAAGTAAAAATTCCATTCTCCCTGTACATAACCGAAGCCTGGGAACTGGTGTATAACGCCGCGACTCAATTCCGGTGGACAAAATGTGACGAAGAGGATGGAGAAAGATTTTGGAAAAAGTCGAGCTGGCGCAACCATATAATCCTGGTGATAGGCTACGTCACGATGTTTGTACTGGTCGTTGTATTCCTGAAGTGGTTCCAGACCGATAACATCTATCCCATCTGGCATCCTCAAAGGTGGATTGGGTACTTGGCCTTTGCTGCTTTGTTGTTCGGTACTTCTGTAGCGATATGGGGTCGGATCAAGAAGGATAATGAGATGCACCGCTTTTCTCATCTCAGTGATTGGATATTCCCAATCTTACTGTTCTTGACTGCTGTGACGGGTATTCTGGTGAACATCTTCCGTTATATGGAGCTGCCATTGGCTACATATTATATCTATGCTATCCACCTGGCAATTCTGACCCCTATGTTGGTTTTGGAAGTGCCTTTTGGAAAATGGTCACACTTAGCGTACCGGCCATTTGCGATCTACTTCCAGAGTGTAAAAGAGAGA